>Ga0209373_10002044_pt1 | contig 21333 bp, 24 predicted proteins | sample Higcelweek5metaG_FD_187173 | JGI IMG/M metagenome (GOLD analysis project Ga0209373, IMG submission 187173) | Freshwater pond sediment microbial communities from the University of Edinburgh, under environmental carbon perturbations - High... | ecosystem: Environmental > Aquatic > Freshwater >... | reverse complement strand
GTAATTTTGAGAGACATCTGGCTATTTTACCAAAAGTTAGTTTAAAATCATGATCGAATAGTTGAGGAATGAAGCAAAACTTACCCAGGCTAAATATGGCCAGAGTAATATTGAAGCAGTTTTATTGTATTCACGAAACTTAATTATGGTCATCAAAATAGCCAACCAAAGAATTATAATTTCGTAAAAAGCGAGGGTGGGTGAATGAAGGCCAAAAAACAAAATTGACCAAAAAAGATTAAGAAGTAATTGGACCCAAAACCAAAAAAGATTATTTTTTTTGTTCCAAACTAAATAAAGAGCAATGCCCATTAAAAGAAATAAAAATGTCCAAACTGGAGCAAAAATCCAAGAAGGTGGATTGAAAGAAGGTTTGATTAAATCAGTAAGATACCAAGTTTTGACTGAACTAGCAGTAAAAAGACCTCCAATGATACCAGCACCTTGAGCAATTAAAATACAAGTAATAAATTTAACTAGATTAAATTTAGTTTTTGTTTTCATAATTTAATATTACGCTATTTTTTAGAAAGTAGCATAATACTTCGACCTTCTACTTGAGATACGGACTTAAAACCAAATTTTTCGTAACTATGAATGGCTGGTAAATTGCTTTGATCAGTCTCTAGCCAAAAACCGGTTATGTGTGAATGCGTTTGATTTTTTAATAAATCATCAAAAGCAATTTTCATAAATTCCTGAGATAAACCTTGACCACGAGCAGCACCGTAAATTCTAATGGCAAAAGTAAAATTAGCATTTATAGAAATTGGTGGATCTTTTTGGCCAAACCAAATTATTCCTAAAAGATTTTGTTGTTCGTCAACAAGCGTATAAATAATTCTACCTTGACGTTGCCATTCAAAAAACGATTCTCTGGAAGCGAAACGTTTTGGGTCGGAGGTATATTTTTTAATTTCAGGATCAGTGAGACTATATTGGATTAATTGGTCGATATGACAATCAAGTATCCCCTGCTGAACAAAAATATCTTGACCAATTTTCATATTATTTACCGGTGGTAATAATTATGTCGAACTCGGAAGACTCGGATAGCTTATTTTCTAAAATTTTTGGCGAATATTTTTCACCTAAAGATTCTTTGATTGAGTTAATGATTATTTCGGCGACTGATGCTTTTATTTCTAATTGAGTTTGAGAAAAATCATAATTAACTGCATTACCAGTAGATTCAACTTTAAAATTGTTTTTGGCTAATAATTGGCTAACTTTTGTAGCCTCACCAGCAGTTCCCGTGCCGTTTAAAATTTTAATTTTATAATCTTGAGGATTTTTGGAAACAACAGTAGGCATTGGGGTTGGAGTAATGGTGATAGATTGATTTGGAGAAGTGATTTGAGACGGAGTTGATTTTTGATTGACAAAAATAAAGATAACAACACTAATTAAAAATAAAAAAGAAATAAGAAACATTATTTTTGAAACTTTGGGAGATGGTTGATGAGGGGTTTTGGGAATTTCTAGGCGGGACGTTTGAGCGTCTGAACCAGAGGTATTGATTGAATGGATTATCCCTTTGAGTGGGTTAATAGTAGTGTATTCTGGTTTTAAATTATTAAAATCGAATTGATTAAAAGCTATATCCCCAATAGGAGAAAATAGGATTTGTTGAGGAAGGAGTTGAAAGTGTTGTTTGGTATATTCAAAAGCTTGATTAATATCTTCCTGACAAAGTTTTTTGGTTAGTACACGAGAGTAAATTGGGGTTTTGTTAAAAGACAAAACAATTAAGTCTTGATAATTAATAAGGGTTAATTTGTTAGCCGGGAGGAAACGACAGATGGTGGTAGAAAAACTTTCTAATAGATCAATTTTTATTTTGGCTATATTAGCCGCATTGCGAAAAATGTCAAAAAAAATTGGAGAAAGATAAACTAATTGAACTATGTTTTGTTTATTATAATGACCAACAATTTTGTAATCCCAAATAGTAGTAGATAAATTTTCAGTAATCAAAGGTTGAAATTTTGATTGAATTTGTGGTCTTTTTTTTGACTCTTTGGGAGGAATGAGAAGACTAGAAATAGAAATAAATTCATCTGATAAAATAACTCTGAGTTTCGAACTAAAAGTTGATTTAATTTGGGATAAATTTTTTATTAGGGTTTCTGGGGTCCAGGCAATCTCACCTACTTTTTGGTATTTTTTGAAGACTTCAATGGTATTTTTGGAAATATAAAGTAGATACATATAGTAATTATAAACTACCTTATAAATTTGTGTTTGGTCTTCTTAGGGTTAGGTCTAATTTTAGATTAAAGGGGTATCTTTTTTATTTCGCTTAAACTTGGATAAAAAAGATTTACATTTATTTTGAAGTAAAATTCTTAAGCCAAGCAACTCTAAACCGAGAACAATAATCCAAGCTGCGGGAAAAAGTGGAATTAAATGTAAAATGATACCAGCAATAACTAAAATAACTCCGAGAATTTTTTTGAAAGTATTGGTAAAACTCACCATTAGAGTTAGATTCGATATTCTTTAACTAAACCTTTTTCAGTTTGCTGATTAATATAGGCATGAATATCAACATATTTTTCGATACCAGAACCAATTATTTTTTTCTTCAATAATTCGTCAAGTTGAAATATCCCAGCAGAATTATTCATAATAATGTCGATTTGAATTGGTTTGTTAGTTCCTTTGTTGATATTTACTTTGTCAATAGCGGCAGCAGAAACAGAATAAATATCAAGTTTTTCAAGTTGATAAACAATACGAGAACGGCCCTCACTCATATCAAGAGCATCAGCAACACGAACAATACCGGCTTCTAAAGTCAATGGTTTGCCGTCACTGCGATGGCTGATAATAGCGTGTAAAACTTCTGAAGTGACAATGGTTTTTTCATCGATGGGAAGAAAATTAACTATTTGATGGAGGAGATTATTGGCTAAAAATAAACTGTAAGTTTCATGCCATTTACGACTGATAGTCATGCCCAGATCATGGAAAACACTGGCCAGAAAAACGATTAATTCGGCGTATTCTGAAGATAATTTATAATTTTTAGTGATAGACATTTCGACCCCAGAGTCATTTAACATTCTGACAAATTTAACGGCAATATTGGAAACTATTTGGAAATGAGTCGGACCATGATCACTCATGCCAAGACGATCAACAGCATTAACATTGATAACTTTCCAAAGAGTGTTAATTTCTAGATCATTATTGATATTATCCATGGCCTTTTGAAGCATGGAATTTCCATTAGTAGGAACATGAATTTTGTTTAAGTTGGTGTCTGTTTTAGCTTGTTTCATAAATCGAATGTTGATTTAAATATAGGAAAACTATATACAATGATACAATAAATTTTGTGAGAATTAAGGACTTATTGATCAAAAGAAGAATGGGGTGTGAGAATTGTTGGAGATAGTTTAAATGTTGATAAATATTTGTAGGCTTTTATACCAGGACTATCATCTTTTTTATTTTTTATAAATATTGGCTCTGAATGGAAAGACTCGCTATCAGAATAAAGCTTAAAAAAAACGGTGGAATTACCATTGTTATTAAGTGTGATGTCTAAACTAGCTAGTTGTTGATACATATGTATACTAGGCTCTGTAACTAATAACGAATATTTAATATCAAAGATTGTTCCATTGTCACCTTCTGTTGCTCCTAGAACCAATCTACAAATACGAATTGGAGTAAAAGGGCTTTTTTGTTGTTCTTTATCCATTTTGGAAACAAATTCAGACTCATAGATATTCCGAGTATGGTCAAACCCTGCTCTTGATATTAAATATCTATCTTCATCGGTTTTTTTAGAAGTTGAGATGTTTATTGAACGAAGGATATCAAAATAGTTAGAAAAAGTAGGAATATCATTAGTTGCAGATAAACTTGATTGATGATCGGTAAGATTTTGAGCACAATGAATAACTGTCATACCTAGAAAAGACCTTAAATCATGACTAATAACATGATTTGTTTCTAATTTATGTGAGGAGTCATCTTGATAATTTATTATTTCTGGACGGTAAGCCATAATGATTTTGGTTTATTTAAATAAGGCCTATAATACACTACACGAACAAAAAAGTAAAGAGTAGATGAAATATTTATGGTAATTTGCCTAAAAATAGGATATAATTAGATTGGTTTTATGGTAAAAGTGAGTAAAGGGAAAATAGTATTGGAAAGTAGAACAAGCCTAGAATTTGAAAATGGAGGAGTGCTTAATCCAGCCTGTATTGAAAAAGACGGTATAGTCCATATGTTTTATCGAGCAGTACAAAAAGGCAATTATTCAACTATAGGTTATTGTCAAATTAAAGAGGATCAAATTATTTATAGATCTGACAAACCAGTGTTGGTGCCAGAGTATAGATATGAAAGTCATGGGATGGAAGACCCGAGAATAACTTTTTTGGAAGGAAAATATTACATGTTTTATACAGCTTATGATGGTAAAAATGCAGTAGTGGCTTATGCAGTAAGTAGCGATTTAAAAAAATGGGATAAAAAAGGGTTGATCAGCCCTCAAATGACTTATGATGAAGCGGAGGATATTTTTAAGCAATCTAACGTGGGTGAACAATATACATATTATGAAAAAAAGTTTAGACGAGATTGGGGGGACAAAGTTAAGTTGTGGGAAAAAGACACTATTCTTTTTCCAAAAAAAATTAACGGAAAATATGCTTTAATTCACCGAGTTTTACCAGGAATTCAAATTTGTTACTTTGATGATTTCGATCAATTAACCCTAGATTTTTGGAGAAATTATTTAAAAGAACTTAAAAGTTATTTGATATTAGATCCAAAATATGAATTTGAAAGTGGTTATATTGGTGGTGGAGCAGTACCGGTGGAAACAGATAAAGGATGGTTGTTGATTTTTCATTCAGTTGACTTAAAAAACGGAATTAGAACCTATCATACATCAGTGGCATTGTTGGATTTAGATAATCCACAAAAAATAATTGGGAGATTGTCATATCCTCTATTTTCGCCTAGTGAAAAATGGGAGGTAGAAGGGATAGTTAATAATGTAGTATTTCCAACAGGAACGTATATAAAAGGTAATCAAATGTTTATTTATTATGGTGCGGCTGATTCAAGAATTGGAGTAAGAACTGTTAGCCTTTCGGATTTATTAAAGGAGTTACAAAATGAAAACAAGAAAGCCGATTAAAATAATTTGCATATCAACGTATATACCTCAAAAATGTGGCATCGCTACTTTTACAAAAGACGTTACCAGTGCAATAAACCTGATTAATCCAAAAGCGTTGGTAGAAATTATGGCAGTTGCCAAAAAAGAAGAAGAAATTGTTTTCCCGTGGGAAGTTAAATACAGAATTGAGTTTGATAATAAAGAATCATATATGGAAGCAGCTGATTATATTAATCATTCTAGTTGTGATGTAGTTTTAATTGAACATGAATTTGGAATATTTGGGGGTAAATGTGGTGAATATTTAGTTGATTTTTTGAAAGAAGTTAAAAAACCAAAAGTGATGACTTGTCATACTTTAATAGAAGATTCGGAAAATGAATGGGGACAACTTTTTTCTAAATTAGTGAAATATGTGGATGGATTAACAGTGATGACAAAATTTAGTGCCAAAAGATTGGCTGAATTATATAATTTTGATCAAAAAAATATTACTATAATCCCCCACGGGACTCCGGATATCGCTTATAACTCAAAAAGCATTTATAAGAAAAAACTTGAAGGTAGATTAGTGTTGGGCAATATTAATTTATTATCTGAACAAAAAGGAATTGATTATTCGATTGAAGCAGTGGCTAAAATAGCTAAAAAATATCCAGAGGTTTTATATTTAGTAATTGGTCAGACTCACCCAAATATTTTAAAAAATGAAGGGGAAAAATATCGAAATAAACTTAAGAAAAAAATTAAGAAATTGGGTATTGAAAAAAATGTTAAATTTATAAACAAATATTTGTCAGTGGAAGAATTAGTAGAGTGGTTGAAAGCGATTGATATTTATATCACTCCATATTTGGACAGACAACAATCATCATCTGGAGCATTGGCTTATGCGGTAGGGGCAGGAAAAGTATGTATTTCAACTGAATATCTATATGCCAAAGAAGTGTTGGCAAATAAGAGAGGTATCTTTGTACCATTTAAAGATTCCAGTTCGATTGCTAAGGCAGTAATCAATGTTTGGAAAGATGAAAAAAGAAAAAAAGCTATGCAAGAAAAAGCTTATAAATATGGACGGTTAATGACTTGGCCAAGTGTAGCTTTACAACATTTGGATTTCTTTACTGAAACCATTAAAAAACATGGAAGTAAAAACCGAAAAACAAATTGATTATTTACTTAAAATTACCGACAAAATAGGATTAATTGAACATTGTCGGGGAAATCAACCTAATTATGATGAGGGTTGGTGTGTGGATGATAATGCCAGAGCACTGCAAATATGTTTGCGATATGAAAATTTAAAGTTGAAAAATGTCAAAAAAATTTATTTTGATTTTTTAAAATTGGCTTTGAAAGATAATGGTTTTTATGATGATTTAAATAATGATTTAACATGGAAAGAAAATTTTGAAATTGGAGGAGAACATTGTGGACGAGCGCTAGCAGCACTGGGAGAAATAATTAATTTCGACCAAGATTTGTCGAAAGAAGTAAAACAAATTTTTGATCGGATATATGGATATGTAAGACAGAATGTTACTTTACACACCAGAGTAGTAGCTCAAACAATTTTAGGATTACAATATTATCGGAGTAATGAGATTGATTTTTGGTCAGAAAAACTGGTAGATAAATATAATCAAGAAATAAATAATGAATGGAAATGGTTTGAATCGGAAATATTGTATGATAGTGGCCGATTACCAATGGCACTATTGGTCGCCTATCAAAAAAATGAAAGGGAAAAATATTTTGAAACAGCAATTGAGTCTTTAAATTTTTTAACAAAATTAATTTTTGATAAAGAAAATGACTATTTTTCATTCCCAGGAAATGATGGATGGTTTACTAAAAGTGGCAATAGAGCAAAGTTTGGGCAACAACCAGTGGAGGCGGGATCAATGGTTGAAGTTTACACTTTGGCTTACGAGGTAACAAAAAATAAAAAATATAAAGATTTAGCAGTGAAAGCTTTTGATTGGTTTTTAGGGAAAAATATATTAGGAATTAGTTTGATTAATGAAAAAACCGGCGGAGTGTATGATGGATTGGAAAAAGAAGGAGCGAGTTTGAATCAAGGAGCCGAATCGGTATTATCGTATTTGATAGCGGCAAAAGAGATAGAAAAATTAAATAGAGATTAAATCTGACTGAGCTTAATTTTGGTTAATTCTTTTTGCCAACTGATTTCAATTTGAGACCAAATTTTTTGAATGGAACATTTACCGGAACGAGCACAAGATTTGGAACCAAGACAACTGACCATGGCTTTGTTTTCGCCCAAAATTTCCAATAAATCATAAAAACTTTTCTCTTGCCAATTGGATGCTAATTTATAACCACCACTTTTGCCTTCTTGAGAAATAATTAATCCTCCATTGGTAAGTGAAGTGGCTAGTTTAGATAAAAAACTGTAGGGTAAAACTAATTTTTCTGAGACTTCTTTTAAAGAGACAGTTTTGTCTAGATTTTTAGCAAGATAAGAAATAAAGACAACAGAATATTCGACTTTTTTGGGAATAGTGATCATAAATTATTTAAAGAATTTTTAATTTTTTTAATAGCTTCGAGACCAATGTAAGCACAACGTTTGCGAACACTACTTAATTCAATACCAATCTCTTTTTCGATTTCAGCGCCACTCATTTGTTGAACATCAGTTATTTTTTTACCTTTGATCATATCCATAAGAATGTCGGTGGCGGCGACAGAAATAGCACAACCGCTGCCTTCGAATTTGGCATCAGTGATAATACCTTGGTCAACTTTGAGCCAGATTTTAATTTTGTCACCACAAAGAGCGTTGACTTCTTCAACCTTAATGCCATTTTTGATGACACCTAAATTGTGAGGATCTTTGTAACGGTCGAGAATTATTTCTTTGTATAAATCGTCCATGATATTTAGGAAAAAATTTTAATAGCGTAATTTAGACTGGCAATTAATTTATCGATATCTTTTTGAGTATTATAAATACCCAAACTAACACGAGTAGTACCGGTAGTAAAACCAAAAAGTTGGTGAAGTGGCATGGCACAATGAAAACCAGTGCGAACAGCAACATTAAATTTTTGAGAAACAATGTCACCAATATCGTGAGGAGCGGGGAGCTTGGGATTATCAAAAGCAAATGAGACTACACCCAAACGATGGTTAGATTTTTTGGGACCAAAAATTTTAATTTCTGAAATATTTGAAAGTTGGTCTAATAAATAATTAGTTAAATCTTTTTCATGGCTAATAATTTTTTCCCAACCAATTTTTTGAATAAATTTTATGGCTTGGGCTAGGGCAATAGCTTGAGCAATTGGTGGAGTGCCGGGTTCGTAACAAAAAGGCGGATTATCTAATATGGTTTTATCTAAAAAGACTTCCTTGATAGCTCCCCCACCAAAAATAGTGGGTGCCATGGAAGAATAAATTTTTTGATTAACATAAAGAATACCAATACCAGTGGGGCCGTAAAGTTTGTGGCCAGAAAAGGCATAAAAATCGACACCTAGGTCAGTAAAATCGACAGGGAAATGAGCCACACTTTGGGCGCCATCGACCAAAATTAAAGTTTTGGGATTAATGTTCTTTATGTTTTTAACTATTTCTTTAATTGGGTTAACTACTCCTAAAACATTACTGACATGAGTCAAGGCAACAATTTTGGTTTTTTTGGTAATTAATTTTGAAAGAGATTTTTGGTCAAGTAAAAAATCAGAGGTAACAGGAATATATTTTAATTTGGCTTTTTTGGATTTGGCTAATTGTTGCCATGGAACCAAATTGGAGTGATGCTCCATCTGGGTAATAACAATTTCATCACCGGATTTTATATTTTGATAACCCCAAGCTTGAGCCACTAAATTAATAGAAGCAGTAGTGCCAGAAGTAAAAATAATTTCGTCTGATTTGGCATGAATAAAATCGGCGATTACTCGACGAGATCGATCATATTGATTGGACGCGATTTGAGAAATTTGATAAAGACCACGGTGAATATTGGCCGAATATTTAGTGTAATATTCCATCTCAGAATTGATGACTGATGATGGTTTAAGGCTAGTGGCAGCACTATCGAAATAGACTAAAGTAGAATTGTTTTGGAAAATGGGAAAATTATTTTTCATAAATTTAGACCAAAAAAGATTTGATAATTAAGTCTAGAGCAAGGTCGCGGGAAAAACCACGAGACATGAGATAAAAAAGTTGATCAGGATCAACGGGACCAATGGTTGAGGCGTGAGAGGCGTGAACATCGTTGTTCTCGATTTCTAATTCGGGGATAGAAACGGCACGAGAATCGTTGCCAATTAATAAAACAGAATGTTTGAGAAAAGCTTGAGAATCTTTGGCAGTTTTTTTGATTTTTATAATACCTTTGAGGGTTAAATTGCCCCCTGGCATGACTACGGCTTTGATGAGAGTATTGCCGGTAGTATGATGAGCGGTAAATTCCATAACTGTCTCTAAATTAATAGTCTCACCTGATTTTACTAAAATATTTTTAGTGAAATTTTGAATATCGTGAGGCTGGTTTAAGATCTGTTGATATTTCATGCGACACTACCTTCCATTTGTAAATTGATAAGGCGATTAAGCTCAAGACTATATTCCATAGGTAATTCTTTGACAATCGGTTCAACAAAGCCGTTAACAATCATAGCTTCGGCTTCGTTTTGAGAAAAACCCCGAGACATGAGATAAAAAAGTTGGTCTTCGCCAATTTTACTGACAGTAGCTTCGTGTTCGATAAATGCCGAACTTTCGGAGTTTTTGTTGGCTGGATAGGTATCAGAACGAGATTTTTTATCTAAAATAAGAGCATCACAAACAACTTTGGATCGAGCATTGGTGGCACCTTTACTAATGTAGACAACACCTCGATAACTGCTACGACCACCATTGAGGCTGATAGATTTAGCGACAATGCGACTGGTGGTGTTGGGGGCTAAATGAATGGCTTTGGCACCGGCATCGAGATGTTGAATACCAGAGGCAACAGCAACTGATAAAACTTCGGCATGAGCGCCCTCACCGATTAAAATATTACTAGGATATTTCATAGTGATTTTACTGCCAAGATTACCATCGACCCATTCCATGACACCATGAGCATCGACTTGAGCCCGTTTGGTAACTAAATTGTAGACATTGGTGGACCAATTTTGAATAGTAGTATAACGAACACGAGCATTTTTTTTGACAAAAACTTCAACGACAGCGGCATGAAGAGAGTCGGTGGAATAAATAGGAGCAGTACAACCTTCGATATAATGAACAAAGGAACCTTCGTCGGCAATAATTAGAGTTCGTTCAAATTGTCCCATCTTTTGGCTATTAATACGAAAATAAGTTTGAAGAGGCAGATCGACATGAATATTTTTGGGGATATAAATAAAAGAACCACCAGACCAAACAGCACTGTTTAGAGAAGCAAATTTATTATCATCGGGCGGAACAATCTTGCCAAAATGCTGCCAAACAATTTCGGGATATTTTTTGAGAGCTTCGTCCATACCGCAAAAAATGACTCCCTGATTCTGAAGTTTTTTCATTAACGAACCATAAATAACTTCGGATTCATACTGGGCTTTAACACCGCCAAGGTATTGTTTTTCAGCTTCGGGAATACCCAATTTATCGTAAGTATTTTTGATTTCAGTGGGAACTTCATCCCAAGTGTGACCTTCTTTTTCTGATGGTTTGAGATAATAAAAAATATCATCAAAATTTATGTCGGAAAGATTGGAACCCCAAGTTGGCATAGGTTGATCAATAAAATACTGATAGGCGCGAAGACGAAAATTTAACATTTTATCGTCTTCATTTTTGATAAGAGAAATGGTTTTGATGACATCTTGATTAATCCCCTTTTTGGTTTTGAACACAGAAATTTCCGGATCTGAAAACCCGTATTCATAGGGTGATTTTTGGTAAGATGTGGTTGACATAAATTAAGAATTAAAACCAGAGGAGATAATTTTTTGGGCTAAAGAGGCATCGCCTGAAGTTTTGATTTGACCTTTGTCTAAAACTAAAACTTGGTCAGGTTTTAAATATTCCAAAATTTTAGGAGCGTGAGTGATAATTAAAATAGCAGTATTTAAATCTTGAGCTAATTTTTGAATTCGAAGTGAAATAATTTTAAGAGCATCAATATCAAGTCCAGAATCAATTTCATCGAGAATTAAATATTTTGGAGTAGAAACTAACATTTGGAGAACTTCCATTTTTTTGCGTTCGCCACCAGAAAAACCATCATTTAAACTGCGATCAAGTAGTTCACTTTTGATACCTAAACTGTCGGCTTCAAAAGATAACCAACTGCGAAATTCTGGAAGAGACATTTTTTGATCTGGGTGAAATTTTTTGAAAATTTGCCAAAGAAAAGTTTTGACATTTAATCCAGGGATAGCCACTGGTGATTGGTTGGACAGAAAAATACCTAAATTGGCTCGTTTGTCAGGAGGAAGTTTAGAAATATCAATTTTCCCTAAAATAATTTTGCCTGAAGTAATTTGATAATTTGGATGACCAGCCAGGGTTAAGGCAATAGTGGATTTGCCGCTGCCGTTTGGCCCCATAAGAGCCGTAATTTGACCAGGTTTTAGGTTAAATGTAATATCTTTTAAAATTGATTTTTTATCAACAGATACGGAAATATTTTTAAACTTAATCATACTAAGACTATTTTAGTATGAGTTATAAATTAAGACAAGGGGGCAAAAAAATCCCCCCGAAAACCGAGGGGATTTTTGAATTCTTTTAGAATTAGCGAGTAACCGAAATAGTAGCACCAGAGACTTCTGGACTAGCAGAGACGGTAACACGACCATTTGAATCTTGAACAATTTTATAACCACTATCATAAGTAGGGCTAGAAACACCAGTTCCACAGTTACTAGTAGTTTTATTAGGATCAAAAGGTAGAGCGGAAATATACATAGGTACTAATTCATCACAGATATCAGCTCCAGAATTGCTGATTAAAACTTCAGATGAACCGATACTAAGAGCAGACAAAGAACCTTTGTGGTCAGCAGCATATTGAGAGACAGAATTTAAAATAGCATTAACATCACTACGACGTTTAGTGTCATTAGCCTGAGCAAATTGACGGCCAGGATTAATAGCAATTAAAACGATAGCGAACAAGACAGCTAAAATACCAATAACAACAACAAGTTCGATTAGGGTAAAACCCTTGGAGGCAGAGTTATTTTTTTGATTCAATTTTTTCATTTGAATTTTTTATAAATATTAATAATTCAAGAGTATTATAACACAATATTATTGTGTATTACTGAACGAATTTCCTCACCTTTCGGCAGAAATTAAAACATCAACACCAAGACTATCCTTGGTCTGGATTAGGGAATTAATTAGATATTTGCCGGATGTTTGGGTTATTTTGTCTTTTAGATCACTAGGAAAATTAACTGAAAAATTAAGATAAGTTTTTTGACTGGTACCTAAGGTAGAATCTTGTTGAACAGTAATATTTTGATACCCCTCTTTAATTAGTTCATTTTTCAGATTAGTGACAGAACTGATTAATTTAGTAGTCCTATAAGTTATTTTGATAATAGCAGTGGCTGGAGTTATTGGTACTGGTGTTGGAACAGTAGTAGGAATTGGAGTGGGAGTAGATAAAATAGTTTTAGAATAAGAAAATGGTTTTTGGACAATAATTAAAACTACTAAAACGACTACTAAAACTGAAAAAACCGAAACTAATTTGGTTGTTTGACTAATTTTAGAGAAGTTAATGTTTTTAAAAAAATTAAAGTTAAAATTGGAAAATATTTCTTTGAAATTAAGAGATTTTTTTGGTTGAGAATAATGTTGATCAGATAAAAGATTACTAGTTTTTAGAGTTTTAATGAGAGTATTAATTTCTTTTTTTGACTTATTAAGATTAAAGCCGACTTTGTCTAAATCAAATTTGGGAATAGTTAGAATAACTTCAAAACCATTAGCCTCAAAAAATTTCTTGAGAGTTTCTAAATAATCACGGTTGAAAGCAATAAGTCGAAAATCGGTTTTATCTGGAATTATTTTATAAAGAACATCATCTAGAGGGATTTTTTCAACAAAATTACGAATAGATAGATCATCATTAGGACTAGTAATTTTTTTTTCAAAATAGATTTCTTGATCGAGGATAAAAATTATCTTACTTTTGGTTAATTGTTTTTTGGAAATAAAAGAAATAATTAATTGATCAAGTTTAATAGAATCAACAATCTCTAAGCGATTAACTATTTCTGGAGTAAACTTTATTTTAGAACTACCAGATGAATCACGATATTCTAAATAATCTGAATAAATTGATAATAGAGTTAATTGAGATGGTTTATTTATTTTTCTTGCCATGAGTTTATTTTTAAATTACTAGAATAATCAACTTGAGCTTCGACAGTACGGACGAAATTACCTGATTTAGCAGTGGAAGAAATAGATTTTTTGTCGGTGGCGACAATAATATTAGCAGTTCCTTGATCGAATACCATGGTTTCGCCAATGTAATTATTTGGGTCTCTGAGAAAACGAAGAACACCATTTTCTAAACCACTTTCGGCTAAATCATATGTGGAAACTCCTTGTTCAAATTTACTACCAGCCAAAGAATTAGTTAGAATAATAGCCACAGCAGCAGAGGTAACAGTAATACATATAGCCATAAAAACAACAATAGCTACTGAAGCAAAACCGGAAGTTTTTTTTGAATACTTCATATTAATTAGGACGCAAATTAGTAGTAGTAATAATATTTCTAACTTCAGAACCAGAAGATTTTATAATTTGACTAATAACCGTACCGCCAATACTTACAGTGTTACCTGATCGAGAAAAAATTAAATTTTGAATGTTAGTGTCATGACTGTTTAATTTGATAGTAGAGTTGATCAAAAGATTATTATTAACTACTTGATAAGTGTAAGGTTGACCATTGATAGTTAGGGTTAAAGAACTACTTTGACCAGAAGATGGGTTGGTAATAGCTGAAGCGCGTTGAACATCATAAATAAAGCGTTGAATTAAAAAACGACTGTCTTGTTCGACGCTACTAGTAGACTGAGTATCTAACTGAGATTGAAGAATAGAAACAAACATTTGAGTGATGATAACCAAAATGATGGAAAAGATTCCCATATAAACTAAAAGTTCAGTTAAAGTAAAACCAGAATTATTTTTGTGTCTAATCATGGGGAGTAATTAACAATAACTTTGTCGATGGATGGACTTTGGTTCATATCTGGGGTGGAGTAAAGATAAGCTTTATAACGGAAACATTGGCCAGGATTAAGATAGTTGCCACTGGAACTAAAAGGAATTACTCCCCCACCATATGGAAAATAAGTGTCGGCGGTACCGCTAGGCCCAACATAACTAAAATTAGCAGCACTACAACTGTTAGAAACAGCATTGGCGACGCTAACTTGAAATTTAACATTAGAACCAGTGGGTAAATTAACTGAAGTAGAAAAACGATTAAAAGCTAATTTGGGTAAACCAGACAAAGAAAAAGTTGGTGATTCATAAGTACCAGTGGACATAAAGTTACCAGAATTGTCTGGGCCACCTTGAATAATTTTTAATTGTTTTTCCATAGTATTGGCGACCATATAGACAAAATTATCACCATCAGCTTCGGAAACAGAAGTTAAATCGTTGAAACCTTGATTAAAATTAACTCCACCACAATAAGCTGGTGAAGATTCATTTTCAATATTTAAAACTTGATATTCCTGACTATCATTGCCGTCACTAACAGCATCACGACCGACAAGAATAGCTCTTTGACCATTTAAAACAGTGAGGGAACGACGAGGATAAAGTTGAGCATTGGCACCAGAACCATAATAATAACCACTTGAAGCGCTAGAAGAACCAGAAAGAAAATGAGGACTACTTTTATTACTAGTATCGATAACATAAAGTTGATAACTATCTGGTCGACCATCATTATTGGCATCAATTCCGCCGTTGGAGGAAATATAAGCTCGAGTACCATCAGCATTAACGTAAACAGAGTTAGCAGCTTCTTCAGTGCCAGAAGCACTATTAAAATCTAAAGAACCAATTCGTTTCCAATCATTACTACCACCACTAATGCGACCACAACTACCATTATTTATAGTTGGACTAGTGGTGTTACTAGGAGGATTAGTGACATTAATAATATCAAGTTCGGGATTAATACCAGAACCGACAGCGACAAAAATATATTTATTGGAACCAATTTGAACCGGATAAATATCGTTGTCGGCATAGAGTTCAATGTTGCCACCATCAGAACAATCATCATGAACAGAATTCTGACTGTCGCTCCAACTGGTACCGCTTTGTCCAGAAGAATATTTTTTATTACTACCACTACTAAACCAACCACCAGAACTTGGTTGACAATCAAAACCATCAAGTTCAATGCGACAACCAATTTGATTAAGTCCGTTGGTTGGGGTTTTGCTATCGATATTACTTAAATCAAAAGTATAAAGATAACCACCGGAAGAAACATAGCCAGTGTTACCCATGACAGCTAAAGAAGTGGCACCATAACCAAAAGGTGATTGATCGTTACCACCAACAGGAATAGGAGTAGTAGTAGGGGTACTAGTTGGAGATGGAATAGTGTAATAAACAGTTAGAGTCATTTGATCGACTCGGGCTGTTTCATTGCTACTACCATTACGACCGACAGATAAAGCTAGGCCAAAATCAGAATCGTTTATATCACTGGCCGACCAAGTAGTTCCCCAAAGATCGGATGAATTACCATAAGTAACAACAGCATCAGTGGTGGGCCAATTAGTACTAGTAGCGGCTTTATTATTACCAATAATACTACCGTTTTTGACTAATCTAACAACATTATCTCGAATAAAACTAGAACTAGAATTATTCTCACTTCTTTCAATTTTGGCTTCGACACCATTAATAATGGCATTAGTGGGAAGAGAAAAACCAAAATTACTAGCAAGAAGGTGATTAGAAGTATTGGAAGAATTACGAATATTAACCGTAGCATAGGAATTATCACTAACAGCAGCGTTATTTGAACTGGACCAGTTATAATTTCCTGGACTTACGTTACCACTAAAACTGGAAGCAGTTTCGGTAGTATTACTAGAAGTTGGAGTAGGTGTAGGAGATGGAGGAGTAGTGGATCCAGTAGCAACACTACCATAAATTCTAGTATCAAAAAAAGTTTGATATTTATAAATTTTATTGACAGAATCTTGAAAAACTTCGTTACCATTTTCGTCTTTAACTAAAACAGCAATAACTTCATGATCAGAAAGATTGGTGGCTAATAAAGCATAGGTTTTACCTAAAGGAGAAACATATGATTTAACGTCATTGGTTTTAAAATTATTATCAAGACCACCTAAATTAGAAGGAAAAGATCCACTGGAGTATTGCCCTGAATTTAGGGTAAATTTACCTTTTAATGTTGGTATTGGTTGGTCAGTATTGGCAGTAACAGTTAAATAAGCTAATTTGATGGAAGTAGAAGTGGTTGGAGCCACAGCCACGAAAACATCATTGGGAGTGCTGGTAGAAGTATGATTAGCTAAAGCAGCAACAGCCACCGGTGGACCATCGGGTAAATTAATAGTAATTTCATTTCCACTACTGTCTTTGGAAAATTCAGGAGAACACCATTTGGCTTTAGCTCCAAGACCATTGGCTAAAGTAATTTCACCACTATTAGTAACTTGCGTTTCAGTAGTGGTTCCTGGATCAAAATCTGCCTTATTATCGGTAATATAAGAAAAATTAGCGTGACGAGTGAGATAAATAACTGATTCTACAGATGACGATCGAGGTTGAGTCCATGAGACAGTCGAAGTAATTTTTTTAGTAGAAAGATCGATTTGAGATGGTAACCCAGTAGAAATAATATTATTATTGCTGTCACGATAAACATCATTGATAATTATTTTTCTAGAAAAACCGTTGATATTTTCGGTACCAGAAACTAAATTCCAACTAGTGCTGGTTCTGGTAACGTAAAGATCAGTATTAACTGGAGTTAATTTGGTCCAATCATTATTTTTAACATTACGAATAGATTCTTCGATATCTTTAAGAAGCATGACAGCTTGATTGCGTTGTTGTTGTTGGGCTTTGCCGTTTCTAGAAGTGATTAGACTGGTAATTAGAGCGGGGGTTAAAGCAGCAAATAAACCAATAGCGATCATCAATTCAACTAAAGAAGAACCTGATTTATGAGTAAATATTTTATTCATAGAACATCAGTAATAACCCCGTAATTATTAACTCGAATATCTTTTTGATTGTTAATAGTATTATCTCTGAGTATGATTGAAGTTAAACCAGTAGATTCACCGTTAATTCTAGAAAAAACAATATTACCTAAATTAAGGAAAGAAAAATTACTATCTAAAGTAATAGTAAAATTACTAGTATCAGAAGAATTATAAGAATCACCATGGAATAGAACGTATTGATTACTGTCGAAATGAATACCGTAAGAACTGGATATAGATCGGCCTTCGGTGTCCCCTGTCATTGATTTAATTTGTTGTTGTTTAAGATCGGAAATTAAGGTGGTAGTAGTAGAATTTAAAGAAGTATGTCTTTGAGAATTGGTTAAATTAACAGTGGTTAATGAGGCAACAATGGCAAAAATGCCCATGGTAATGATTAATTCTAAAATTGTAAAACCTTGTTTGTTAGCCATTATTTATTTGACTAATTAAATTATATATCGGAGCAATAATCGAGATCATCATGGCTCCGAGGAATAAACCAACGACGACTAAAATAACTGGTTCAAGAAGAGTAGTAGCAGTTTTAAGATCATTGCTGACGTTATAATCCATATAATCAGAAACGTCTTGCATAGCTTTTTCTAAAGACCCAGTTTTTTCACCAGATTCGATAATTTTAATTATGATTCCGGGGATAGATTTATTTTTGGTGGTTTTTAAACCTTCGGATAATTTACCTCCAGAAGAAATAATTCTTTTAGAATCAACAATAGCTTTTCTAATATCTGAATTAACAACCACATCTTGAACCAACTCTAAAGCATTAATAATAGAAATATTAGAACTAAGAAGTAAGGCTAAACTACGAGAAAAACGAGATAAATCGATTTCTTTAATTAAATTAGATAAAAGTGGTATTTTAGAAAAGAAATTATAAAAAGATTTCTTTTTGGCGCGATAAAGATAAGAGATGAGTACAACTAAAATAATTAGACCAGCAATAATTGGCAAACTATAAGTTCTAAGAGCAGTTGAAGTAGCAATCATTATTTTGGTAGGAAGAGGTAAAACAACCTTGAGGTTGCTAAAAATAGTAGCGATACGAGGGATAACAAAAAGTAAAACCACTAAAAACATACCAGTAAAAATAACCAAAAGAATAATTGGATAAAGTAGAGCGGCTTTAATTTTGTCAGTAAATTCCATGTCACGACGAATATTGTCACGCAAATCTTTAAGAGCTGTTTCTAGAGTGCCTGACTCTTCTGATGAATTTAAAATATTTATATTAATCTTAGAAAAAACTTTTGGGAAACGAGTGAATGATTGACTGAGACTTTTACCTTGAATTAAATCTTCGTAGGTAATCTCTAGAATTTTTTTAAGGTTGTCTTTTGATTCTTCAGCCAAAGATTTAACCGTTTCCAAAATAGGAATACCGGCAGTTAACATGGTTGATAAGTTGCCGATGAGAGCAAGCTTATCATTATTAGAAATGGTCATTTTTTCTGTTTTCATAATGATTCAGTTTTGGTAACTCTTAATATTTCTTCGATGGTGGTAAGGCCTTGAAGGCATTTTTGTAAACCATCTTCAAACATAGTGGTCAAACCATTGTTGATGGCTTCAGTCAGGATAGTTTCCGAGTCACATTTTTTAGAGATTAATTTTCTAATTTTATTATTCATTTCCATAACTTCATAAATACCAATTCGACCGTAGTAGCCAGTGTGGTGGCATAAATCGCAACCAGCACCGCGAAAAAGTTTAATGGTTTTTTGATGACCAAAATTTTTGGTAATAGTCTCTGCGGATAAATTTTTTGTCAATTCATCGACCGTGACAGTAATTTCTTGACGACAACGATGACAAATTTTTCGGACTAATCTTTGAGCAATAATAATATTAATAGTAGAAGCAACTAAAAAAGGTTCGACTTTCATGTCAATAAAACGAGGAATAGTAGTGGCGGCATCATTAGTATGAAGAGTAGATAAAACCAAATGACCAGTCAAAGCAGCATTAACAGCAATAGCAGCCGTATCATTGTCACGGATTTCACCAACAAAAATTATATTTGGATCTTGACGAAGAATAGAACGAAGACCATTGGAAAAATTAAGACTAGTTTTGGGATTAACTTGAATTTGGTTAACACCTTGAATTCGATATTCGACAGGATCTTCAATAGTAGTAATATTTTTATCGCGACTATTTAATATTTTTAGAATGGAATAAATGGAAGTTGTTTTACCACTACCAGTAGGACCAGTGGCTAAAACCATACCAAAAGATTTACTGAAAGCTCGAGTAACTTTTTGTAAATCAACAGGATTCATACCTAAATCTTGTAAAGAAAATTGGCGGGATTTGGAAGATAACAAACGGAGAACAATTTTTTCACCATCAGCAACAGGAACAACAGAGACACGAATATCTAAATTTTCCCGATCTAATTGGAGTCTCATTTTGCCATCTTGTGGGCTAAGATGTTCATCAGTACGCAATTTAGATAAAACTTTAATTCTAGAAACAATTCGCTCATGAAGATTTTTTGGCAGACGTAAAACATCGTGAAGAACACCGTCAAGACGAAAACGAATTAAACAATATTTTTCCTCAGGTTCAATATGAATATCAGAGGCTTTATCTTGGTAGGCATATTCAATAAGAAGATCAGCAATTTTGGCAACTGGGGTATCTTCAGAAATAGCTCCTAGTTTGCTATTACCAACTAAAAGTAAATCAAAAGTGTTTTGAATATCTTTACGATAAATTTTAAGACTGTTTTCTAAATCTCGAGGGGCGACTAAATAAGGAACAATCTTTTTACCAGTTTTTTGAGAAATAAGATTAATAATTTCTTGGTCGGTGGGATCAACCATGGCAACCTTAAGGGCATCTTTTTCTTGAGCAAAAATAATTAGCTTTTGTTTACGAGCAACTTTTTCGGGAATTAAACTAACTAAATTTAAATCAAGGGTAATTTCGGATAAATTTGCTATTTTAATTTTTAAATATTCAGCTAAAATCTTGGTTAAGTTTTCTTCAGAGATGATTTCTTTATCAATCAAAGCATCCGCTAAGGATTGGTCATTATTTTTAGCAGAGGAAAGAATGTCTTCGAGTTTTTTATTATCGACAATTTTTTTTTCGAGGACTAAATTACTTAATTGGCCGTCAGTAATGATCATTTTGGATAAAAATTTATCTTTGACCGGATTATACAGCAAGGCAAACTAAACTACAATTAATTCCTATAATAAGGTAAGTTAGAGCACATTATATATCACCAATACCAATATCCAGAACAATGACGGGTTGATCGTTGACAAAAACTTTAGAACCTTTGGCTTGATCTATGAGAGCAATACCTAAGGGGCTTTCACAAGAAATCCAACCAGGGCTAAGACTAGAATCGTTTTTACCAACTAGAGTAATATCAAGTTCCCGACCATCAGATTCAAATTTTATTTTGACACGACTTCCAAAAACAATAATATCGGTTTGAGTAGGAGCTGATTGAATGACTATTTTGTGAAGATCAGCTTTGGCTTGGTCAATTTGAGAATAAAGAACTAAAGCACGTTCACCTAAAAAAATATAGGCAGAATTTTCTTTTAAATCGCCTTCTTCGGCAGCTTTACCTCGTGCTTCACAAGTACGAGCTAATTCATCCTCGAGTTGTTTGAGATGCTCTTCTAATTTTTGCTTACCAATTTTGGTGATCATAAGGTTTTATCTTAACAAAATTAAATAATATTACTAGTTATTAACTAAAAAACAGGTTAAAATTACTTTGATGAATAAACTTTTTACTTGGGTTAAAAATTTAGATTTGGGAAGTAAGATTTCTTATGGAGTTTTAGTATTGTCAGTAATAATTTGTATGTTAATTTTGTCTTCTAGAATGAATAATTCTAGTAAGGTAACAAATGTAGC
>Ga0209373_10002043_pt1 | contig 21352 bp, 10 predicted proteins | sample Higcelweek5metaG_FD_187173 | JGI IMG/M metagenome (GOLD analysis project Ga0209373, IMG submission 187173) | Freshwater pond sediment microbial communities from the University of Edinburgh, under environmental carbon perturbations - High... | ecosystem: Environmental > Aquatic > Freshwater >... | reverse complement strand
CTCCGGGCGAAAGACTGGCTACTGTGAAAGTGCTGTATTTCGATGCATTAACCCTGCCATAAAACTCCCATATAATTTCGTCATTGTAGGGAGTGTACATGAATATGCTGTCAAAACCGCTCGGGTAAGTAATTGTCTGGGTACCGGCAGGTGATAAATAAGTAACCTGGTCGGTTCCTTTTGACGGAATGAGTTTATATGTACCTGTTGATTCACTGAAGGCTATCAGATCCCATGCTGCCTGAGCTGCCTGGGTCCATTTAGCCTGATCATTGGTGGTATTATTTGTCGGGCTGGCGTTGAAGAGCAGTGTCGAGGCCTTCAGAGCCATAGCGGCACCCTTCGTAGGTCTGCCAAGGTTCGCAATGTCCCATGCTTCGGGGAGCAGGTCTGCTGCCTTTTCGCAGTCAGCTGCAATCTTCTGTGCTGTCTCATCATATGAGAGTCTGGGAAGTGCAAAGTCATCTGTTCCCTGAAGCGGTACCTCAAGGTAGGGCATTCCGCCCTGACGTTTCAGGAACTCATAATAATACCACGCACGCATAAACAATGCCTGTCCTTCAATCTGGTCCATCTGGTCCTGGGTCGCATTACCCTCGAGCATTGGCAGTTTTTGAAGTACTATATTGGCAATACGGATACTCTGCCATGCTGCCCACGGTGCGCTGAACTGCAGTGCCTGTGCCGTGCTGTATGCTTTCAGCCAGTTGCCGGTCTGAACAATCGGCATGGTTTCCCAGTCTGATTCGGTATATCCTTCATCGCATAAAGCAGCAATGAACGAATAGTCATAATCAGCCAGGTAGTCATGCATATCCTTATACATGCGGTCTTCGAACTTCCGGAAATTATTGTAATCCGTAAAGACCTGCTCATCAGCCATACCTGTCGACTCCTGAACCTTGTCGAGATATTCTTCACATCCCTGGAACAGGAACGCGAGTGCTATAAATAAAAACAGTATTTTTTTCATCTTCTTAGTCTTTAGCCTGTTAGAACATCATCCTTATCTCGAATGAATAACGCTTCATCATCGGGTAGGCTCCGAAGTCAACCCCCATGTTGAACCCTTCCGGGTCTCCTCCGAGTTTCATCGGAGTCCATGTTGCAAGGTTGGTGCCGGTAAGTGTAAATTCCACCTGCTTGATGCCTGCAAACTTCATGTCACGGGTATCAAGTTTATAGCCTATGGCGACGTTCTTTAACCTTGTATACCTGCCGTCAACGATTGCAAATGAGTTTGCCTGGTAGTTATACTGGTTTGTAGCCTGTTCATGAACTGCGGGCCAGATAGGACTTGTGTTCTCCGGTGTCCAATGGTCTGCATGAATCGTATACGCATTATCCTTGTTCTGTGAGAAGGGATAGAGATAGAACATACCACCCTGTCTCATCGGATATGAGGTAGAACTGATGCCGTAGAAGTCAACCCTGACATTCCAGTTTTTGTAAATGGCACCCAGGTTGGCTGACCATGAGATTGCAGGAGTATAAGGGTTCTTGGCAACGATCTTATCCTGATCATTTATCTGTCCGTCACCGTTATAATCCACATATTTAAAGTCACCTACAATAGGTGAGAAACCGCCAAGTATACGCGGCCATATGAAGAGTTCATCAAAATCCTGATAAAATCCGCCGTCAATTATGCCCGAGCAATACATTCTCTGGGCCACACCAACCGGTTTTCCTTCAACTGAAAGGTTTTCGGGTTTAGTTACCGGCTCATCATATGATATCACGCGGCTTTCGTTTGCTGCGATGCTGAATCTTGACTGGAGAGTGAGCTTGTTAGGCAGCGTCTTGCTGAGACCAAGCTGAACTTCCATACCGTGTGATTTCGTTTTACCGATGTTACCCTGTATCGAAGAAACACCGACCCATGCCGGGACTGTTCTTCTGGCCTGGAGCATATTCTCCCTTCTTTCGTCATACAGATCCACGTTCAACGTGATCTGGTTTTTAAAGAAACCGAACTCGAAGGCGAGATTCTTCTTTATTGCTTCTTCCCATGTATTATATGGTACCGGTATGTTACCCTCATTTATATAGGTATAGTTACGAAGGGGGAAACCGAAGCTCGATGAGCTGGTAGAGGTTGTGTATTCAGAGATATAAAGCCATCTCGGAACGCCGGCATCACTACCGACCTTACCCCATGAGAAACGTGTCTTGGCGTAGTTAACCCAGGGGAGTGCGTTCTTGAAGAAATCTTCATTCGACATGACCCATCCGATACCGAAGGAGGGGAAGGTTCCGAATCTCAGTCCGGGAGCAAATTTCTCCGAACCAGTATAGGCAACACTCGCTTCAAACAGGTATCTCTCATCATAGTTGTAAGTACCGCGACCTACCCAGCTCTCTTCAAAGGAGGGGAATGTTGCAATACCGCGCGACTGCCTGCGGCTGAATACTCCGATTGCAGAGACGTTGTGAACACCAAAGCTGCGGTTATAATCAAGCTGTGCCTTGTAATAATGGCTTCGTGAGGCTGACTGTAGGGCATCATCCTGAGTAACATTCAGTTTCGGCTGAGGTGTGTCATAGTTGAGAACCTGGTTATTGTTGTAACGGTACCAGGTAGAGTCAGCCGGATTCAGGTAATAAGCAAAGAGATAGTCGAGGTTAAACGACTGCCTGTATCGCATATCTGTATTAAATGAATAATAAGCCGATGCGGTAAGACCCTTTGTTATAAAGTCAAGTTTCTGCGAAAGGTTTATATCAGATGATATCCCGTTGCTCTTATTGCGCTGGAAACCGCGTGCTCCCAGCCAGTGAAGCCTTACCTCACCCTGCTGCGGATTCTCGTAGTATCTGATTCCGGTCTGGTCATAGGGAATCTTGTCATCAGGGAAAAGCTTTATGACCTCCTCAGGATAATAGGGAAGTGTAGAAACAGATTCAAACCACATCTCCTGTGTGTAATCGTCGACAGGTTTGTTCCATACCTTTATATTACCTGCAAGGTTTATAGAAAGTTTTGTGCTTTTTGTCAGGTTAAAATCGAGGTTGTTCCTGAAATTGTATCTCTTGTGCCAGTAATGAGCATTCTGCTTTTCATATTTGTAGGGGAACAGGTCGCCTACATCGAAAATATCACCCTCCTGAAGGAACCCCAGTGAAACGAAATACTGTACGAAATCATTACCACCACGGGCGTTCAGGTTATAATTCTGGTCGATTGCCGGTTTAAAGTAAAAATCCATCCAGTCGAAATCAGGATAGAGATAAGGTGAGTCACCGGTCCGGTAATGTTCAAGGTCAGAATCAGGAATGAGACTTGACCATTTGCCGTCATTTCTGCGGGCTTCATTCCTGAGCATCATTGTTTCATACGAGTTCATATACTCGGGAAGCCTGGTTGCTGTTTTGAGCATTGTCTCAGCTGAGAAGTCGAGTTCAAGGGCTCCCTGACGTCCGCGTTTGGTTGTTACAATCAGTACACCGTTAGCACCTTTGACACCGTAAACAGCAGTTGCGGAGGCATCTTTAAGAACGGAGATCGATTCAATTTCATTGGGGTCAATATTTGAGAACGAACGCTCAACGCCGTCGACGAGGATCAGCGGCGAGTTGTTGCCCATTGAGGCACCACCCCTGATCTGCATCGTGATTGAGCCTGCTTCTTCACCAGGGGTGGCGTCCTGCATGAGGATTACCATACCCGGGAGGTTACCCTGAAGCGAGTTTTCAATACTACCACCCATTTTCATGTTACGGACCTCATCGCCCTTGACCTGGGAAACGGCACCGACAACAGTCTCTTTTTTCTGTACCCCGTAACCCACAACCACTATTTCACCTATCTGTGAAACAGTCGATTTCAAGGTTACTTTGACAGAGGCTTGTGTCCCTACCGGTACCCGTTCCGTTGTCATTCCCACATAGGAAATTAAAAGAACATCTTCCGGTAAAGCGTTAATGCTGAAATTACCATTGATGTCCGTAGTTACTCCTCTTGTGGTTCCGGCAATGGCGATAGTCACGCCCGGAAGAGTTTCACCGTTCTCATCAACAACTGTTCCTGTTATTATTCTGCCCTGCCCGAATACCGATAGCGGCACCAGGGTAAAGAGAAACAAACAGATCAGTAAACGCATCTTAATAAATAAGTCAGGTTTCATGTTACTGGAGTTTATTTTGATTGTTTGGGTTATCCTGAAATTGAACGTTCATTGTTTCATGCTTTTCACTGTTTATAATAAGTTTTGTATAATTATTACGTGTTTTTTGTACACTTTATTAATTACATTATTGGTCAACCATTACCTTATTCCTACCCTAATTAATGTAATTTTTACACTTCTCCCTTCAAACGCAAGTTATGATATTTTTTTAACAGCAATAGTGTTTTTCAACATTTTTTTGCACACGTTTGAAATAAGGGGATGTAGCCTTCTCACTCGACCACTAGTTCATGAATTCCGGAAGCAAAATCCTTGTTTAGTTTCACCCTTAGTTGCATTCCGGTTGCAGAAACCGGTTTGAATTCCACGATATTCCACGCATCTTTGACCACCGTCACAGGTGCAATGGGTTCGACTTTCTTCATGGCTCCGCCGGCACTGTACAGAATCTCAAATTCATCAGGAATCCTGCAACCACCGAACGGACCGTCATCAAACCAGTAAACCCTGACCTTCGAAATCTTCTGCCTCTCTTTAAAGTCAAGCTGTATCCATTCCCATTTGTCTTTGTTGGGCCACCAGTGGTAATAGGGCCAGGTGTGGTCATTAGAGTTTGCAGGCTCAAACTGGTCTGCCACTGAAAGCAATGACCTGTTCTGAATGCTGCCGGTAATCTTGCTTGTATATGCAATAGTTGGCGCGGGCGTTGGTCTGGCACTGGTCTCCCTGTAGGGGAACCATACTCTCATTTCACCTCCACCGCGATTATTCCACAAAAAGTAAGGTATCAGTGTCACCTCCTCATATTCTCCAAGCGATACTGAACCGTCAAGACCCCGTTCAGACTGCCGGGCCCTTGTACTTATAACCTCTGTTCCGTTAAGAAGATCTCCTCTGAATTCTGTTTTGAATTCCGGCTTCTCATCAATTACAAGGTTGAGAACCTGACCCTCAGAATTATCAGGCCATTCCGCACAGAACATCAGCGGTCCGCGCTGAATTGCATATTTGTCAACATCCTCTTTTACCTTCTCATCAGCAACAACAGGCCGAACCGGCATTGGCAGCGACAGTTCAACAATGTCACCCGATTTCCAATTACGGGAAACGACCGCATAACCGTCTGTTACCTCTGCAGCAAACTCTTCGCCGTTCACCTTTAATGAATATTTTTCGTCATTCTGGTCTGCAAAAGCATAAAGCCCTCCGGGTATGGCCTCATTGCGCGCCCAGCCCGGAATGCGAACATGAAGGGTAAACTTTCCTGATTTTTCAGGGTTAACGGTGATCTTCACATCACCCTCCCAGGGGTAATTTGTTTCCTGGGTCACCCCCACCGTATTCCTGCCAACGGCTATATCTGCATTATTTGAAGCGAACAAGTTGACATACAGATCCTTATCTGTGACACTGTAAATATACCCGGGAATAGCCGGAATAAACCTTGCAACATTCGAAGGACAGCAGGCACAACCGAACCACGCTGACCGCTGATGCTGGCCGTTGGATTCAAGAGGATTCGGATAAAAGAATCTGTCGCCGGCAAGGTTGACACCTGACAGTGCTCCGTTATAGAGTGTCTTCTCGAGTACATCAAAATATTTGCCCTCACCGTGCAGTGAGAAAAGCCGGTGATTGAAAAATATATCACCGATAGAGGCACAGGTCTCGCAGTAAGCTGACATATTGGGCAGACTGTACGGTTCGGCAAACCCTTCGTTTCCGCCACTGGCTCCAATACCCCCGGTAATGTACATCTTCTTGTAAACCAGGTCTTCCCAGATTTTCGTTATTGCATTCAGATAAGCCTCATCCTTCATGATTGCTGCAACGTCAGCCATCCCTGAATACATATATGTAGCTCTTACTGAATGACCTACAGCCTCAGTCTGATCTATTACCTTCTTGTGTGACTGCGAGTACTCTTCCCCGTCATCGCGTGTTCCGCGTGCGTCAAGGAAATATTTTGCCAGGTCCAGGTATCTCTTTTCGCCTGTTACCCTGTAGAGTTTGACAAGACCCATCTCAATGACCTGGTGACCAGGATAGCTTGCAAAGGCATCCCAGCCAAAATCCTTATCGACAAGGTCTGCAGATTTGATGGCTATATCAAGGAATGTTCTTTTACCGGTAGCCTGATAATGTGCCACAGCAGCTTCATACATATGCCCCAGATTATATAGCTCATGACTCAGGATATTTGTTTTCTCCCATCTCGCTCCTTCCGCCCAGTCGTGAAGCTTGCCGTAACCCATTTCAGCTATTGTGCGGTTTGTATAAATGTAACCGTCATCCTCCTGCGCCAGTCCTATCTTATATATAAGTGTATCGAGATAGGCTTCGAGTTCCGGGTCTGGAAAAGTCTGAAGCGAGTAACTGGCTCCCTCCATGATTTTTGTGACGTCGGAATCGTCAAACGGATATATTGTCTGAAAGGCTCCTGTATCGAGTCCGCCTGCAATCTCGAAGTTCTTAACCCTGCCCGTCGATTCGCAGAAACCGAAGGCAATCGGTATTGTGACTTCGTGGTTTTTCTGAATGCGCGGTGCCCAGAAATTATCAGTCATCTTTACTGATGTGAAAGGCACAGGCCTGATCGGGTAGTTCTCATCCTTGTTTTCCATGGAACAGGATGAAGCCATGACCGTAATCGCCGCGGCGACAGAAAGAATTACTTTAAATATCTTCATTATCAGTTTATTATTTTGTTTTTATCCAAACCTGCATCTCTCCCTTACCCCTGTTGGCCCAGGAATAGTAAGGCACTGCCATCACCTCCTTCTGAGAGCCGTCAGCTTTCTCAGCTGTAAAGGTTAGTTTTCCGACACCGTCCAATATTGCCGTGTCAAAACTGCTTACAACTCCGGTTGCCGGATTGACGTTCAGATCACTTATCTTTCCGTTATCAGCCTCCTCGACACAATAAACAAGGGGGCCTGCGCCAATGGCAACCCGTCCGCTGTCAGCTTTGACCTCATCCCTGGCAATTATAAAACGCGGTTCCATGGGGAGAGACAGGGTGACAACATCTCCCCTTTTCCACGACCTGTCAATGACTGCAAATCCTTTCTCTTCGGTAATTGTGATCTTTTTTCCGTTAACCTTCAGCTCAGGCTTTTCCTTAGCCGGTGTGACATATCTGTACAGACCTCCCGCCATCGGGGCATCACCTGTCCATGAAGGAATACGTATGCTGAGGCGGAACACGGTGTTGTTAACTGCCGGATCAACATTTATTGTCACATCTCCCTTCCAGGGAAGCCCGGTAGTCTGTTTCAGTTCAACATCGCCTGCACCTGTCTTCAGTTTTGCCTCAGATCCGATGAAGAGGTTAACATTCACACCCTGATCGGTAACTGACCATATATACTGTTTCATAGCGGGCATGAAGCGTGCCACGTTGCCGGGGCAACATGAACAGTCGAACCATCCGGCGCGTTCAAAACGGCCATCGGACTCCAGGGGATTCGTATAATAAAAGCTGCATCCGTCAGTCCCGATTCCGGATATAAGTCCGTTATAGAGGGTCCTTTCAAGAACATCAAGGTACCTTGCATCTCCCGTTGCTGTATAGAGTCTGTGATTCCAGAAGACATTTGCCACTGATGCACAGGTTTCTGTATAGGCATTCAGGTTGTTCAGCTCATAGGCTTCGCCGAAGGCCTCACCCAGTTCCTTTGATCCGATGCCGCCAGTAATGTAGATCTTGCCTCCTGTTACGTCATCCCATATCCGCTGAGATGCTTCAAGGTATTTGTTTTCACCTGTTGCCCTTGAAAGATCGGCCATAGCCGTGTACATGTAGGCACCCCTGACAGCATGCCCAACTGCTTCCGACTGTTCAAGAACAGGCTTATGCATCTGAAGGTATACCGAGTCATTGTAGACATCAAACCGCGACTTCTCAGGATGCCTTACATAGTCTCCCTGCCTGCCGCGTACATCGATAAAGAACTGAGCCAGCTCAAGCCACTGCCTGTTGGCAGTCAGATCATAGAGTTTTATAAGTCCTATCTCTATTTCCTGATGCCCGGGAGCAATCTCCCTCAAACCCCAGCCGAACTCTTTCGCCACAAGCTCTGCATTCTTAAGTGCAACATCCAGGAAAACATTCGATCCGGTCGCCTGGTAATGAGCAACCGCAGCCTCGTACATATGTCCCACATTGTAGAGCTCATGGCTGACACGTTCATCGATCCATCGTTCTCTTCCCGCACCCGGTGCCATGTTCAGAGAATCTATGGTTCGGGTTGTATAAAGGTAACCATCATCCTCCTGTGCCGCTGCAATCAATGTAACAAGGCTGTCAACGTAACTACGCAGTTTAGGATCGGGTGTTTCAATGAGTGAATAACAGGCACCCTCTATTATCTTGAATACATCAGAGTCATTGTACCGTTCCCCTGTGTGTTTGCCTTTCATCAGCCCGCCGGCTATCGCGAAGTTGTCAATGCGCCCGGTCTCTTCGCATTTACCGAAAGTATAAGGTATTGTGGCTGTCCGGTTGCGTTCGATAAGGGGTGTCCAGAACGGATCATTCACCTTCACCGAAGTCAGTTCAGGCGTTAACAACCAAGCATTTTTTACCGGCTTTTCTTCAATATTCCGGGCACATGCTGAAAACAGCACTGTAAACATGATAATCCATAGAGCCCTATTTTTCATAAAACTATTATTTTGAACTTTGTATCCAGACAGCCATCTGGCTCTCGCCCCTGTTTGCCCAGAGGCAATATGGGATTGCTGCAACACTTGTAATGGTTCCTGCAGAGTCATGACACTCTCCTTCAATAATAACAGTTCCGTTAAGCAGTGCAGGATCAAAGCGGGTTCTGAAGTCAGAGGCATCGCCCAATTCAATATCTCCAAGTGGTACAGTATTGTCAATACTTTCAAGACAATACACAAGCGGACCTCGCTGCAAGGCTACAAGGCCCTCATTTTCCACAACACCCGGATTTGAGGTTACCTCCATTACGGGCATCGGTAGTTCAAGGATTATCTCGTCGCCCGTTTTCCAGCGACGGTCAATCCTTATATAACCGTTTTCCGGTTCTATCTCATGCTTCCTGCCATTGACAGTGAGTGAGATTGTACCTGTAACATCACTGTTAAAACTATAGAGGTCTGAGGGGACAGCATTACCCGTAGCCCAACCGGGAAGCCGGAGGCTCAGGGTCATATTGTCACTGAAGGAAGGTTCAACCACAATGTTTACCAGACCGTCATAAGGGTACTTGGTTTTCTGCGTGACTTTCACGCTGCCGTTTGTCAGCTCAGTCTCTGTCTGGCTATCAACAAAAAGATTGACAAATAGCTCATTATCTCTTTTGGCATATATGTATCCGGGTACGGAAGGAATGAATCTGACAATATTTCCGGGGCAGCATGAGACATCGAACCACTCGTTGCGACTATAGTTTCTAAATGATGCGAGCGGATTCTGATAGAAAAACCTATCGCCGCTCAGGCTGATGCCGGAAACAAGCCCATTATACATGACCCTTTCAAGGACATCAATATATTTTCCGTCTCCATGGCTGAGAAACATCCGGTGATTCCAGTAAGCATTGCCAATTGCCGCACAGGTTTCGCAATAAGCGCTTTCATTAGGCAGTTCGTAGTTATCCCCAAATGCCTCAGTGCCACTACGTGCTCCCACGCCCCCGGTGAGATACATCTTTTTGCCAACAACGTTTTCCCAAATGGTGCCAATTGCCTTATCATATTCATTGTCATCAAGCAGGCTGGCAACATCAGCCATTCCGGCATACATATATGTTGCCCTTACCGCGTGTCCGACAGCTTCTGTCTGTTGTCTAACAGGAAGGTGATCCTGTTTGTATTCAAGTCCGTTATACATGGCAAACGGACCCTCCGGATAAGGTTCACTTGCATGTTGACTCCCTCTCTCATCAAGAAAGAATCGAGCCAGTTCCAGATATTCTTTTTTGCCTGTTGCCAGGTACATCTTTGCCAGGCCTATTTCAACCACCTGATGACCTGGTGCATCACGACGTTTGTCAGGTCCGAAGGTACGCACCAGTAAATCAGCATTTTTCACTGCTATATCAAGAAAATGACTTTTACCTGTAGCCTCAAAATATGCTACTGCCGCCTCAAAGAGATGACCTGAATTATATAGTTCATGACTCCCCTGGAGGTTGAGCCACCTTTCCCGGCCTGCTCCGGCAGCAGGGGTGTCAGGGTTAGCCGTGCGGGCTGCATAGAGGTAACCATCATCTTCCTGGGCAAGGGCAATGAGAGCTATGAGCGAATCAGCAGAGGCTTCGAGTTCAGGGTCAGGACTTACACTCAGGGTGAAGGCTACACCCTCAAGAACCTTATAAATGTCGGTATCATTGAACCTGCGGCCTACATATTTTCCGCTTATCAGCCCTGCCGCCTTACGGAAATTATCGACCCTGCCGGTCTCTTCGTTTTTGTTCATTGCGAAGGGAATTGTAACCTCACGGTTAGTCTCGATTCGCGGAGCCCAGAAACCATCGGAAACTTTAACTTCGGTGAAAGGTACCGGGGTGATAGGATAACCTTCAGTGCCCTGCGTTGTAGGCGTGCTGATCTGCTTTCCCGAACACCCGGAAAGACAAACAAGAACAACAGAAAGCTTTAGGAACAGGTTACTCATCCTCGCGTTGCCTTTTTAATATCCTTGAGCCTCTTCATGACATCATTGGCGCCACGGCCGAAATAGTCGTGAAGTATCTTGTATTCTGCAAAAAGCTTTTTGTATACCACCACATTTGCTGCGACAGGTTTGTAGGAGAAGGGTTTGACCTTCGCCATTGCAGCTGCGGCATTCTCTATTGTGTCATAACCTCCGGCTGCCTTACCGGCTGCCAGGGCTCCGAACATTGCAGATCCAAGAGCAGGAGCCTGAGGACTCCCCGATATCTTCATCTCCTTGCCGGTCACATCTGCATAAATCTGCATTACAAAAGGATTCTTCTCTGCTATCCCGCCTGCAGCGTAGTATTCATCTACAGGAACGCCGTTCTCTTCAAAAGTGTCTATGATCATTTTGGTACCATAAGCCGTAGCCTCGATGAGTGCACGGTAAACCTCCTCCGGCTTTGTTGCCAGGGTCATACCAACGATCATTCCGGTAAGGTCCACATCCACCAGGACTGACCTGTTGCCATTCCACCAGTCGAGAGCTACCAGTCCGCTTTCACCCGGATTCAAAGCCGAGGCCTTTTCTGTAAGCAGCGCATGAAGGTCGATGCCGCGCCTGTCCGCCTCTGCTTTGTAGTCTGCAGGTGTGCAGTTTTCAACGAACCACTGGAAATGGTCACCAACACAGCTCTGCCCTGCCTCATATCCATAGAAGCCTTCGATTATACCATCCTCTACCACTCCGCACATTCCCGGAACCGTTTTCTCATTCTCACCGAGGAGCATATGGCAGGTGGATGTCCCCATTATTGCAAGCATCTTTCCTGCTGATGTTATACCAACAGCCGGTACAGAAACATGTGCATCAACGTTGCCGACTGCCACCGCTGTCCCTGCAATGAGTCCTGTCAGTTTTGCCGCCTCCGGAGTTATGCCGCCTGCCCTGGTGCCAACCGGGTACAGTGTACGTGACAGTTTCTCATCAGCGAGTTTTTCCATTTTAGGGTTCAGCGCCTTGAAAAAATCGTTTGAAGGATAACCTTCGTGCTTATGCCACATGGCTTTGTAACCTCCTGTGCAGGTGTTGCGCATCTCTTTACCGGTGAGCTGCCAGATTACCCAGTCGGCCGCCTCAATGAAACGGTCCGCTGCATCATATATCTCAGGTGCTTCGTCTGCTATCTGCATTATCTTCGGTATCAGCCATTCAGACGATATTTTGCCACCGTAGCGCTTCAGGAATGTCTCACCGCGTTCTTCGGCAACCGAGTTAAGTCTGTTTGCGGCATCCTGAGCGGCGTGGTGCTTCCAGAGCTTTATCCATGCATGAGGATTAGCCTTATACTTTTCAATAAAACAGAGGGGTGTTCCGTCTGCCATCACGGGTAGCATGGTGCAAGCAGTGAAGTCAGTTCCGACACCGATAACATCTTCAGCCTTTACTCCTGCCTTTTTCATTACGGCGGGGATTGTCTCCCTGAATACATCGAGGTAATCCTGGGGATGCTGAAGAGCCCAGTCTACGCCAAGCGAAGTGCCGCCGGGCAATTTCTCATCCATGACTCCGTGCGGATACTCAAAAACCGATACGGCAACCTCTTCACCGTTTTCGACGTTTACAATGACTGCCCTTCCGGAAAGAGTTCCGAAATCCACTCCAATAGAAAACTTGCTCATAACTGTTATCTCGTATATATTAATGATTCTTCTGTCCGTAATATGCTTTACTGCCGTGTTTGCGCAGGAAGTGCTTGTCGAGCAGCGCCTGGTCAATATTCCCGGTCGGGGAAATTGAAACAGTTATTGCCGCAATCCGTGCCACCTCTTCAAGGATGACTGCATTATATACTGCCTTCGCAGCTGTTTCACCCCAGGTAAAAGGGCCGTGAGAATGCACTACAACAGCAGGCATAAACAGCGGATCAACTCCTTCAAGCGCCTCAGCAATTACAAGACCCGTATTGTATTCATAGCTGTCATTGATTTCCTTATCTGTGAGCTTTCTGGTCACCGGTACGGGACCGTAAAAGCTGTCAGCATGAGTTGTACCCAGACAGGGGATGCTCTTCCCGGCCTGAGCCCATGCAGTTGCATAAGTTGAATGGGTATGTACAACACCTCCGATTCCCGGAAAGACTTTATAAAGTGCAGCATGGGTCGGGGCATCTGTGGAAGGTCTCAGAGTACCCTCCACCACATTGCCGTCAAGGTCAGAAACCACCATGTCAGCAGGCGTCATCAGGTCATATGATACTCCTGAAGGTTTGATAACCATCAGTCCGGAGGCCCTGTCAATGCCACTCACATTTCCGAAGGTCATAATGACCAGGCCGCGGCTTACCAGTTCAAGGTTTGCCCTGAACACATCTTCCTTAAGCTTTTCGAGCATTACAGTAAGTATTTGTTCACATTACCGGCTGCCTGTCAAGGCACCGGATATTCAGTTTACATCCAGGTTAAAAAAGAAGCCGTTCCTTGTGAACTGCCTGTATTTTTCTTCATTAAACCTGTAATACCAGGCCCCCTTTTTTGAGGTCTCTTTCTCTTTGTCATCCTGCTTCTCGAGCAGGTTCATGGAGAGTATCTTCTTGCGGAAGTTCCGTTTGTCAACCTTTTTCTGATAGATGGCCTCATACAGCTCCTGGAGCTGTACAAGGGTGAACTTCTCAGGAAGCAGTTCGAATCCGATAGGCTGGACCTTTACGAGAGTCAGCAGTTCGCACAGAGCCCTGTCTACCATTCTGCGGTGGTCAAAGATCAGGTCAGGCAGGTTGGAGATGGACCTCCAATGGGCCCCGTTCTTTTCCTGGTTATCGCGGTCAATCTCATGAATCCCGATAAGGGCATAATAAGCTGTGGAAATAACCCTGGCCCCCGGGTCACGCTCTATCTCTCCGTAGGAGTAAAGCTGCTGCATGTAGAGGTCAGAAATACCTGTCAGGCTGCAGAGTATCCGGCTTGCCGCATCGTCAAGGCCTTCACCTTCCTGGACAAAACCTCCCGATAGTGACCATTTGCCCCTGGCAGGCTCAAAACTCCTCTTTACGAGAAGGAGTTTGAGCTCCTTCTCGGAAAGGTCATACCCGAAAATTATACAGTCAACCGCCAGGTAATGCTTAGGATGTTTTGAATATAACTTTAACATAGACCTTTATTGATATGGTAATAGAGATCATTCCACCTGAGTTCCTTCTTCAGATTCTCAACCACACAATTCTCATCGATCAGGATAAACTCAATTCCTGATATCATCGCAAAATCTGACATATGTTCAGCAGTTAGTGCCTGGCTGAATCCCGAATGGTGGGCTCCGCCGGAATAGATCCATGCTGTAGCGGCGCTCTTCATGTCAGGCATAGGTTTCCAAAGCACACTTGCAACAGGCAGTTTGGGCATTGGCGGGCATTCAATGACCTCAAGTGTGTTCACGACGAGTCTGAAACGGTCACCAATCTCAATGAGCGATGCATTCAGTGCCTTCCCAAGTTTTGTCTTAAAGACAAGTCTTGCCGGATCATCTTTGCCTCCAATGCCAAGCGGATGTACCTCCAGAGAGGTTTTGCCATCAGCAATTGAAGGACAGACTTCAAGCATATGAGCTCCGAGGACAGCCATTTTCTTAGGATCAAGGTGGTAGGTATAATCTTCCATGAATGAGGTTCCTCCTTTAAGCCCTTTGGCCATAACCTTCATCGAACGAAGCAGTGCTGCAGTCTTCCAGTCGCCCTCAGCACCAAAGCCGTAACCGTCAGCCATAAGGCGCTGAACAGAAAGGCCGGGTAGCTGAACAATACCGTGCAGGTCTTCAAAAGTGGTTGTAAAAGCTTTGAATCCACCATTATCCAGGAATGTGCGAAGACCTACTTCAATGCGTGCAGCTTCTTTTACTGAGGTTGCAGAGAGTATTTTTGCTGAGGCTTTATATTCATCACCGTACTGTTTCACCAAAAGGGCCACCTGCTTATCAGACACTTTTGATATCGCATCTGCCAGATCACCCACGCCGAAGCCGTGCACCTGGTAGTCAAGCCGTATCTGAGAAGAAACCTTATTGCCTTCAGTAACGGCAACATCCCTCATATTATCACCGAAACGTGCTACCTTCAGTGAGCGGGCGTCAAGTGCCGCCATCGCTGCACGTGCCCATACTCCAATTGAAGCCAGAGCCTCCTTGTCCTGCCAGTGCCCCACAACCACCTTACGGTCAATGCGAAGGCGTGAACAGATGTACCCGAACTCACGGTCGCCGTGGGCTGCCTGGTTCAGGTTCATGAAGTCCATATCTATATCTGACCACGGAATGTCACGGTTAAACTGGGTATGGAAGTGCAGCAGGGGTTTATTGAGCTTCTTGAGGCCTGAAATCCACATTTTTGCCGGAGAAAATGTGTGCATCCATGCAATGAGGCCGGCACACTCCGGAGAGTTATTCGCCTCAAGGCATATTGCAGTAATGGCATCAGAGTTTGTAAGTACCGGTTTGAATACAACCTTTGTGGGAATGGCATCGGCCTTATCCAGAGCTGCAGTAATAGCCTTTGAGTCTGCTGCAACCTGTTTAAGTGTTTCTTCTCCGTAAAGATGCTGGCTGCCAGTCACAAACCAAAGCTCACTATTTATGTTTTTCATATATTTTTATAATTATTGATTATTATTCAGATTTTTCTACCAGAAATAAATGTAGAAAGCAACTACTATACTTAATATTATAACAGTGTGAATGACATCCCATCTGTTCCAGCTTGCCCTGGTCTCCTTTTTCTGAGCCTGAGTAGCGGCAGCATATGTATACTGTAAATTGGATGCAGTCGGAGGAGCTGTCGTCAGGCTTATTCCAACCATGGTTGCGATACAGATAAGGAACAGAATTACGCAGAAGTGAAGCCAGTTGATGGATGCTATCCGGAATAATAATCCTGACTGCTCAAGGAACATCTGGCTATAGCTCTCTTTTACCTGTGAAATAAGCTGTATCGCCTGATTCTTTGATTCAGGTGTAAGACCGGCTGACAGCAATGCATTTGCACTCTCAACTGACTCTCTTGCCTGGGTACCTGCAGCTCCTGCCACCGTAGTAATTTTATCGCTGAGGGAATGAACCACTTCCTGAACCTGCTTGAGAGAAGTTTCGGTTGCGTTGTTAATCGACTGGATAGATTTCTCACAACCTGTAATCAGTGCTACCTTGGTGCCATACACAACATTTAATACCAGCCTGAACATGCCTATGCTGAACCCGGTGATCATTCCCCAAAGAGCAGCCTTGGCGTTCATTCTCTTCCAGAAGACTCCGAGCAGGAAAACTGATGCAATAGCCGGTGCCAGCAAACCCTGGACACCCTGGAGGTATTCATATAAAACCTTGCCGAGGCCGAGCATAACAGGGATCCAGACGACACCCAGTACTACTACGACGGCTGTTGCTATCCTGCCTACCGTCAGATAATGTTTCTCATCCCTTTCCGGGCGCATCTTCTTATAGAAGTCTTCGACGAAGAGCATCGATGAGGAATTAAACAGAGATGCCAGTGAGCTCATTAGAGCAGCCAGCAATCCACAGACAACAACACCTGTAACGCCAGCAGGTAAAAGCTGGGCAACCATTGCTGCAAATGCCGAGTCACTGCTTTCAACCATTAACAAACCTTTCTGGTTCAAAGCATAGGCGACCATTCCGGGAATCAGGAAAATAAATACCGGAAGTAGTTTGAAATAACCTGCCAGAATTGCTCCCCTTCGGGCTTGCTGCTGATTCCGGCCTGACAGAACACGTTGCACAATATACTGATCGGTACACCAGTACCAGAAGCCTATTATTGCTGATCCGAACAATACGCCTGTCCACGGGAACTCAGGATCGGATGCAGACCTGACAAGGTGAATATTGTCACCTACAATCCGTTCAACCTCAACCCATCCTCCTACTTTTATTAAACCAACTACGAGAATAACTATTGAACCAATGAGCAGTATCGGTGTTTGCAGGACAGAGGTGTACAATATGGCTTTCATTCCGCCAAAAATTGTGTACAACCCGGTAATTACAACCAGTCCCACAGCACTGAACCAGAAGAAATCTATTCCCCATATTTCATCTATTCCGAATACGGTCTTAAAGACTACACCACCCGCATAAACTGTTACCGCAACTTTCGTAAGGACGTACGATACCAGTGAAATTACAGAAAGTACCGAGCGTGATCCGGAGGAAAACCTTCTCTCAAGGAATTCAGGCATTGTAAACACCTTGATCCTGTCATAAAACGGGACAAAAACCCATCCGAGGACAAGAATCAGCCAGGCGTGCATTTCCCAGTGCGCCATTGCCATTCCGCTGATAAAGCCTGCGCCGGCAAGACCCACAAGGTGCTCAGAGCCAATGTTGGAGGCAAAGATCGAGGAACCGATTGACAGCCATCCTGCATCCTTTCCAGCAAGAAAATAATCAGTTGTTGTTGCTTCTTTTTGCCTCAGCACCCAGACAATGATGCCAATCAAACCCAAAAAGAACAATCCGAGAACAATCCAGTCTAATGCGAGCATATTTGTTAGTTTTTGGTTATTGTATATTAGTAAGTTCCTAGAATTATCCGATCAACTGTTAAAAGTATAACAATTCGATAGCAAGATAAAACAAATTTTAAATGTACAATATACACTTTATTAAAAATATTATGTTCTGCAATACTTTTTTCACGCCACACTCACCGAGGTTAAGACAGGAGCTGAGAAACCCGCAATTCCAAATTGCACCGACCTTGGTCATACTATTTTACCAGCCCCGGGTAATTTAACCTGTACTTTTTATTGATCATCACAACCTGTGGTGTATATGTGGGGGCATTTGTCTTTATCAGTCCCTTCTCAAACCAGAAAGGGTCCATAATCATGGAAGCATTTTCATCATCTTTCCTGTAGCCATGGCAGGAGATCCAAAAAGAACCATCAGGTCCGGAGAATACCTGGTTATGTCCTACAGTGCTATAGGGAGAGTCGGGGGCATAGCAGACTTTGCCCTCTTTGAAGATGAAAGTTGAATCATTACGTATAAAGGCACCGAACAGAGGATTATCAGGAAACTTGATCCACGGTCCGTAAACACTTTCTGAGGTGGCATAACCCACAGCATATCCCTGGGTCCATGATGAATAGAACATATAATAAATACTGTCATGTCTTATAACATGGGCACCTTCGATCCCTGCCCCGTCCCATTTTCCCGGCTCCTGACTTATTAGCAATACCGGATCCTCCTTAAGCCTATAGCTAACAGTATCAAGTTCGGCGACATAAATATGGTGCAGATTGGTCCATCCGTTGTTGAAGAAGCAGAATATCCTGCCGTCATTGTCCTGGAACAGGGACATGTCATTTGAGGGAAACGGAGTAAGAGGCTTTTCATGTGTGACTACCGTGTATGGCCCGTCGATGCTATCTGATATTGCCAGTCCACACGCGTGAAAATGTTTCATATCTGCTGAGGCATAGTTTCCTCCGCCGCTGTTCTGGCAATTGAACGTGAGGAAATAGCGATTGTTAAAGTGGTGGAGCTCAGGTGCCCAGAATCTGTCCTTATACCAGACATCCTCATCAAGCTGTGATGCATCAATTAATAGTTTTACATAGTCCCAGTTCCGCAGGTCTTCTGACCTGTAAAGTTTTATGCCGGCATTTGGGCCTCCCCAGTACGGTGGAGAGGTTCCAATAGCATAAAAAACTGAATCATCAGGAATAATCTGTGTATCCCTGAATGGCAATTGAGTATTGGGATTCATATAATAAAACTCTTCCCTGTCATCCTTTGTGAACAGAACTTGTAGTCTGACCTGTCCTTTTTTCGCTTTAATGATTCTTTCGCATCCGTTGTTACCGGATTTAATAACAGCACCTTTAGCCCGGATACTGTTTATCTCCCCCGGAAGACGTACGATGAACTCCTGATCGTTCTGAAGGGAAAGTTCAACGTTGATATTCCCCTCTTTCCATGTCATACTTTGAATCTTAAGACCTCCCCTAAGGAGGAACCCTTTAACACTGCCCTGTCTCAGTTCATCAGGCATTGCCGGAAGCAACGATACCAATCCGGGCTCTGAATACACAATCATTTTAGCCACCAGGGCAGGGTAACCGCCGCTGAGGTCAAGATTGAAGAGGCTGCCGGGGTTATGGGTTGTTACCATGTTGTTATTCCAGTACTGTGAGGAAAGCCAACCAAGAATGTCATAACAGGTCTGTTCCTCTCCCAGCATGGCTGCCGCAAATCCCAATTGAGCAAGCCCAAATGCCATTTCCCCTCCATTGGTCCTCTTCCGGTATTTCATTTTTTCATCAATTACCAGGCGTGCACCCCTCACGAGGCCCTGATTATTAACGAACTCAGGATCCATCATATCAAAAAGTGCATAGAGCTGTGAAACATGCCTGTGAGAGGGGTTTTCATCAACACCCGGCCACATCCATTCCCTCAGTTCCCCCTCATTGTTAATCTCATATGGAGGCAGATCATTCAGCATAGCTTTCCATTTCTCCACCTTATCCGGGTTTACAGCTGCCACCTCTGAGGCGGAAATTATGTTCCTGAGCAGCTGCTTCACTATCATAAAATCCATCGTAGCATTAATAGATGCCTGGTATGGAATATTGGAAGGATTATTTTCAGGAGAGTAGGATGGAATGAACATAAATTTTCCGTCCACACCCTTAATCAGGAAGTCCTCGTAGAACTGCACCGCCTTTTCCATAAAGGGAAGTGCCCTGTTGCGCAGGAATACAGTATCGCATGTGTACAGGAAATAGTCATAGTAAAACATTGAATACCAGCCTGCTCCTCCTGTCCAGAAGGTCATTGGCCAGGTGGCATCAAAATGGTTATTGAGTCCGTGAGTGCTAAGTCGTGAAGGTATATTGATCCCCCTGCAGTTGAACATCTCCATGGCATTGCTCTCAAAGTCATCCAGGTAGCGCTCGAGCATGTCAAAGGTCGGCAACATCAGCTCTGGTGTACCTGTTGGGAGTAGCCCGGATATCGCTACCGGCAGATTACCGTTCATTGTAAAATCGCCCGACCACGGAGGGGAAAGTGAACCGCTCCAGATACCCTGAAGATTAGGTGGATTAATACCTGTTGCGGAAATTATATTATACCTGGCTGCATTGAAAGCCAATTCAAATAAGGCCGGGTCTGGCTTTTCACGTACCTCCCTTAAAAACTCCTCCACTGGCTTATCTCTGAAATCACGGTCACCGCCAAGGTTTAGAGATACACGGTTGATCAGCTCGCTGTGTATTCCAACATGCTTCTTAAGATAGTCATTATAATCAGTTCGTCCTTTCCTGATTTCCGCAATCCTCTCCTCCACATGATGTCCCGAGCTATCCCAAAGAGGATCGACCCATGCAAGTAATAGTATCCCGGTGGCATCAGTAACGGTTATGGTGGTACCATCGTCTGAAATGCTGCCACCCTCATTCAGCACCATTGTCCCACCTTCATACCCGTTTATCAGGCCCTCCCAGTGGTTTGTAAAGTCTGCACTGTATCTAATTGTATTCTCTGACGCTGTTATGGATGCGGGTCTGATACCAATGGAATCACGTTTATCTATTCTCTCCCACCAGTCATATAAATGCCTGTTGTGCAAAGATATCTTGCAGCTGATTTTTGATTTGTCTGAGCTGATACGCGTGATAACGAGATTGTCTTTCCTGGAAACGAAGGTGCTACGTGTAAATGTCCCGTTCCTGTCACGCCACTGTACACCGGCCTCACCGGTTTCAAAATTCACCTGTCTGGAATATCCGGTCACAGAATCGCGCTTCATACCTATCACAATCTGGAATGCAGGGATGAACGGATCAGTCCACCGTTTTGCGCTATACCCTTCATCCTGAGAAAGGTCAACCACATACTGTGATGCCTTACCATAATCCCCACGCATCATAATTGCCCTGATGCTGTCAAGGTGGGCTCCCTGCGATACTGGTTTTAGGGGCCCGTTGAGAGGGAGGTACAGAAGTGCATGATTAATGATTATTGTATCAGAGTAGGGATAGCCCATAACCATTGCTCCCATCGTCCCGTTTCCGGTTACAAGGGCTTCCTCCCATGAAGATGCTGGTCTTATGCTTTTAAATCCATTGGACAGGCTGCTGTAATTATCATTCCTGTTACTATTGCAGCATGCAATGGTCAGAAACATAAGAGCAGAAATTATGATTCTAAATGGGACTCTCATTTTATATCACATTTTGGTCAGTTTACCAATTTCATTAACTCCCCTACATGCCTTCCTTTCTCATGCAAGATAAAATATTTTTTAAATGTACATATTACACTTTTAGGGATTTTTTTAAATCGGGTGGTATATGCCTGATTATATCCGATTTAAAAATGAAAAAACTTACTGTTTTTTTGAAAATAGTTCGTTCAGTTCATCTTTTCTTCATCTTTGTATTTGTAAATTGCCCGTTGGATAAATCTGACATTTCTAATAGCCATGAAAGCTAATGTAAGAATATTACTGATAATTTCTCTCTCACTTTTAATCGGAGGTGCGGTTCAGGCACAGGGTATCCCCGGAATACAG
>Ga0209373_10002042_pt1 | contig 21356 bp, 23 predicted proteins | sample Higcelweek5metaG_FD_187173 | JGI IMG/M metagenome (GOLD analysis project Ga0209373, IMG submission 187173) | Freshwater pond sediment microbial communities from the University of Edinburgh, under environmental carbon perturbations - High... | ecosystem: Environmental > Aquatic > Freshwater >... | reverse complement strand
GTCCTACAGGGTCCACCACTTTGATAATAAGATTGTGGAAACAATCTTTTATATTTTGCGGGTGTGGCGAAATTGGCAGACGCACTAGACTTAGGATCTAGCGGAGTAATCCATGGGGGTTCAAGTCCCTTCACCCGCACCAAGATAAAATAACTTGAACATTTAGTTCGAGTTTTTTTGTGATATAATATTTTTAGGAGAAAAACTATGGAAAAAGAATATATTAAAATAAATAGAGAAGCATATGATAAATTAGCAGATCAATATTTAAAAAGAAATGTTTTGGATGACTATGAAAATAAAGAAGACTACTGGCATAAAATGTTTAAAAAAATTATTATTAAAGATAGAATGAAAGTTTTAGAAATCGGACCGGGTAGTGGTAGAAATTTAAAAATATTTGATGACTTAAATTGTGACACAACTGGTGTAGAATTATCTTCTAAGATGAGTGAAGTAGCAAAAAAATGGTCACCAAACAGTAAAATTATGAATGGTAATATTTTAGAGTGCGACTTTGAATCGGGAAGTTATGACATAATATTTGTAATGGCAGTAATTCATAATTTTCCATTGGAAGATCAAATATTACTTTTAAATAAAATTTTCAATTGGTTAAAAGATGATGGTTATTTAATATTAGGAACAACTATAAACGAAAACGAAAGTCAAGGTATACTAATAAAAGAAGATTATATTGGTGAAGTAAAAAGATATAGATATAATCATACAAAGTATTCGTTTGAAAACTTAGTAAAAAATAATAATTTTAAAATAATAAAATCATATATAACAAAAGAATATCAAAGAAATAAAAAGTGGTATAATCTAGTATGCATGAAAATTAAGAGAGATTAATGTGTTAATCTAAAGATTACTTGATATAATAAGAATTTTTAATGATCATACACATAGTAATTAAATTTATACTTTTTAGTTAATTCTACAAGATATAGAAGTTTTCGTAAAAACAGATTACAAGGAGACTTTGTAAGAAGAAACTCATTATCTTGTATACGCAATGTTTCAAAAATACGATTTTAAAATATTAAGGTTTTGAAAAACAAAGTAGAAGAATAAAAGCGCTCATAAGAGTGATTTTATTTGACAAAAAAGTAATAATAAGTATAATACTTCTAACAAAAAGGTGAATAATATGAAAATACCAAACAACTATGATTTGATAGAGAAAATTAACAAATCAAAAGGTAAAATTGAAATATTAAAAATACTTCTAGCAAGTATGGCATTGGCTGCTCCGGCATCTGGGCTAGTTCTTTTGTTTAACCTTTCGACTGGACTTATTGAACTTTTAAAAACTACTCCGATGACTTTTGGGTTAGTTCATTATTTTATTACTGTGGCATTCGCTACAACAACTAAAATTTATATTGATAAATTAAAACAATCATTGTTTTCAAAACAAGCAGATAATGAACTGCTAATTTTGGTTAATAAATTAAGAAAAGCGGGAGTAAAGACAGATTTAGAATTATTAAAAAATTCTAAAGAAGATGTGGTTGAGTATAGATTTATAAGTGAAGATGCAAAACTTAGATTAAGAGAAGATAAATATATATTAGTTCCAACACATGATGGACTTGGTAGAATAAAGGATGTATCAGTATTACAAGAACATAATATTGGAAGTAAGACTTATGTACTGTCATTAGGTAGTCCCAGAAAATGTTTAAAGCCTGTTAGGGTTTTAAATTAATCACTTTATAGTGATTTTTTTTGTAAAATATATATTTTTAATTTTAATCTTTTTTATTACGTGATATAATTTAAATAATGGAGGGTAATATGAAAAGAGGCAAATTAATAGTAATTGAAGGAACTGATTGTTCTGGAAAGGAAACGCAAACTAATTCATTAATTGAAAAGTTAGAAAAAAATAAAATACCTGTATTTAAATTTGGATTTCCACAATATACAACACCTACTGGTAGAATAGTTGGTGGTCCATATTTAGGTAAGAGTTATATATGTGATGGGTGGTTTCCAGAGGAAGCACCTAATGTTGATCCTAAGGTATCATCATTATATTATGCGGCTGATAGAAGATATAATATGGGAGAATTTGAAAAACATTTAGAAAAGGGGGAAAATGTTATATTGGATAGATATTCGTTTTCTAATATGGCTCATCAAGGTGGTAAGCTAAACACTAAAGAAGAAAGATTACAAATGTTTAAGTGGATTGAAAAATTAGAGTTTGATATGTTGGAATTACCTAAACCCGATATAAAAGTATTTCTACATATGCCATATGAAGCTTCTTTAATATTAAAACAGAGTAGAGGACTAAAAGAGGATTTAGATGAAAATGAAAGAGATTCTCACCATTTAATATGTGCTGAAACTGCATATATTGAATTAGCTGATGAATATAAATTCTTTACTATAGAATGTGCGAGTGGAGATAATATTAAGACAATTGAAGAAATTAATAATGAATTATATAACTATGTAATAGAACAATTAAAATAATTAATTGTTTTTTTCTTTAAATTATTGATAATTATTAATAGTTTTGATATAATTCTAATTGCCTACTTATGGCGAGATAGCTCAGATGGTTAGAGCGATCGGCTCATACCCGATAGGTCGAGGGTTCGATCCCCCCTCTCGCTACCAATTAAAATTAACTACTTATTTAGTAGTTTTTTTATGTTATAATTAAATCGTCAAATAAATGGCAAAGTACGGAGGAAATAAAATGGAATTAATAAAAGAAATATATTTAGAAAATGATGATGAATGTAGTAAATATAAAATAAGAAAAGCAGCTAGAAGTGTAGCGCTTAATAACGATAATAAGATTCCTTTATTATATGTATCAAAAAATGAATATCATAAATTACCTGGTGGTGGAATAGAAGAAAATGAAGATATAGAAACTGCATTGAAAAGAGAAATGTTAGAAGAAGTAGGTGCAAATATTGAAATATTAAAAGAAATAGGAGTTATTATAGAATATAAAAATAAATCTGAAGTAATTCAAATTTCATATTGTTATTATTCAAAAATAGTTGGAGAATTATGTAATACGGATTTCACAGAAAAAGAAAAGAGTGATGGCTTTATTTTAAAATGGGTAACAATTGATGAGGCGATAGAATTACTTGAAAATGATAAACCAATAGATTATATGGGTGGATTTATTAGAAAAAGGGATTTAGAATTTTTGAATTATTTTAAAAATTTTATATTTAAAGATTAAATTAATAGTTAAAAATTTAGGTGGTGATATTATGAAGCAAATAAAATTAAGTTATAAAATTGATGATAATTATTTATTATTAGATTATTTATATAAAATGTTAATTAATAAATCAAAAAATAATGTTAAGTCATTACTTAAAAATGGTAATGTATTAGTTAATGGAAAAGTAATAACTAAATATGATTATAATATAAAAAGTAATGATATTGTTGATATTGATTTATTAAAAGTAAACTCTAATATTAAAATATTGTATGAAGATAAATACTTTATAGCAGTAGATAAACCTAGTGGATTATTAAGTATAGCTTTAGATAATGATGATGAAGATAATATGTATCATTATGTTAGAGATTATCTTAATAGAAATAATGAGAAAGTATTTATATTACATAGGTTAGATAAAGAGACTAGTGGAGTATTGTTATTTTCTAAGAATATTAAAGTAAGAGATATAATGCAAGATAACTGGGATAAATATGCATCTGTTAGAAGATATATAGGTGTAGTAGAAGGCACTATTGATGAACAAGGTGTTGTGAAGTCTTATTTAAAAGAAAATGCTCAGCATCATGTATATTCTTCTAGTGAAGGTAAATTAGCCATTACTAGATATAAAAGATTAAAATATAACAATAAGTATTCATTAGTTGAGATAGATTTAGAAACTGGTAGGAAGAATCAAATAAGAGTACATATGAGTGATATCAATCATAAGATAGTTGGAGATACAAAATATAACTCAAATATTGATCCAATTAATAGATTAGCATTACATGCTAATGAGTTAGAATTTTATCATCCAATACTAAATAAAAAAATAAAATTAATATCTGAAGTTCCATCTTCATTTATTAAATTATTTAATGTATAATAATAATAGGTGATAGTATGAAAAAGAAAGTTATATTATTTAGTTTATTATTTATATTTATTATAGCTGTAGTAGTTTTCTTTTTGTTATTTAGTTATCAAATTAGTCCTAAGTTAATTAGTATTAGTTCTATGAGATTAGAAAAGAATGAATTAAAATTAGGATTATCTAATAATAATGATAGTGGTTATTTAAGAAAAATCAAGATAATAAATAAAGATAATGAAGTGCACATATATTTTATTGGTACTGCATTTAAAATTTTTAGAATGGATAGTAAAGATATTCATAATATTACTATTGATGTTAATGAAAAAGATAAAGTTAGTATTAAAGGAAGATCTTTAGAAACTGTTATATTTGAAATTAAAGATATTTAAACTAAAATATAAAAAAAATAAATCAGATGTTTGATTTATTTTTTTAATTTGTCTTCAACAAAGTTTTTTGGGAACAAAAAAACGTGTTTTTTATTATAAATTTCAATATAATATAAGTAGAAATCTGTTTCATTAAAAACGGCTTCACTTACTTCGTACCATTTCTTAATTTCAATATTTGATTTGCTTTTTACACATATATAATAATGGTGCTTTTCTATAAAATCTGAACTTGCAATAAATTTCACATAACTCTCGAATTTAAAAACTTCTATTTTATAAACTGGAGTATTCCTTTTTGCTAATAAAATTTTTTCGATGCAATATCTGATAAAACCTATGGCTGAGAAGTATGCAATTATAAAAAAAGAAAAACTCATAAGCAAAGAAATTAATATATCGTTTTTTCTTGTTAAGGCGCTTACTAACATATCAAAGCCAAAAAACAAAGTTGGAAACAAAAATATTAAAGCAAGTATATAATCGGGTTTAATTTTTAAAAATTGCTTAAAAGTTTTCTTTTCGTTATTGCTAATTATAGTGGGTTCTAATTTATGTAAGTCTTTTTCTTTAATTAAGTTTTTGGAAGAAAACTTATGTTTAAATTTACTCCCAAGAGAAAAACCCAAAATTATTAATAACAATGAAATAAAAAACATTATTAATTCTCTCATATAATCACCTTTACAAATTATATCATAATTTTTTATTTGTAATATCTTTTTATTTGAATAAATTTATGTTATACTTTATTCATAATAGGGTGATGTGTATGAATAGTAAGGGATTTACTTTAATAGAAATATTAGCAGTAGTAGTTATTTTAGCGATAATTGGTGCTATTTTTATACCGAGTGCACTTAATATATTATCTGATAGTAAAATTAAAATATATGGATCAAAAGAAAAGATATTAATACAAGCAGCCAAGGATTATGTTATAGCTAATGATGATTATGTTTTACCAACACAAGCGTCACCTACAAAATATATAACTATAAATACGTTAGTTACTAATAATTTTATGACTAAGGTATTAGATAATACTTCTGCTAATGAATGTACTGGGTTTATACAAATAACAGTTAATACTACATATGGTTATGATTATGATCCGTGTTTATTGTGTGAAAATTATACGACGAATAAAACGTTTTGTAATTCAGCAACATATAATAGTATATAGGTGATTTATGAAAAATAAGGGATTTACTTTAATTGAATTACTTGCAACAGTTGTTATACTTGCTATATTGTTTTTGTTTATGACACCGAAAATTATAAATATAATTAAGGATGCAGATAATAAAAACAAGCAAATAGTTGAAGCTAAAATAATAGATGCAGGTAAGGAATATGTAACTGATTATAATAAAGAATTTATTCAAAATTTTATTAATGTTAATGATTATGGATGTATATCAATAAATGAATTAATAGATGTTGGTTTAGTTGATCAAGATGAGGTAAGTATAATAGAGGCAGTATCTGTTAAAGTTAAATTACTTGCTGATGATAAATTAGAATATACAATATGTTATGCAAGTTGTTGTTAAATAAAAAGGGAGTGTTAATGTGATAGGAAAGGTAATAAAAATTTACGAGAATAATGTAGATATTGAATTAGTACTAGATGATTCTCAAAAGAAGAGCATAATGAACTTTCATGTTGCTTTTGATACTGATACTTCAAAAATTATAGGCGAAATAGTTTCAATTGATAAATCAACTGCAACTGTTAATTTATTAGGTGAATTAAAGAATAATAAATTTATTCCTGGATTATCTAAGAAACCTTTTTTTGGAGAACCTTGTAGAATAATTACTAAGGAAGAATTACCTATAATTGTAGGTAATACAGATACTAAGAATGTATATATTGGTAAACTTGAACAATATAATGGATATCCAATATCAGTATCAGTTAATGATTTATTTAGTAATCACTTTGCTATATTAGGTAATACTGGTAGTGGTAAGTCTTATGGATTATCTAGAATAATACAAAATTTATTTTTAAATAATAATGATGTTCCTAAAAAATCAAATTTCTTTTTATTTGATGCATATGGTGAATATAATTCTGCATTTAAAAATTTAAATAATGCATCTAATACAAGTTTGAAAGTATATACAACTAAAGTAAGTGAATTTCAAGATTCAAATACTGAATTATTAAGAATACCATTATGGATATTAGATGTTGATGATTTAGCATTATTATTAGGTGCTGAGAAGACAACTCAAATACCAATAATAGAAAAAGCATTGAGATTAGTAAGTATATTTTCTAAGACTGAAGATGAAATAATTGCTCATAAAAATGATATAGTAGCAAGAGCTTTAAATGAAATATTATATAGTGGTGGAACACCTTCTCAAATTAGAGATCAGATATTTGCAGTATTAACATCATTTAGTACTAGAGATTTAAATTTAGATAGTAAAGTGGTTGTTCCAGGATGGACTAGACCATTAAGACAATGTTTAATAATAGATAAAGATGGTAAACTACCAGAAATGCAATTAATAGGAGAATATTTTACATCGTTTTTGAAATCTGGTTTTGAATTATCATATCCAGATGGATCTTTTCAATATACACTAAATAATTTAAGTGAAGCATTTGATTTTGCTCTTATTTCTGAAGGTATATTAAAGAGTGATAAAATATATGATGAATATCATTCTATGAAAGTAAGATTACATACTTTAATAAATAGTGATTATAAAGAATTTTTTAATGTTGCTAATCATATTACAAAAGAGCAATATATTAAAAGTTTAGTTACATCATCTACTGGTACTAAAGTACAAGTAGTAGATTTCAATATTAGTTATATTGATGATAGATTTGCAAAGGTACTTGTAAAAATAATATCTAGAAAGTTATTTGAATACTCATTAAAACTAGAAAATAGATCATCATTTCCAGTACATATATTATTAGAGGAAGCTCATAGATATATACAAAATGATTGTGATAATGAAGTAATAGGTTACAATATATTTGAAAGAATTACTAAAGAAGGAAGAAAATATGGTGTAATACTAGGTATAATTAGTCAAAGACCTTCTGAAGTAAGTGAAACAGCTATATCTCAATGTACTAATTTCTTGGTATTTAGAATGCAACATCCTAGAGATTTAACATATGTAAAAGAAATGGTACCTAATATAACAGAAGAAATAACAGATAAATTTAAAAAATTACAACCAGGAAATTGTGTAGCATTTGGTATGGCATTTAAATTACCTTTGACATTAAAAATAGATATGCCAGATCCTGTTCCGTTAAGTCAGAATATAGATATATCAACTAGTTGGTATTAGGAGTTTTAACTCCTTTTTTTGGAGGTATATGAAAAAGATATTATTAATTATATTTTTATTGTTTCCTATATTTGTATATGCTAAAGAAGAAGTCAAATTTAGTAGTTGTGTTGATGGTGATACTATAAAAGTAATTATAAATGAAGAAATAAAGAAAGTTAGATTACTTGCAATAGATACACCTGAATCAGTTAGTACACAAGAATATGAATATTACGGAAAAGAATCAAGTGAGTATACTTGTAACTTAATTACTAATGCAAAAATAATTGAATTAGAATATGATTCAAATAGCGATAAAACAGATAAATATGATAGAATACTTGCCTGGGTATTTGTAGATGATAAATTATTACAAGATTTATTAGTCAAAAATGGATATGCAAAGGTTGCTTATTTATATGGAGATTATAAATATACCAATATATTAGAATCAAGTGAATTAATAGCTAGAAGTAATAATATAGGTATATGGAAAGAAGAATATGATTATAAAGATATTTTAATAATAATTGGTATATCTTTATTAGGTCTAGTATACACATATGTTAAAAAGAAGTTGAAAAAGAAGTATAAAGGTAGTAAAATATTACTGGATTAGGAGTGATATTATGGGAAGAGCTTATGAAGTTAGAAAAGCATCAATACAAAAGACAGGAGCAGCAAGAGGAAAAGTATATGCTATGTATGCGAAAGAAATATATAGTGCAGCTAAGAAATCTACTGATCCAAATGCAAATCCAACTTTAAAAAGGTTAATAGAAAAAGCTAAAAGCGAACAAGTTCCTGGTGATATAGTAAAAAGAGCTATTGATAAAGTAAATAGTGGAGTAGATGAATCATATGAAAATTTAAGATATGAAGGATTTGGTCCTGGAGCATCTACTATATTAATTGATTGCTTAACTGATAATGTTAATAGGGCAATTAGCTATGTTAGAGCTGCATTTGCTAAAACACATTGTAAATTAGGAGCTAGTGGAGCAGTATCATACTTATATGATAATTTGTGTGTAATAAGTTTTAAAGGATTAACAGAAGATCAAACAATTGAAGCATTAATAAATGGTGAAGTAGATGCAGATATAGAAGTCGAAGGAGATACAGTAACTTTATACGGTGTACCTCAAGATTTATATAAATTAAAGAATGCTATATCTACATATAAACCAGATGTAATATTTGATATAGATGAATTAACTACAATACCAAAAGAAACAATTGAACTAAATGGTGAAGATTTAGAATTATTTAAAAGACTATTACAACTATTAGATGATATTGAAGATGTACAAAATGTATATCATAATGTTAGATTAGATTAATACCCAATGGGTATTTTTTATTTATTGACACGCATATTATTGTGAACTATAATAAATACATAATAGAGGTGTATATATGAAGAATAGAAATGGGTTTACTTTAGTAGAGTTGTTAGCTGTAATTGTTGTATTGGCGGTAATATTAGTTATAGCAGTACCTAAGATACTAACTGTGATAGAAAATGCAAAAAGGAGTAGTATTGAAGATACCACAAAAATGATTGCAATATCCGGAGACAAAGAATATAGTTATAGAAGTATGTTTGGAACATTAGATCAAACGAACAATCCTATAGAATGCTCTGATTTAATGAATTTAAGTGCTACCGATTATGGAAGATGTGAAATAATATTTAATTCTTCTGTTGCTAATGTGGTAATATATGGAACAGGAAAACTTGATGGGTTCATGTGTAGTGGGACTAAAGAAGACATATCGTGCGTTGATGAATATTATAATGAAACCAAAAGTGTAAATGTTCCACAATTGGCAGATGGAATGACACCAATTAAGTGGAATGGAACATCTTGGGTAAATACTACCATTTCAGATTCGGCTTGGTATAGTTATGATACTACAAATAAAAATTGGGCTAATGCAAAAACAGCTGATGGAAGTATGTGGGTATGGATACCAAGGTATATTTATAAAATAACGAGTAATTGGAATGCTACGGCAACAGGAACAATAAGTATACAGTTTAGTAAAGGTTTAGATGACAATTGGAATAATGGTGTAATAGGTAATATAAGTACGAATACAGTAGCAACTGCATCAAATAATACTTGGACTAATCATCCAGCATTTACTTTTGGTACAAAAGAATTAACCGGAATATGGGTTGCTAAATTTGAAGCAACCGCTTCTGAGGGAATTGCAAACAGCTTCAATGTTGGATATACTTGTTCAAATGTTGGTGATAATGTCTTTTCAAAATCAGTAAAGGTAATACCGAATGTTGAATCTTGGAGATGTATATCGGCTGATAATATGTTTAAAGCAATAAGAAGTATGGAAGCAAATTCAGTATATGGTTGGTCAGTAGCCAGTAATTTACAAACAAATGGTTCATTTTTAACTGACAAGAATAATTTAGATACTCATTTAATAAAAAATGTAGAGTGGGGCGCAGTAGCTTATCTTTCTAAATCTCAATATGGTAAGAACGTTGATGAGATATGGGTAAGTAATAGTAAGTATTATACAACAGGCTGTGCTGGCGCTACTGTATCTGCATCAACATATGATGGTTGTAATTATACTTATGAAACTGCTGGGGGTGTTAAAGCAAGCTCAACAGGTACTATATATGGAGTTTATGGTCTTTCTGGAATTATCGAAAGAACATCTTCATATGTTAATAATTCAAGTTCAGCTTTAACAAATAACGGTCTATCTATAATTAATTCAAATAATAAATATAAAGATATTTACTTAAAAGGTACAATAGATGATTGTGGCAATAATTATGCATTGTTAGTTAATAAAAAAGGTGATGCAACTTATGAAACTAGTTTTTATACAGGTGCAACAGGAGTTAAACCTTGGTTTGCAGATTATGGTTACACTCCAAACTCTACTACTCCTTGGTTTATAAGAAGTGGAGTAAGCGGTGTAGACGCTGGAGCATTTAACTTTACAAATAACGATGGTACAGCAAATATAAATATAACGTTTAGACCAGTATTGGTTGTAGGTGATAATTTATAAACATATTAAGAGTTTGATAAATCAAATTCTTTTTATTTTAATTATTAGTAATAAAATGATATAATATTAATGGTGATAATATGTATAAATTTAAAATTAATATAGATAAAGAAGAATATAATAAATTTTTATATGGTTTTAGCATGGCTCCAATTACTCAAGATTATAGATGGGCTAATATTAAAAATAATTGGTCTAGTTTACTATGTGCTTTATATAAAGATGATACTATAGTTGGTGTATCTTTATTATTAATAAAATCTTTTCCTATGAAGTTAAAAATGATATATTGTCCAAGAGGATTTTTAACTGATTATACTAATATTGAATATGTAAAAGAATTTACAAAAGGATTAAAAGAGTATGCTAAGGAGATTAATGCTTTCTTAGTTAGAATAGATCCTCAAATAGCAATAAAAGAAGAATATTATGATACGTTTATTAATAAAGAGAATATTGATTGTATTAAGAATTATTCTGTTGATTTTGATAAGAAAATAAATAATATAAAATCTAGTGGATTTAAACATAGGGGTTATAAAAAAGAATTAAATGCATATTCTCAACCTAGATATAATGCAGTAATTAATTTAATGAAAGATAATGAAGTAGAATTATTAAATAGTTTTAAGAGAAATGCAAAAAGATATTACGGGGAATTTCAAGAAAAAAGAGGAGTATCTTTTATATGTTCTCATAATACTGAATATTTAGATGACTTTTGTAAGATAATAGAAAGTACTGAAAAAAGACAAGGAATATCATTAAGAAATAAAGATTATTTTAAAAGAATAATGGATACTTATAAAGAAGACGCATATATGTATATATCAAGAATTGAAGTAGATAAGTTTATATCATTTCTTGAGAAAGAAATAATAAAAGAAAAAGATGAGGCATTAAAATCTAAATATAATGAACAATTAGTTGATGCTATAAAAATAAAGAAGGAATATGGTAATATTATTTCTTTATCTGCAACCCTTGCAATAACACCTCCAAATAAAGATGGTATTAAAAAAGTTGAATTTTTATATGCAGGAACATTTGAAGAAGCGTTTTCTTATTTAAATACTAATGTTGCTTTACATATATATAGTTTTATAGATATGTTAAATATGAATTATTCTTATGCTGATTTAGGTGGTATAGATGGTTCTTTTAAAGATCATTTATCTAATACTAAAGAAAAGTACAATCCTATTATTCTCGAATATATAGGTGAATTTGATATGTCAATTAATAGTTTTTGGTATTTCATATTTTCTAAGTTTGGTGTACAATTGAATAAAATATATAAAGTACTAAGAGGTAAAAAATGAAAAAGATATTAACAATTCTATTTATATTTTTACTTTTTATTCCAATAGTTTTTTATTCATCTGAAGTTGAAGCAAAAACAATTGCTGACTTAAGAAAAGAATTATCTGCTATTGAGAAGAAAGAGGCTGAAAATACAAATAATATAATAATGACTGAATCTAAAATTAATGCTACTAAAAAAGAAATATCTACTATATATGACAATATAACTAATATAACTTCTGAGATTCAACAATCAGAAAAAGATATAGTAGATCTTGGAATAAAGATAGAAGAAAAAGATAAAAGTACTAAAGCATTAATGTCATCATTACAAAAAACAACAGGTAATTCATTTTATGTTGAATATTTATTTGGTGCAGACACTATAGAAGATTTTATATATAGATATGCTATAACTGAAGAGATAACTAAATATAATAGTGAATTAATAATTGAAATGAATGATAATATTAAAGAATTAAATATTAAAAAAGAAGAACTGGCTGCTCAACAAATAGAATTAGGTAAGAAACAAAATTTATTATCTACTCAATTACAACAACTAGCTAATACTAAAACAAGATTATATGAGTTAGATAGATCAATTGAGGATGAAATAAAGAACTCTAGATCTGTTATACAAATGTATAAAGATGCTGGTTGTGGTGAGACAGAAGATATAAATGTATGTGCTAGAAGATTGTTACCTCCTGACACTAAGTTTTGGAGACCATTTGATACTGGTTATGTAACAAGTAATTACGGATATAGAGATGCATTATATTCTGGTGGTAGATTAATATCTTATAGTGGATTCCATGAAGGAATAGATTTATCAAATTCACTTGGTTTAAATAATAAAATATACTCTGTAGCTAATGGAAAAGTAGTAAAGATATTCTATGATCAATGGGGTGGTAATCAATTAGTAATACATCATAGTATAGGTGGAAATTACTATACATCATCATATGCTCATTTAAGCAAGATATTAGTTAGAGAAGGAGATTTGGTTTCTAAAGATACAGTAATTGGTATGATGGGATCAACAGGATCCTCAACAGGATATCACTTACATTTAGCTATATCTACTGGATTAAGATATAAAGATTATGTATATTATTCTCAATATGTAGCAAGATGTATCAATCCAAGAAATGTTATTAATTTCCCTTCATATGGTAGTTGGAGAGATAGAGTTAGTTTTTATAATTAGAAGCATTTGCTTCTTTTTATTTTATTAAAAAACAGTATTTACACATATTCTGTCAAATAGGATAAAGTAGTAAATATTTTTTTTATTTATATTGACCAAATGGAAAATAAATAGTATTATTGTGGTAGACAGTGGTTGTTAGTGGTGGAAAGTGGGGGATTCAAATGTTCATGGGAGAGTATCATCATAGTATTGATGAAAAGAGCAGATTAATAATGCCATCAAAATTTAGATATGACCTTGGTGAATCATTTGTAATAACAAGAGGTATAGATTCATGCTTGTTTGTTTATCCTAAGGAAACTTGGACAAACTTAACAAGTAAATTGAATGAATTATCTTTTACTAAAAAAGATGTTAGATCCTTCCAACGATTCTTCCTGTCAGCAGCTACTATCTGTGAGTTCGACAAGCAAGGTCGAATAAGCATTACCTCTCCATTAGCGGATTACGCCGATTTAACAAAGGAATGTGTTGTTATCGGCGTAAATGACCGCATAGAAATATGGTCAAAAGAGAACTTCGATAAGTTCTTAAACGATAACATTAACAATGTATCAGAAATAGCAGAACATCTATTTGAAGGTATATTGTAATGCACAAAAGCGTTTTATTAGAAGAAGCAATAGAAAAACTTAATGTAAGAGACGGACTTATATATGTCGATTGTACATTAGGATATGCAGGCCATAGTGGGGAAATACTTAAAAAGAATAAAAAGGGTTGGCTTTATGCCTTTGATCAAGATGAAGAGGCAATAAATTATAGTAAAGAAGCATTATCAAAGATTGGTAATAACTATGAAATAATTAAATCAAACTTTGAAAACATTAAAGAAGAATTAAATAATAGAAATATTAATTCAGTTGATGGAATACTATTTGATTTAGGTGTATCTAGTCCTCAATTAGATGAAGAAGAAAGAGGATTTAGTTACCATAAAGATGCAATATTAGATATGAGAATGGATAAAAGTAATCCAATATCTGCATTAGAAATAGTAAATGACTATCCTGAAAGTAAATTAATAAATATATTTTATAAATATGGTGAAGAAAAATATTCAAAGAGTATAGCAAGAAGAATAATAGATTATAGAAAAAACAAGAAAATAGAAACAACATTAGAATTAGTTGAAATAATAAAAACTGGAGTTCCTGAAAAATACAAAAGAGAAAAACATCCAGCTAGAAAAGTATTTCAAGCAATAAGAATAGAAGTAAATAATGAATTAGAAGTATTTGAAAAAGCATTAAATGATGCATTAAAATTACTTAATCCTGGCGCTAGAATATGTGTAATAACATTTCATTCGTTAGAAGATAAGATATGTAAACAAATATTTAAAAAGAATAGTGAAATAAACAAGATATTTAATGATTTACCAAGTATACCAAAAGAATATATGCCTAAATTAAAAGTAATTGGTAAATATGAACCAAGTAAAGAAGAATTAGAAATTAATAATAGAGCAAGAAGTGCAATATTAAGAGTTGCAGAAAAGATATAAGAGGGTGTAAGAATGAAAAAGGGAATAAGATTATGCAGAATTGAAAAACTATTAATAAAGTTTTGTTTTCTAATGATCATAGTATTTCCAGTTGCTAGTGTATTAAGTAAAGCAACATTATCTAATATGAATTTAGAAGTTGAAAAGTTAAAAAGAGAAGTAAGTATTCAAAATAATTCAAATGAAAGTTTATCTATGAGAGTTGATGAATTAAAGTCATTAGCAAATATTGAAGCAGTTGCATCCTTAGAAGGTTTAAGTTATAATAGTTATAACATAAAAGTAGTTTCAAACAATTAGAGGAGCTAATATGAAAAGAAAGATTAATATTAATAAAGTTAAGTTGAATAAATTAATTTTGTTTTTTATCCTTCTTTTTTTTATTGTAGTAATAGGTAGAGTTACAATATTAGCTATATCTAATGAAATAGATGGTATAAACATGAAAGAGTTTGTATCTAATAGAAATACTAGAAAGAAGACAATATACGCAAAAAGAGGTACTGTATATGATTCTACAGGTGAGATATTAGCTCAAACAGTTAATTCATACACAGTAATAGCATATTTAAGTGAGAGTAGAAGTGAAGGATTTAAAACACCACAACATGTAGTAGATAAAGAAGATACAGCAAAAAAATTATCTAAAATAATTAATATGAGTGAAGAAGCAATACTTTATTTATTAAATAAAAATGCTTATCAAGTAGAATTAGGTCCTGGTGGTAGAAATATAACTGAATTAAAGAAACAAGAAATAGCAGATTTAAAGTTATCAGGAATATCATTTATTTCTTCATATAAAAGATATTATCCATATGGAAACTTTGCTTCATATGTAATTGGATATGTAAAATCTAATGATGAAGGTAAATTAAATGGAGAAATGGGAATAGAATCATATTATAATAAATTATTAAATGGTAAGGATGGATATACTATATATCAACAAGATGTAAATGGTTATAAAATACCAAATACAAATGAGACTAAAGTAAAGAGTGATGATGGAGTTGATGTACATCTTACAATAGATAATAATATACAATATTTTGCAGAGAAATATACAAAAGAAGCATTTGAAACATATAGTCCTGAATGGGTTGTTACAGTAGTAGCAGATGCTAAAACTGGAGCGATATTAGCAAGTACTTCATATCCATCATTTGATCCAAACATTAAGAATTTAACTAATTATTTAAATCCATTAGTATCATTTTCATATGAGCCAGGTAGTACGATGAAAACATTTACATATATGGCTACTATGGAAAAAGGTGTATATAATGGAAATGATACATTTAAATCAGGATCAATAGATTTTGGAGAAAATACTATTAATGACTGGTTACAAAAAGGATTTGGAACAATTACATACGATGAAGGATTTGTATATTCATCAAATGTAGGTATATCATATTTAACTAAAAAATATTTTACAGCAGCAGAATTAAAGTTATATTTTGAAAAATTTGGATTTGGTAAAAAAACCGGAATAGAATTACCAGGAGAATTAGCTGGTACATTAAGCTTTAAATATCCGATAGAAGTAGCTAATGCAGGATTTGGACAAGGAATATTAGTTACACCAATACAAATGATCCAAGCATTAACATCTATATCAAATGATGGGATGATGTTAAAACCATATATTGTAGATAAAGTAGTAGATACTAATACTGATGAAATTATATATCAAGGTAGTAAGACGGAATTAGGTCAAGTCGCATCTAAATCAACAGTAAATAAAATAAAAGATTTATTATATAAAGTAATATATAATGATTTATATTATTCAACTGGTGCTGGATATAAGATGGAAGGATATGACTTAATAGGTAAGACAGGAACAGCTCAATATATAAATACTTCTAATGGTACATATTACTTTGATGAAATAAACTATATAAGATCATTTGCAGGTATGTTTCCTAAAGAAAATCCTCAAATAATAATATATACAGCATTAAAAAGACCATATAGCGGATCAAAAGGAATGCAAACAATAGTAAAGGGTTTAGTAAGAGATATATCAAATTATAAGAATATATATATAGAAAAATCAACCGAAGATAATACATATGTAATTGATAATTATATTAATAAGAATGTATCAACTATAACATCTGATTTAGAAAATAAATTTAGTCAAGTAGTTGTAATTGGAGATGGTAATAAAATTATTGATCAATATCCAAGTGTTGATACTAAACTATCAAGTACAGAAAAGGTATATTTACTAACTAACTCAGATAATATATATATGCCAGATATGACATATTGGTCATTAAAAGAAGTAGATATATTTTCTAGGTTATCAAATATAGATTATAAATATTCTGGTAGTGGATTTGTATATTATCAAAATATAGAATTGAATAAAAAATTAACTTCTAAAGATAAAATAGAAGTAAAATTAAGTAATAAAATAGAAAGTTAATCTTTCTTTTTTATATAATCTGATATAATTATTTTAAGGAGAATTATATGAAAATAGATGAATTTTATGAAACATATGATGAAGATAAAAGATTAGGAAAAGACAATGTACATAAATGTGAATATATTATATCTAGATATTGGATAGATAAATATTTAAATAAAGATAGTAAAATATTAGAAATAGGTGCAGGAACAGGTAGATATTCAATAAGTCTAGCTGAAGAGGGATATGATGTTACCTCAGTTGAATTAAGTAAACATAACATTGATATTCTTAATTCAAAAATAAAAGATAATATGAATATTAAATCATATTTGGGTAATGCTACTGATTTATCAATGCTTTCAAACGAATCATTTGATATAGTTTTATGTTTAGGTCCGCTATATCATTTATCTAATAATGATATAAAAAAATGTATAAATGAAACTCTAAGAGTAGCAAAAAAAGGAGCAATATTATTCTTTGCATACTTACCCAGTAATTTTGCATTTGTAAAAGCAATAAATGAAACTCCTAATTATTTTAAAGAATATGAATTAGAATATAAAAATAATTTTAATTTAATAGATAAAAACAATCAATTTGTATTTATGAAACCATTAGAAATAGAAAACATTATGAGTGATTGTGGAGTAGAAAAAATAAAAAACGTTACAACAAACGGAATAAGTAGACTAATTAAAGAGAAAGTTAACACTTTTGATGAAGAAGAATTCAATATATGGATTGAGTATTTAAAACATACATCTGATGATTCAAGTCAATTAGGTTATGGACAAAATTCGTTATTTATTGGAAGAAAAAGTATATTATGAAATTGTATAAAATAAAAATTTAATGTATAATTAAGAATATGAGAGGATGATATTATGTTAATATTAGCAAAAGCAGTTTTATCTTTAATGATTGGATTTTTAGCATCATTAGGATTAGGAGTTATAATAGTACCAATATTAAGAAAGAAACATATTGCTCAAAGAGTAAGTGTTTATTTAGAAGAATCACATAAGAAAAAAGATGGTACACCAACAATGGGAGGAATAATATTTATATTAGGTACAATTCTATCTATATTAGCATTATTATTGCTTAATAAAATAGAATTTACATCTAATTTATTTATAGTATTATTTGTATTTGTAGGTTATGCTTTAATAGGATTCTTAGATGATTATCTAGGAATAAGAAGAGGAACAAATGAAGGATTAACTGCCTGGCAAAAAGTATTTTTACAATTAATTATTGCTGGAATATTCTTCTTTATATATATTAAATCAGGTAATGATCCTGTACTAGAAATATATACTTTAAATATTAAAATAAATATGGGATGGTTCTACGGATTATTTATATTATTTATATTATTGGGTGGGTCTAATGCAGTAAATCTTACTGATGGTTTAGATGGATTAGCAGGTGGTTTATCTGCAATAGCATTCTTAGCATTAGGAATTATAGCATGGGGATCTAATTGGATAAGTGGATATCAAGATATAGCAGTATTTTGTTTTATAATAGTGGGTGCTCTCTTAGGATTCTTGTTATTTAATGTATATCCGGCAAAGGTTATAATGGGCGATACAGGATCATTAGCATTGGGTGCTGCTATGGCTACTGTTGCAATAATTACAGACCATGAATTAACTTTAGTTGTAGTCATGGGAGTATTTATTATAGAAACATTATCAGTAATAATACAAAATATATCTTTACGAGTATTTAAAAAGAAAGCATTTTTAATGACGCCAATACACCATCATTTTGAAAAACTAGGATGGAATGAAAGAGATATAGTAAAAGCATTTTGGGTAGTAGGATTTTTATTAACAATGGCAAGTATAGCGTTTGGAGTGTGGATATAATATGAATTATAATGAATTAACAAAATATTTTAAAAGAGATATGACAGAAGAAGAATTAACTGAATTCTCAAGAGAAATGTTAAATTTTAATGGAACAATTATAAGAGATCAATCTTCTGCGAAGTTAGCATTATTAAAAATGAATAGAAATGGTTTGAGTGATGAAGAATATAGAACTCTTTTAGGATTAACTATAGGAGTTGGTGAAGGAAGTAGAAGTAAATGAGATATCATTTTATAGGTATAAAAGGATCTGGTATGGCTGCATTAGCTATGATTATGCATGATTTGGGTAATGAAGTACAAGGATCAGACACAAATCATCATTTATTTACTGAAGATGATTTAATATCAAGAGGTATAAAAATATTACCATTTAATAAAAATAATATTGAAAGTGATATGGTTGTAGTTATAGGTAATATATTTGATGAAACAAATGAAGAAGTAAAAGAAACATTAGATAAAGGAATTAAACATTATAGATATCATGAATTACTTCGTGAATTAGCATTTACTCATGATAGTCTAGCTATATCTGGATGTCATGGAAAGACCACTACAACAGCATTAATAGCTCATGTATTTGATGATATGATTGGTGCAAATTATTTAATTGGGGATGGAACAGGACATGCAAATGTAGTAAATAAATATTTCTTTTTTGAGGCAGATGAATATAAAAGAAGATTTTTAAATTATTATCCAAAAAATATAATATTAACTAATATAGATTTTGATCATGCGGATTATTATAAAGATATAGAAGATGTAAAAAATGCATATGAAGAATTTTTAAGACAATGTGATGATAAAATTATTGCATGTGGTGATGATCTTAATATTAGAAGCATAAATGTAGGTAAAGATATAATATATTATGGATTTAATTTGAATAATGAATGGACTGCAAGAAATGTTGTTTTAAATCAATTAGGTAGTACATTTGATGTATATCATAATAGTGACTTTATAGGACATTTTAGTGTACCTCTTTATGGCAAACATATGGTATTAAATGCATTAAGTGTAATAGCATTTTCTAGTATGTCAGGATTAAATATGCAAGAAGTAAGTGAATCAATAAAAACATTTAAAGGTGCTAAAAGAAGATTTAAAGAAAATGTAATAGGTAATATAGTTACAATAGATGATTATGCACATCATCCAACAGAAATAAAAGTAACATTAGAAGCAGTAAAACAAAAATATCCAAATAAAAAAATAATAGCTGTATTCTTAGAAAATACTTTTTCTAGAACACAAGCATTTTATAAAGACTATGCTACAGCATTAAGTATTGCAGATAGAGCATATATTACAGATATATTTAGTGATAGAGAAAAACAAGAGGAGTTTCCTGGGGTTGGTCCTATGCTAATAATAAATGAAATGAAGAATGGTGAATACTTAAAAATAAGTAGTGAAGAAGAACTAATAGATAGTAATAATTTAACTAGTATAGAACCTTTATTTCAATATGATGATGCAGTAATAGTATTTATGGGATGTAAAGAAGTATATGATTTAAAAGAAAAATTAGAAAAGAGATTAGCAAAATAATCTTTTTTTTGTGATATAATCATTTTGTTGGGAGTGATATCATGATTTTATTAGATGGAAAGAAAGTAAAAGAAGAAAAAATTAGTATATTAAAAGATAAAATAAGTAAATTACCAAGACAATTAAAATTAGTAGTAATACAAGTAGGTAATAATGAAGGTAGTAATATATATATAAAAAACAAAAGAAAAACAGCCTTAGATTTAGGTTGTGATTTTGAACATATTAAATATGAAGATAATATTGATGAACAAGCAATATTAAATAAAATAGATGAATTAAATAATGATCCTATGGTTGATGGAATATTAGTGCAATCACCATTACCAAAAGGATTTAATGAATCATTAATACAAAATAGAGTAGTAGCTAGTAAAGATGTAGATGGACTAACAGATATTAATTCAGGATTATTATTTCATAATAAAGAATGTTTAATATCTTGTACACCATACGGAATATTAGAATTATTAAATTATTATAATATAGAAATAAAAGGTAAGCATGTAGTAATAGTTGGAAGAAGTAATTTAGTAGGTAGACCATTAATGAGTCTAATGTTAAATAACGATGCAACTGTTACTATATGTCATTCAAAAACT
>Ga0209373_10002041_pt1 | contig 21398 bp, 23 predicted proteins | sample Higcelweek5metaG_FD_187173 | JGI IMG/M metagenome (GOLD analysis project Ga0209373, IMG submission 187173) | Freshwater pond sediment microbial communities from the University of Edinburgh, under environmental carbon perturbations - High... | ecosystem: Environmental > Aquatic > Freshwater >... | reverse complement strand
TGCCAGCGCCATGCGCCAATGGGCCGTTGCGACACGCTATCGTCGAGATGGCGCGGAACTTGCTTAAGTATTGCCAGCAAGGAGGACGCCATGAACGCCCTGGTTGAACCCCAGCCCCAGCACAGCCTGCCCACCGAGATGTACCGCGTGTACGAGGCCACGGACCCCTTCCACGCCAAGCCCTACCGCCTGGCCCTGTGCCTGGCGCGCGAGAAGTGCCTGCTTGAGGACATCAACTCCGGACGCAGGCTCATGCGCCTGGGCCGCATGGTCATGGAGACCCGCGAGGCCGCGCTGGCCTGCGCCGGGGCCGAAGCCCTGTATCTCTGACCCCTGCCCGCGCGCAGGGGGCGACCGGAAATAATGCGCCGCCAGGCCTTGATTTCCCCGTCCAGTCGGGCCAATATGCGGCAGAGATACACACTTTTGCCCGGAGGCTCCATGCGCTGCACCCTGGCCGTCCCCGTTCTGGCGGCATGTTTCGTTTTTGCCCTTGTCGCGGCCTCCATCGCCAGCGAGCCCCGGGAGCCCGCTTTGACGGCCCAGGCCGCAGCCCTTCCCGAGCCTCCGGCCGCCATCCCCGAGCCCCCGGCCGGGACCAAGGCCCCCAGCAATATCGACACCCCGCCCGCCTTCACCAGGCCGCCCGTGGCCAGGCACAGGTCGGCCCGGCCCGACCTGACCTTTGCCGTGAAGCCCGCGCCCGTCGAGTTCCGGGGGCTGGCCTGGGGCAGCGACCTGACGCGGCTTCCGGGGCTGCTCCCGGTGACCAAGCCCGTGACCCTGCCCGGCACCTACTTCCGCCCGGACGAGACCCTGCGCCTGGGCGAGGCCGAGATCCGCTCCGTGGCCTACTATTTCCCCAAGGGCAAGCTCACGGGCGTGGGCATCATCTTCGAAGGCCAGGACAACTTCTTCCTGCTCAAGGACCACCTGATCGAACTCTATGGGCCGGGCCGCCAGATGGGCGACCGCTACGGCTGGACCTGGAGCAACTTCTTCATTGACCTGCGCATGCGCGACAACCAGGGCGAGCTGCGCTACGCGACCCAACCCTGACCTGAAGATGGGGGCCGGCCATGGCTGAAGATCCCGCAGCGCCGCAGGCGCACCCACCCGGCAGGGGCATGGCCCTGCTCTATGCCGCCACGCTGGTGGCCCTCTTCGCAGTGCTCCTCGTGGAATTTTTCGTGGCCTACCAGCTCTTGGCCGACCACCCCACCCACGCCCCCGGACTCATCAAGGAGACCTACGGGGCCATGGTCCTCGGCGTCGCCCTGCTGGCGGGCCAGGGGGTGCTGGTCTATGCCGGGCTGCTGCGGCCCGTGCGCGAAAACTCCCTGGAGATCGCCCGGCTGAAGGATTCCCTGGACCAGCACTGCCACCACGACGAGCTGACCAAGGTCCTGAACCGCATGGCCTTTGACCACATGATCGTGCGCGACCTGGAGAGCCTCAAGCGCTACGGCGCGGGCTTCTCCGGCATCCTGGTCGACGTGGACGGCTTCCGGGCCGTGAATGATTCCCTGGGCTACGACGTGGGCGACCAGGTGCTCTACGAGCTGGCCCAACTGCTCAAAAAGCACATCCGCAAGGCCGATTGCCTGTTCCGCTGGCGCAGCGGGCGTTTCCTCGTTCTGGCGGCGGGCATCGAGGCCGAAAAGGCCCAGCTCTTCGCGGACAAGCTGCGCGAGCTGGTGGCCGGGCACGAGTTCCACCACGGCACGCGCATCGGCGTGACCCTGGGCGTCGCCCAGGCCGAAGCCCAGGACACCCCGGAGATCTTCATCGCGCGCGTCAAGACCGCGCTCTCCCTGGCCAAGGACATGGCCCGCGCCCTGCCGGAGCCTGCATAGGAAAGCACACCGCGCAGCCAAGGGGCGCTGCCCCTTGACCCCGCCGGGGGCAGCGGCCCCCGGACCCCCATCATGCGCCGAAAGGGCTGTTTCAGGAGGAACCTGAAACAGCCCTTTCGGCTTTGGGTGGGTCAGGGAAAAACATGGGAGAGGCTTGGCAAGCCGGTGGGGAGGCGGAACTGGATGCTCCGCGACCAGAAGTCTGAGTCCGACACCCGTGAACGCCACGAAGGGGTGGCAAGTTGCCTGCCCACAAACAGGAGATAGACCTCCCGCCCCAGCGACGACGTTCCTCCCCCAGAAGGGAGGCCAACCGCGCGCGGGGCTTTTCGAGCGTCTTCGCTCGGAAAACCCGCGCGCATGTTTGTGGCTGGGCGCAACCGGGACCTGGACGTGGCCACCCCGGCCCAGGCCCTACGGGGATTCCAAAGGGCCTCAGGCCCTTTGGCCGCCGGAGGCATCTCCCGACCCCTGACCGCCGGAGGCATCTCCCGGTCTCACCCCGCCGGAGGCACCCGCCCGTCTAGATGCGCGCCACGCCCAGGAAGATCGCCGAAAGGGTGGCGATGAGGGTCAGGAAGGTGGCGCGCGCCGTGGGGTTGGAGAGGCCGGGGAAGTGGTAGTGCATGGAGTCGTGCGGGCAGGCCCCGATGCAGTCGCCACAGAGGGTGCAGGACAGCGCCGGTGTTCCGGCCTCGATGTCTGCGGCGGAGAGTGCGGAGTAGCGGCAGGCGCGGGAGCAGGACCGGCAGCGCGTGCAGGTGTCGCGGTCGATGCGCACGCGCCAGGGGATGAGCCGTCCGAGCAGGTTGCCCAGGAGCCCTATGGGGCAGAAGGCGGTGCAGTGGGCCATGACGCCCAGCTTGCGCGAGGCGAGGAGCATGACCCCCACGCCGACGAGCCCGAACCCGGCGGCCAGCCAGACGGCGGTCAGGGTTGGGACGCCGAGGAGGCGCAGGGCCAGCGCTCCGCCGCAGGTCAGGGCCAGGGTCGTGGCGCGGCCGTAGAACGTCCAGCGCGCGGGCAGGGGCTCGGGCCGGTTCGGGCCAAGGCGCGAACAGGCGTCGTCCCAGGCCCCGATGTAACAGAGGTGGCTGCACCAGGCCGGGCCGACAAAGAGCACGGTGGCCGAGAACAAAATGGCCATGAACAGCCCGCCGCCCCGGAAGATCGGCCCGGCGGCGATGAGCGCGGGCACGGGCAGGTGCAGCCGCCCGGTCATGAGGAAATCCTGCAGGCCCAGCAGGCCGAGCACAAGCTGGCCGAAGAACACCGCCGAGAACAGCGCCCAGACGCGCGGCCGCAGCTTCTTGTGGCGCTCGGGGTCCAGGAACGCGCCCGCCAGCCAGGCCGCATAGAGGCAGAGGGCGAGCATCTCCAGCCAGCCGGAGCCCGGCAGGAAGCGGTCGGCCAGGAGCAGCGGCATGCTGGCCTTGGAGCGCGCCACATAGAGCAGCCCAGCCGTGAGGCCGAAGGCTGCGGCCTGGGGGATTTCCTGCGCGCGGTCCCGGCTGAAGAACTCCTGCGCGCGTCGGCCCAGGAGCCACAGGCCCGCGCCCAGGCTCACCAGGCTCAGGCAGGCCAGGATCAGAGCCAGGCGCAGCCAGTCCTGACCCAGAGCCAGGCGCAGGCGCACGAAGCCGAGGCCCGCGTCGACCCAGAGCAGCGCGCCCAGCACCAGCACGCAGGCAGCGATAAGCCGCGCCGCTCCACGCCGGGTCAGCAGCAAAAGCGGCAGGGCCACGAGCGCCGCGCACAGCGCCGCCTCGCCCCGGCGCAGGGCATGGGCCGCCAGCAGCAGTTGGCCCAGAACGGCCAGGGTCAGCATCACGGTGGTCATGGGCCCTCACTTGTTGCGTGGTCTGCAGGGACAGGCCTCCGGCGGCCGGGGGGAATGATTCCCCCCGAACCCCCTCATCAGCCGAAAGGTGTGGGCCAGGCGGAGCCTGGCCCACACCTTTCGGCGTAATGGGGAGTCCAGAGGGCCTCAGGCCCTTTGGCGGGGTCCAGGGGCGGAGCCCCTCTGGCCAGCCCCGGGGCGCTGCCCCAGGCGGCCCGCCTGTCAGCGCATCCTGGCAGTTGCCATGCGTGGGTTCCATGACTAAAGTCAAGGTCCTGCATAAAACCGCTGGAGGAGGCGCGATGGAAAAGGACAAGCTCACGGCCCTGGGCGTGATCAGACTCTTCGAGGGCCTGCCCCTGGCGCAGCTGAAGAGTCTGGCCGAGATCTCCCAGCTGAGGGGCTGCAAGGCCGGGGAGACCCTGTTCGAGGCCGGTCAGCCGGGCACGCACTTCTTCGCCGTGGTCTCGGGCAAGGTGCGCGTGTACCGGGCCTCGCTCTCAGGCAAGGAGCAGATCCTCTCGGTGTTCCAGGCGGGCGAGAGCTTTGCCGAGGTGCCGGTGTTCGAGGGCAAGACCTACCCGGCCAGCGCCCAGGCCCTGGAGGACAGCGTGCTGCTGACCATCCCGCGCCGGGGCTTTGTGGAGCTGTTGCGCCGCGAGCCGGAGCTGGCCCTGGGCGTCATGGCCCTGCTCTCGTCCAGGCTGCGCGCCTTTGTGGGGCAGATCGCCCAGCTGAGCCTGAAGGAGGTGCCGGAGCGCCTGGCAGGCTACCTGCTGCTGTTGCGCGCCGCCCAGGGCGGTGACGAGCTCACCCTGGACCTGCCCAAGGGCCAGATCGCGTCGTACCTCGGCACCATCCCGGAGACCCTGTCCAGGGCCATCAAGAAGCTCAGCGAGCAGGGCCTCATCGAGGTGGCGGGCAACCGCGTCAGCGTACTGGACCCCGAGGGCCTGGCCGCCCTGGCCGAGTCCGACCGCTAGCCGCACGGCCAGAACCGGTGGGGCTTATGCCCCCCCCGGCGGCTTCAGGGGCCCTGCCAAGGCTCCCGTTGCCGGGCAAGGCCCGGCGCCAGGCGCCCTACTCCCAGGAAATGCAGGTTGCCGGACAGGCGTCGATGGCCGCCTGAATCTCGTCGTCCGAGGCTCCGGTGGGGTTGACGACCTTGGCCTTGCCCGCGTCGGCGTCGAACTGGAACACGCCGGGGCAGAGCTCGCAGCAGGTCTCACAGCCGATGCATTCGTCTTCATTGATGGTCACTGTGCCAGCCATATCTTCCTCCATTTGACGCGACACTACACCAAGCCAAGGCCCGTTGCCAAGGGGGGGGCCTTGCCGTCGGCGAAGGGGGGGGCGGGCGCGTCCCGGGGCGGATCAGCGGGCGAAGACGCCTGGACGCAGGCCCGGATGCGCGCAGAAGAGCACAGCGCGCACGCCCGGATGCCCGGCCGTGAGGGGCAGGCCGTCGACGCGCTCCAGGCGGTACTCCCGCGGGGCGAGCACGGGCCGCGCAAGGCCGGGCAGAAGCAGCGTCAGGCCCTCGGGGCGGGCCGGGTCAAAGGTGCCCTTCAGCTCCACGTCCCAGACCGGGCCGCTGGCGGTCTTCTCCGAAGGGCCCAGCACGCGCAACAGGGGCAGGCTGCGCGGGGAGGCCAGGTCCAGGCCGGGGATGGTCCGGCGCGGATCGGCCCCGAAGAGCCCGGCCGTAAGGGGCCGCGTGGCCGCGTGGCGCAGTTCGGCCAGGGCCGCGCGCGGCTGGAAGCTCCCGGCAGCAAGGGAGTCCAGGGCGAAGCGCCAGGCGTCGCCCACCACGGCCAGATAGGCCGAGCTGCGGGTGCGGCCCTCGATCTTCAGGCAGTCCACGCCGATCCGCGCCAGCCAGCGCGCCTGCCAAAGGAGGCAAAGGTCCTGCGGCGCGAAGTACTGCGTCCAGGCCTCGTTGCCCGGGGCCTGGCGGTCACTCGGGCCGTGGCCCGCGCCATCGGAAAACCAATGCTCCAGCACCTCCCAGGCGTCCGTGCCTTCGCGCTTGCGCTCCTCCACCACCGAGCGCAGGCGGTACTCGTAGCGGCAGGGATGGGCGCAGGCGCCCATGCAGGCCGTGCGGCCCGGCTCGTTCACCGCGCGCCCGGTCAGGTGCACCGAAAGCTGGCAGCGCCCGGAAAAGGCCATGCACTGCGCGCCGTGGGCGAAAACCTCCAGCTCGAAGCCCGGCAGCCCGGCATCACGGGCGGCGCAAAGGTCCCTGACCTCGCGCGCGGCGCACTCGCGGGCCAGGTTGGCGCGCCTGGCCCCGAAATCGCGCCAGAAGGCCAGGGTTTCGGCATTTCGGGTGTTAGCCTGGGTGCTGATGTGCAGGGGCAGCTTCGGCGCATGGCGCAGGGCCAGGCGGGCCACGCCGGGGTCGGCGACGATGAGCCCGTCGGCTCCCGCCTCCACGGCCTGGTCCAGACCCTGGCGCACCAGCGGCAGGTCCTGCTGGCGCGGGGTGGCGTTGACGCAGACGTAGACCTTGGCCTTGGCGGCGTGAGCTGCGGCCACGGCCTGGCCGAGCACGTGCCCGGCGAACCCGGCGGCCCGGGCGCGCAGGTTCGGGCCGTCGGCCCCGAGGTATACGGCGTCGGCCCCGTAGACCAGGGCCGTGGCCAGGGATTCCATGTCGCCCGCAGGCAGGAGCAGTTCAGGGATGCGCATGGGCGCAGTGGTAGCGTCCTGCGCGGTCCGGGTCAATGTCTCCGGCCGGGGTCCCACGGCCTGCCAGGGCAATCCTGCTGCGGGCGGCGGGTCTAGACATTTTTTGGAATCTGGGCAAGGATGCGCCTGCCCGGAGCAGCGTCGCAAGAGCGCCGTGAACACAACCGGGCCGGGGGAGCATGCCGATAGTCTGGAAACGCCGCGCAGCGCGCCGTGGATTCGTGTCCGTTTGGACGCTGGCGCTTCTCTGTGCGGCGCTGGCGCTCCTGACTTTGGCGCCGGGTCTCCAGGCCAGGACAACGCAGGCGGCCAAGGCTTCGAAGGTTGACGCCACCCCGGCCGACGCGCCCGTGCAGCGCTTCATGAGCCTAACGGCCCGCAAGAACGTCAGCCAGGCCCAACTGCAGAAGATCGAAGACCAGCTGGAGCAGGCCCGCAAGATCCAGCCCGACGGCCTGCAAGGGGCCAAGGCCGGCTTCTTCCTGGCCCGCGTGCGCGAGGAGGCAGCCCGCAAAAGCGGCCAGAAGGCCGACTGGTCCAAGGCTGTGGACACCTTCGGCGAGTACCTGAAGCAGTTCCCGAGGCATGCCCTGGCGCCCGACGCCCTCATCCGGCGCGGCTCCATCCGCCTGACCCAGCTGGACAACCCAGAGGCCGCGCAGGCCGATTTCCAGACCGTGCTGCGCGACCACCCGCGCTCTTCACGCGTGGGCACGGCCCGGAAGCTTTCGCTCCTGGCGGGCAAGGCCCTGGCCTCGCCCAGGACCCCGGCCAAGCCCGAAAAGTCCGAAAAATCCGGAAAGGCCGACAAGCCGCAACCCGCTGCCGAGCGCCAGCGCCCACGCGGGCCTGGAGACAAGGCCCTGCTTCTCGACATCCGCCCCATGAACCAGGGGTCCACCTCGCGCATCGTCCTCGACCTGGACCAGAGCGTGCGCTTCAAGTACCAGCTGCTGGAGTCCTCCGCAGGCAAGAGCGAGCACAACCGCGTCTACCTGGACTTGCTGGGCGCCCGGCTCGGCGCGACCATCGAAGAGGACATGCACCTGGGCGTCGGCGGGCTGCTCAAGTCCATCCGCGCCAGCCAGCGCGAGGTCGACACCGTGCGCGTGGTCTTCGACTTCGCGGACCTGAAGGACTACAGAATCCAGACCCTGGACAACCCCTTCCGCATCGTCCTCGACGCCTTTGCCGGACCGGGCTTCAAGGCCCAGGCCAGGGAGCCCGCCAAAGAGCCCGCAAAGGACGCGCCCAAGGACGTTCCCAAGGCGGCGGGAAAAACGCCGGAGCCGACCACCTTCGCCCAGCCCTCGGCCAGCCGCAAACGCATGGCGGCCGACCTGGTGGAGCAGCTCGGGCTCTCGGTGCGCACCATCATGATCGACGCGGGCCACGGCGGCAAGGACCCCGGAGCCCAGGGCTACGGACTCTTAGAGAAGGACGTGAACCTGCGCATGGCGCTGATCCTGGGCAAGACCCTCAAGAGCCGCGGGTTCAAGGTCATCTACACACGCACCACCGACGTGTTCCTGCCCCTGGAGGAGCGCACGGCCCTGGCCAACGCCAAGAAGGCCGACCTGTTCATCTCCGTGCACTGCAACGCCCACACGGACCCCGGCATGTGCGGCCTGGAGACCTACAGCCTGAACCTGGCGCGCACCCCGGACGCCGTGCGCGTGGCCGCGCGCGAGAACGCCGTGTCGGACAAGAACATCAGCGACCTGCAGATGATCCTGACCGACCTCATGCTCACCAGCAAGATCAAGGAGAGCGTGGACCTGGCCCGCGGGGTGCACAGAAGAGGCCTGGCCAACCTGCGCCGCATCTGGACCGTGGCCGACCACGGCAACCGCGAGGCCCCCTTTTACGTGCTCATGGGCGCGAAGATGCCCTCAGCACTCCTTGAGATCGGCTACATCACCAACAAGACCGAGGCCGCGCGCCTGATGAACGACGCCTACCTGCGCACCCTGTCCCGGGGCATCGCCGACGGCGTGCAGGCCTACAAGGCCGAGATCGAGCGCTTCGCCAGCAAGAAATAGGCCCGGACGCCCCGACGCAAACAGGCCGGGCAAGGGAACTCCCCCCTGCCCGGCCTGTGCCGTTTCGTCCAAGCCTGCGCGGCTACGCGGCTTCTTTCTGGGCTTCCTTGGCCAGGGCCAGCTCCGCTGCGGAGAAGACCTTGCCGATGTCCAGGATGATCACGAAGTTCTCGTCCTGCTTGCCGATGCCCTTGATATAGTCCGTGCTGATGCAGGTGCCCATGCGCGGTGCGGCCTCGATCTGCTCGGTCGTCAGGTCGAAGACCTCGCGCACCGAGTCCACCAGGCCGCCCATGATGATGCGGTCGCCCTCGAAGTCCACCTCCACGATGATGATGCAGGTGTCCACCGTGGTCTGGGTCGCGGGCATGCCGAACTTCAGGCGCATGTCCATGACCGGGACCGCGTGCCCGCGCAGGTTGATGACCCCACACATGAAGTCCGGGGTGCGCGGGATCTTGGTGATCACCGTCAGCTCCAGCACTTCGCGCACGCTGGAGATGTCCAGGGCGAAGACCTCCTTGCCCAGGGTGAAGTTCAGATATTGGCTGATGCCGGTGGCGCTTTTCTCTGCCATGTCACGCCTCCTAGAACTTCTCGAACTCGCCGTCGTCGGCGTCCGAGCTCAAGTCAAGGTCGATGCCGCCGGGCTTCTTGGTGGGCTTGGGGGCCGGGCCATGGGCCTTGGGCGCTGCGTGGGCCATCTGGGCCGAGGGTCCGGCGGGCAGGGCCTTGGGCTTCCTCGCCCGCTGGGCCTGGTGGCCGTCATCCACGCGGAAGAAGCCCATGGTCTGCTGCAACTGCTGGGCCTGGCTGGACAGTTCCTCACTGGTGCTCGCCATCTCCTCCGAGGCCGAGGCGTTCTGCTGGATGACCTGGTCGAGCTGCTGGATGGCCTTGTTGATCTGCTCGGCCCCGCTGTTCTGCTCGCCCGTGGCCGCGTTAATCTCCTGCACCAGCTCCGCCGTGCGCTGGATGTCCGGCACGAGCTTGGTCAGCATCTCGCCGGCCTTCTCGGAGATGCTCACCGTGGAGCTCGACAGCTCGCTGATCTCGCCTGCGGCGTTGCCGCTGCGCTCGGCCAGCTTGCGCACCTCTGCGGCCACCACCGCAAAGCCCTTGCCGTGCTCGCCTGCGCGCGCAGCCTCGATGGCCGCGTTCAGGGCCAGGAGGTTGGTCTGCCGGGCGATCTCCTCGATGATGCCGATCTTCTCGGCGATGTTCTTCATGGCCGTGACGGCCTTGCCCACGGCCACGCCGCCCTCCTGGGCGTCCTTGGAGGCCTGGAGCGCGATCTTCTCGGTCTGCTGGGCGTTGTCGGCGTTCTGCTTGATGTTGGAGGACATCTGCTCCATGGAGGACGAGACCTCCTCGATGGCTGCGGCCTGCTCGGTCGCCCCCTGGGACAGGGATTCAGACGAGGCGGACAGCTCCTCGGAGCCGGAGGCCACGTTGTCCGTGGCCCCGCGCACGTCGGCCACCACCTGGCGCAGGTGGGTCACCATGTCGTTCAGGGCCTGGGCCAGCACGCCGATCTCGTCCTTCTGGTTGATGTCGAGCGTCCTGGTGAAGTCGCCCTCGGCCATGGCCTTGGCAAAGGCCACGCCCTGCATCACCGGGCGGGTGATGCCCACGGTGAGGAAGAAGGCCACGACGATGCCGATCAAGAGCGCCACAACGAGCCCGGTGATCATGATGGTGCTGGCGGAGGACAGGGCGCTGGCGGCGCTGGCCGAGCCTTCCTGGGTGGCCTTGACGCCGGCGTCGGAGGTCTCCTTGGCGGCGGCGATGACCTCTGCGGCCACGGCGCGGCGCTTGGCGGTCACCTGAACGGACTCTTCGCCAAGCTTCAAAAACTCCTCCAGAGCCTTGGCGTATTCCTGCCCGGCGGTCTTGATGGCGTCCAGCTGCTTGAGGTTGACCTCCAGGCGGGTGATGGCCCGGATCTGCTCCAGCTTCTTGTCGACCGCGGCGAAGTTCTTCAGAGCATCTGCCGCAAACTTGTTGTCGCGCACGGCCTGGGACTTGAAGTTGGCGATGCGCAAGGCGCTGCCCAGGTCCGTGATCTCGTTCATCAAGACGATCTTGTCGAGGCGCTCCTTGACCTTTTTGCCGTCCACCTTGCCCGAGAGCTCTTCGCCCAGCTTCTTGGTCTGGTCGTCCAGGAACTTGTTGGCGTTGTCCATGAAGGTGGCGGCGCTCGCGCCCATGCTCTCCATGTTCTTGTCCTTGGCCGCCTGGATGTCCTTGGCCTGCTTCATGATGGCTTTGTACTCAACCACCTTGGCCGTGGCCTTGGCGCTGTCGGCCTTGAGCTTGGCCATGTTCTGCTTCTGGGCCAGGGCAGCGGCGTCGGCCAGGGCCTTCTCCACGTCGGCCACGTTCTTCTCGGCGTCGGCCATGGACTTCTCGTCACCCAGATAGGTGAAGGCGCGCATGGCGTACATGGTCAAGAGCGAGCTGCGCTCCACGCGCACGCCGATGTCCACCGAGGGCGCAATTTCCACTTGCAACGAATTGGCGACAGTGCCCACGCGCTGCATGTTCCAGATGGCCACGCCGCCAAGCAACATCGCAATCAGGATGAGGACGCCGAAACCCCCGCCGATTTTTGTCCCGAGCCTCAAATTCTTGAGCATATGATCCCCCACAACGAGTTTATGATGCGAGACAATTCGCGAGCGTGCGCCGCTTCAAGTCCCTTGAAGCATGCGCAAACATCGGTGCAGACGCCGATTTTTACGGTCTTACCCTCTTTTATGTGCTGGGGGCAAGCGGCAAACGCAAAAAAGAGGACGTCTTCGGCAATAAAGTAGGAATGAGGGGCGGCAGGGGAGGAGCCGGGCTAGAGGCCAGGCTTGAGGAGGCTTTGCAGGGTGTAGGAGTCAAGCGTCTGGAACATGGCCGCGTTGGCCTCTTCCCAAACGGTCTTGGTGGGGCAGGCGTCCTGCCGGGCGCAGGTGTCGCAGGCGTCCTTGCCTAAGCTGCAGCCTTTCAGGACCACCCAGTCCTCCAGCGCGCGCACCACGTCGCCCACGGTGATGGAGGCCGCAGGCTTGGCCAGGATGTGCCCACCCTTGGGTCCGCGCTTGGAAAGGACCAACCCGGCGCGCTTGAGCCTCCGGATGAGCTTCTCCATGTACTTTTCGCTGATGCCCGTGCGTGAGGCGATTTCGGCCACGGAGACAGGCCCGTCGTGGTAGTTCTCGGCGATGTCGATGAGCATGCGGGTGCCGTAACGGCTTTTGGTGCTCAGACGCATGGGATCTCCGAGGGGTTGCTCAATGACGCGCACGGGAGAGAGGAGACGCGCACGGGGGAGAGGGCGCGCCCCCTCCCCCGGCGGGCTTGGCTCTATTCTTCTTCTTCCTTGGGCTTCAGGTGCTCGGGCACGATCAGCATGCTGGCGACCAGGGGCTTGAGGAAGCTCCACTTGATGCCGATCTTGAACTCTTCCTCGAGGTCGCGGATGGCGTCCCAGCAGTTGTGGCAGGGCGCAAGGACGAGGGTGGCCCCGGTGGCCAGGATCTGGTCGCGCTTCATCATGAGCCCGCGGTTTCTCTGCTGGCGGAACATGCCGATGCCGTTGAAGCCGCCGCCGCCGCCGCAACAGAAGTTGTGCTCCTTGTTGGGGCTCATCTCGATGAAGTAGCCCGGCTCCACGATGTAGCTCACGATCTCGCGGGAGATTTCCTTGAGGCCGTGGTTGCGGACATAGTTGCAGGAGTCCTGCAGGGTCACGGGCTGCTTGATGCGCTTGGCCGGGTCGATCTTGAGCTTGCCCAGGCGCAGGGCCTCGGCCAGCCACTCGATGTAGTGGATGTAAGGCTTGGGCGGCAGGCCGTCGGGACGGCCGGCCCAGTAGGGGCCTTCGATGACCGTGGCGCGGTGGGCGTGGCCGCACTCGGTGCCGACGCAACGCTTGGGGTTCAGGCGCTCGGCTGCGGCGTAGACGTGCTCCACCTGCTGCTTGCAGGCCTCCCAGTCGCCCGCGAACATGGCCAGACTGGTCTGCTCCCAGCCGGAGCTGGGCACGGTCCAGTTCTCGCCGGCCACGTGGAACAGCACGGCGGCCTCGGAGATGTCCTCGGGGTAGTGTTTGGGCTCGCGGGCGTTCACGGTGTACATGACGTCCGCGTTCTCCTTGTCGATGGGGATCTCCAGGCCCGGCCACTCGTCCTGGGCCTCCTCGGCCATCCACTCGCAGGTCTCGGTCCAGTCCTCGTCGGTGATGTCCATCTGGGCCTTGTACACGCGGTGCATGCCCGCGCCGATCTTGAGCTCCCAGGGCACGAAGCCCTGCGAGTACAAAAGCCCGCGCAGGTAGCCGAACATGACGCCCATGTCGATGCCGTAGGGGCAGTACTGGCCGCAGCGGTTGCAGCAGGTGCACTGGCTCCAGGCCACTTCCATGGCGTGGCGCATGAAGGCGTTGTCGACATCACCGTTCCTCTTCACCATCTCGCCCAGGGTGGACTGGATCTTGTACGCCGGGACCTGCTTGGGGTCGCGGTCGTTGGTCAGGTAGAGGAAGCAGGAGTCGGCGCAGAGGCCGCAGTGGGCGCACATCTCAAGCCATGTGCCAGTACGCGACTTGCAGGTGTTCTTGATGGAGGCGGCAAGCTTTTCCTTGTCCACGTCCAGTTCAAGCATCTCGGCGTAGTATTGCTTTCCGCCCTTGTCACCCAGCAGGGCATCAAGGGCCTCCTTGGTGTTCACAGGCGCTCTGTTGCAGAATATTCCTTCGGGCATTGTCTTCGTCTCCTTGACTGCGCTTTTGGGCTAGGCGGCTTTTTGGCCTACCATGCCATGTTCGTGCCCTTCATGCCGCCACGCTTGATGCCGTAGTCCATGCCGAGCTGGCCGCGCGAGAGGAAGAAGCCCACCACGTGGAACAGCTTGGTGAAGGGAACGGCCAGGAGCATGATCTCGCCTGCGATGACATGCGCCAGCAGCCAGAACTCGTAGTCGCCGCCGAGCTGGTGCACGACCATGAAGCCCGTCACGAAGGGCGCCAGGGTGATGGCCAGCAGCAGGTAGTCGTACAGGCTGGTGATGATGCGCACCTCGGGCAGGGCAATGCGCCGGATGATGATGAACACGCCCGCGCAAATCATGGCCACGGTGAGCACGTCGGCCAGGACCATGGGGATGGTGGGCCAGGGCAGGCCGAAGCGCATCTTGAGCACCACGGCATGCCCGGCCAGGAACACCGGCACCACCACCAGGCCGATGTGGAAGGTGAAGAACAGGATGGTGAAGATGGGCTTCACCTTCCAGCCCTGGGAGCCGAAGGGCACGATCCAGGCGGCGATGCTGCGCACCGCGCCCTTGATGCCGTACGCCGTCTGCGTGCCGTAGGCCACGCGGTCGAGCTTCCAGTCCAGGCCCTTGATATAGGTGTAAACCCGCCAGGCCAGCCCGCCGAAGAACACGGCGAAGGTCAGCCAAAGGAGAGGTCCGGTAACGATCTGGTACATGGCTTACTCCTTGTGGTGCTCTGGCATCTTGTGAATTTCCTCGTCACGCGAGGTCATGAAGGCCCAGAGACCCCAGAAACCGACCACAAACAGGCCCATCAGAACGTAGACGATGGACTTGGTGAACATCATGAAGTCGTGATAGACATAGAATTCCATGTCGCGCCTCCTTCTAGTGGGCGTCTTTGTATTCAGGATGCTCGAAGAAGATGGGCATCCTGGACACGACGAAGCGGTAGATGGTGACGCCCAGGGTGACCACGAACAGCGAGAGGCCGATCTCCATCAGGCTCGGGAAATAGCGCTGACTGGACGGAAGCTGCCAGTTGAAGGCCACGATGGACACGTTGAAGCGGTTTAAGATGATGCCCAGCACGGTGAGCGCGCTGGTCCACTTGCACAGGGCGATGTTCTTTTCGCGGCTGGCGATGGCGTAGAGCAGGCTCGGCAGGGCCACGAAGCCCAGGACCTCGAGCAGCCACCAGGCGCCCCAGCCCGTGGCCAGGTAGTGCCAGTTGTTGTCGTAGGCCACGGCCACCAGCTTCACGCAGAAGTAGGCGGCCAGCGCCATGGAGGCGCCGCGGGCAAAGCCCAGGATCACGCCATCGTGCTCCTCCTGGTAGGTCTTGTCCATCATGTGGTGCCAGGGCTTGTGGGCCAGGGTGCCCTCCAGGATGACCATGGACAGGCCCGCCGGGATGCTGGACACGAAGAACAGGATCGCCAGGTAGGGCGAGTACCAGAGCGGATGGATCTTGCTCGGCACGGCGATGTACAGCGCGCCCAGCGAGCTCTGGTGCAGGGTCGACAGGACCACGCCGAACACGGTCAGGGCCAGGGTCAGCTTGTGGATCTTGTTGCGCAGGGCCTTCATGCCCAGCCACTCGAACAGGGCCGGGGAGAACTCGATGGCCAGCACGGTGACGTACAAAAAGACGCACAGGCCCACTTCGTACAAAAGCGAGGTGGTGCCGGGGCTGACGAAGATGGGGTACACCAGGCGGTAGGGGCGGCCCACGTCGAAGTGCAGGGCGAAGACCACCAGGGCGTAGCCCAAAAAGGCCGTGAGGATGGCCGGGCGCACCGCCGAATGGTATTTCTTGAGCCCGAAGAGGTAGCAGGCCGAGCTTGCGGTGTAGCCGCCGGCCGCCAGCGCGACGCCGCACAACAGGTCGAAGCCGATCCAAATGCCCCAGGGGTTGTTGTCGTCCAGGTTGGTCACGTAGCCCAGGCCCTTGGTGAACCGGAGCACGGTGATCACCAGGCCGAAGGCCAGGAAGATCCCGGTGATGATGTTCACCGGGGTGAACAGGGTCTTGTTGTTTTCGGTGCTCATCTACGCGCCCTCCTCGTCTTTGTTGGCGGCGGCGGCCTCTTCTTCTCGGGCCTTGGCAGCCTCTTCCAGGGCGCGCTTGACCTCGCGCTCAACGGCCTGGGCCTTGTCCTTCTCGGCCTTCTCCAGCTCCTTGGCGAGCTTGGCGGCGGCCTCGGCCTTGACCTCGGCCTTGGCGGCCTTGACGGCGGCCTTCTGCTCGTCGGCGGCCACCTTCTCCTTGCGCTTGTTCATGGCCCACACGCCGCCAAGCAGCGCGGGCCACAGGGCAGCCACCATGGGCACCACGGAGAGCGGCCCGGCGGTGATGGTGGGCACGCTGACGTTGCCCAGGTCCTCGCGCAGGCCGATGTCCTTGAATTCCGCGCCGGAGAGGTACAGCCAGTTGGTGCCGCCCATCTCCTTCTCGCCGTAGACGTGGTCCTGGTAGCGCTCGGGGTTTCTCTTGATGCGCTCGCGGGCGATCTCGATCAGGTCCTTGCGTTTGCCGTAGACCAGGGCCTCCTTGGGGCAGGCGCCAACGCAGCCGGGGGCGGTGAGCTCGCCCTTCTGTATCTGGTCGTGGCACATGGTGCACTTCATGACCCGGGGAGTCAGCGGATCGCTGTACTCGTAGGCCGGGATGTTGAACGGGCAGGCCACCATGCAGTAGCGGCAGCCCACGCACAGGCTGGCGTCGTAGGTCACCGAGCCGTCCGGGTTCTTGACGAAGGCCCGGACGAAGCAGACCGAGGCGCAGGCGGGTTCCTGGCAGTGGTTGCACTGCACCTTGCGGAACACCGGGCCGTTCTTGCCGGGGTACTTGTTCACCACCGTGTAGGACTTGGCGTCGGTGCGGCGCTCCTTGTCCATGACCTTCAGGTCGTCAAAGGGTTTTGCCGGTGCTGGCAGCTTGTTCACTTTGTTGCATGCGGCCTCGCACTTGCGGCAGCCAATGCAGCGGGTGGAGTCGAACAACACACCCTTCGCGTTGGGGTAGCCGTCAAAGCTGTGGCCTGATGCGGCTTGCGCCTCGGTGCCCAGGGTGGCCGTGATCCCCGCGGCGCCCAGCAAGCCGAGAAACTGTCTTCTCTTCATGGACGTGCTCCTTATAATGCCGGGGTCCGGCTTACTTCTTCTTTTCCTTGTGGCAGCCCACGCAGTCCGTGTTCAGGGGCTTCTTCAGGTCCATAGCCTTGTGGCAGCTCATGCACTGGCCGTGGTACGCGGCCTTGAGGCCCGGGCGGCTGGGCTGCTTCGCGTCAAAGGGCTGACCGTGGCAGTTGCCGCACTTGGGCGGCTTCTTGGCGCCGGCCACGCCGTTGTGGTGGCAGGCCTGGCACACGGTGCCGGGATCGGAGTGGAAGACACCGCTCATCTTGGAGCCCTTCACGTTCTCCATGAGCTTCAGCACGATCTTGCGGTGCGGCATCTCGGAAGCTTCGTACTCGTTCACCAGGGACTTGATGGTGACCTTTTCCGGGATGTCGTCGGTGTTGAAGATGTCGGCCTTGTCCGGGCGGTTCTTCAAGAGCTCGGTCGCGGCGGCGGCTTTCTCCTCCGGCTTCATGGCCCAGTAGGCGGGCATCTGGCCGGGCTCGGCGGGAACCTTCAGCGCGCCCTGGATGTGGCACTTCTTGCACTCGGCCTGGGCGGGGTTCTTGCGAGCCTTCATCAGCCCGTGGCAGCCCGCGCACTTGGGCTCGGCCTTCTTCTGGTTGTGGCAGCCCACGCAGCTCTGCTGGGCGGTGGCGCGGTGCATGGCCTGCTCAAGCTGGACATAGCCGCCTTCCTTCACGCCCTGCACGGTGTGGCACTTGCTGCAGGCCACGGTTTCCTTGTGGTGGCAGGCGCGGCAGGTGTCGACGTTCTTTTCGTGCAGCTTGTGGTTGAAGGCCACCGGGCTCATGGCCTGGGGCTTGGCGCCTTCCACCGGCTTCTCGATGGACACGAGGGTCAGGTCGGGCTGGCCGGCCTTGCGGATGAGGCGGACGTCGTCACCGGCCTTGGCCACGACGTCCTTGTTCTTGGCGGCCGTCTTGTCCTGGGCGTCCTTGCCGTGGCAGCCGGCGCAGCTCGTGGGGCCGGTCTCCTTGACGCCCTTGAGCGCCAGGGTGCGATGGCAGTTCACGCAGGAGTCGTGCGCGGCCTGGGACATGCTGCGCACGTCCTTGGCGGGCTTGTCCAGGTGGCAGGCGCGGCAGGTGCCTTCCTTGCCCTTGGCGTAGAAGGTCTTCTTGGTGTCCTTGTTGTATTCATGGTGGCAACGGTCGCAGTTGTCCTTGCGCAGCGCGCCCGTGGCCTCGTCCTTCAGGGTCGAGGGCAGCTCCTTGGTGGAGGTGTGGCGGTAGTGCAGGGCGTTGGTGAGACCGGCCGGAAGCTTGGCGGAAGAGACCTTGAGCTTGGCGTTGTGGCAGGAGCGGCAGGCGCCGTCCAGCGGCCCGGACTTCTGCCCCTTCTTGGCCAAGTCCGTGTGGCAGCCGATGCAGTTCTTGTGGTAGACTTCCTTGACCTCGGCCTGGGTGGTGTCCTTCTCGCGCTTGAACTTGGTCACCACCTGGCCGTCCTTCTCAACGTGGCAGGTCTTGCAGTCCTTTTCGCCAGTCTTGAGGGCCAGGGTGTGCTTGTCATGCAAGAATGTCACGGGCGGCAGCTCCAGCTTCCCGTAAGTCTTCATGGTGTCGATGGTCACCATGTCCGTACGGATGGCTGCATTTGCCTGCGCCTCCCCGACCCCTTGCGCCTCAAGGCTGAGGATCGAGACCACGGCCAGGACGAACATGGCCCCGGCGCTCAGCAGCAGTACTCTTCCTTTTTCATGTTGTTGTTCCTTGCCTCATACGTTGAGAGGGTTTGCCCGATCCTGGTGAGCGCCGAAAAGCCAGCGCGGGTAGTCTGTCCAGCCCCTTTTCACCCCAAAGTGGTAGGAAATAATGTCTTACCCGTGAGTACCCAATTCCAGCAAATTCGTCAAGCGTCATTTCCGGAAACGCTCAATTAAGGAGGATATCTTTTGTTCAGCCCGGCGCAACTTATCAACAGGTTACGATCTATGTGATTATTGGCACAAGACATACCCAACCGACTTGGAGGATTAGATTGTCCTGCCCTGTAAGGATGAATTACGCTTGCATTTTTTCCAAAAATTACCTTTGCCGAAATCCGCGAATGGTGTATGTGCGGAATATGGAAATATTTTGGAGGTGAGCCATGGCCATAGTCTGTTGGGATGGATCGCTCAGGATCGGTGTTGACGCCATAGATGCCCAGCATCGCTACCTTTTTGAAATCATCAACACCATGCAGGGCAAATTGGCCCTGGGCCACGCCAGCGAGGCGCTGCTGGACGGGCTGGACAGCATGCGCACCTATGCGCGTTTCCACTTCGAGACCGAGGAGCGCCTGCTCGACGACCACGGCTACCCGGAGCGCGAGGTTCACCGCCAGGCCCACCGGGAGTTCCTGGAGACCCTGGACCGCCTGTCCGGCCAGCCGCCCACCACGGAGCTGGCGCACCAGGCCCTGGGTTTCCTCCTGTCCTGGCTGGCCGGGCACATCCAGGCCGTGGACGGCCGCTACGCCCCCTTCCTGTCCGAGCACGGCGTGAGCTGAGGGCAAAAGCCGCCTGCCCGCTCCCCGTTTCCCTGCCCCCCGGCATTGGACAACCGCGCGCCATTCGCATAAGAAGTGCGGTTGGCGCGCGCGTGGGCGTCCATTTTTTGCCCTGTGCGCGAACACCCTTTTGCGAGGTTTTCATGCTCCGACCCGATTTTGCAAAGTGCGGAGGCCTGGTGCCGGTCATCGCCCAAGAGGCCGGGACCGGCGAAGTGCTCATGCTCGCCTACATGAACGAGGCGGCCTGGGACAAGACCATCGAGACCGGCGAGGTCCACTACTACAGCCGCAGCAGGGACACCTTGTGGCACAAGGGCGGCACCTCCGGCCACGTGCAGAAGGTCCATACCATCCGCCTGGACTGCGACGCCGACACGGTGCTGGTCCAGGTGACCCAAATGGGCGGGGCGGCCTGTCACACCGGCCGCAAAAGCTGTTTCTACCGCGAAATTTCGGGCGACGACGTACGCGACTGTTCGCCCATGGTTTTCGACCCCAAGGAGGTCTACGGAAAATGAGCGCCACCAACAAACTCAAGCTCGGCGTGCCCAAGGGTTCGCTTCAGGACGCCACCCTCAACCTGTTCGAAAAGAGCGGCTGGAAGATCCGGCTGCACTCCCGCAACTACTTCCCGGACATCGACGACGAGGAGATCTCCTGCTCCATGTGCCGCGCCCAGGAGATGAGCATCTACGTCGAGCAGGGCGTGCTCGACTGCGGGCTCACCGGCAAGGACTGGATCCTGGAGAACAACTCCGACGTGGTGGTGGTGAGCGACCTGGTCTACTCCAAGGTCAGCAACCGCCCGGCGCGCTGGGTCCTGGCCGTGGCCGGGGACTCGCCCTACAAGAAGCCCGAGGACCTGGCGGGCAAGAAGATCGCCACCGAGCTGGTGAACTTCACCAAGAACTACTTCGCCGAGCGCAATATCCCGGTGGAGGTCAGCTTCTCCTGGGGCGCCACCGAGGCCAAGGTGGTCGAGGGCCTGTGCGACGCCATCGTGGAGGTCACCGAGACCGGCACCACCATCCGCGCCCACGGGCTGAAGATCATCGAGGACCTGCTTTTGACCAACACCCGGCTCATCGCCAACAAGAAGGCCTGGGAAGACCCCTTCAAGCGCCGCAAGATCGAGCACATGAACCTGCTCTTGCAGGGCGCGCTCAAGGCCGAGCGCATGGTGGGGCTGAAGATGAACATGCCCAAGGCCAAGATGGATGCGGCCATGACGCTGTTGCCCAGCCTGACCTCGCCCACGGTGTCCGGGCTGTCCAACCCGGACTGGCTGTCGGTTGAGATCGTGGTGGACGAGAGCATCGTGCGCGAGCTCATCCCGCAGCTCAAAGACCTCGGCGCCGAGGGCATCATCGAGTACCCGCTGAACAAGGTCATCTAGAACGAGTCCGGGGCGCTCCACCATTCCGGCGGGGCGCCCCGTTTTCCTTCAGCGCAGCAAGGAGCGGCAGTGATCAGCAAGGCCACCATCCTCATCGCCGTGTGCCTGGTGCTCTTCGGCTACCGCTGGGGCAGGCGCAAGGCGCAGGTGAAAAGCGCCCCGCCGCCCGCGCAGCCCGCCGCAGGGGCCGCCGCCGAGTCCACGCCGAAAAAGGAATGGATCTCCGTCAAGGCCCTGCTCGTCATCGTCGCCGTCCTGCTCCTCATCGCCATCCTGTCCAGCCTGGGCGGCAAGATCGGCTAGCTGCCCGTGTAGCCGTTGCGGCGGGCGTTCTCCACGCAATCGGACCTGTTCTTGTAGCCCTGGCTCGAAGCCCCGACGATCCTGCCGTTGGAGGCTGTCCTGCGCCAACGCCACTCGCCCACACCATCCACATAAAACTCCCAACTATCCGTCATAACAACCTTCCTTCTGTTGCAATTACCACCAGCTCCGGGACATGCGTCCCAGCCCCCTCTGCCGCCAAAGCCATGCGGCGCCCCCCACCGGAATCGCGCCTCATAGGCTTGGCGTACAAATATGCACTGCTCAATTTGTGTCAAGGCAAACACTACTTGTTTTCCTGTTTTTCGCTTGGCACAAAAAAGGCGCGCCCAAAAGGGCGCGCCGCACGCGAAGACAGAAGGATCCGGACCTACTTCTTGAAGCAGTGTCGGCACTCCCGGCAGTTCAGCTTCAGGCGCTTCAGCACGTTTTCAAACTCGCTGGCGCTCTCCACCGGCAAAATCTTGTGCTCCCCGTCACCCTTGCGGTCCAGGTTGCAGCTCTCGCTGAGCTTTGAGGCCAGGTGGATCTCCTTGTTGTCCAGGTTGACAATGAAGATGTCTTCCTCGTGGCTGTTGACAAACACATGCGCCTCGCTTTCTGCTTTTGTTGTGCCGCGCAACAGCGCGCGGCCGCTTCCCATCCCGGCCATGGGGCCGGCAGTATTCCCGCGTGCGGCGGCGCGCAGGGCCTGTCAGGCCCTGTCGGCGTTGGCGCGCGTCTCTCTCGGAGGTGCCGGGCGGCGCGCCCGGAGGCAGGCGGCAGGCTACTTTGCCTGGGCCAGCTCGCCCAGCTTCCTGCCCACCACATGCAGGCGGATGCCGTGGGCCTCGCGAATG
>Ga0209373_10002039_pt1 | contig 21424 bp, 14 predicted proteins | sample Higcelweek5metaG_FD_187173 | JGI IMG/M metagenome (GOLD analysis project Ga0209373, IMG submission 187173) | Freshwater pond sediment microbial communities from the University of Edinburgh, under environmental carbon perturbations - High... | ecosystem: Environmental > Aquatic > Freshwater >... | reverse complement strand
GATTCCGCATCGCGTTCCGGCAGGATGCGGAGAGTTCCGGCGCGGCGACTTCCGGCCCGGTCGCGGCGTCGAAGAAGCGGAGCTTCCGGCCCTGATCCCCCGATTCGATCCGCAAAACGCGGTCCGCCGCCAGCACGGCGCTCCAGAAATCGGAATTTCGGGAACCGGGATGCTTGATCGTTGCGATCTTGCCGTCACGGAAGTAAATCTGGTCCAGACGGTTGCGAACGAAACAACATCCCGCTTTTTTCTGAGAAACCAACACGTCGGCCCGGACCAGCCCGTCCCGGGGCGGGAAGACGAAACGGACCCGCGGCGTCATTTCCGGCTGTTGTTCCGCATAAATGCGGCCGATTTCCCGGAGGATTTCCGGATTTTCCTCCGCATGTACCGCGAGCAGCGAGGCCAGCACGGTTCCGGACAGCAACAACGGTTTCCACATGGGCGACTCCTGGGTTAGAAGTGAAAGAATTCGTAATATTCGATCATCCGGGCATTGCCGGACGGGCGCACGGTGATGCTGAGGCGGCAGCCGGGGTTGTCCGGCGAAGCGGTGTCCGCCACGATGGTGTAAGCCCCGCTTTCACGCACGGAATAATGGAGTTCCAGCTTTCCGGCCAGTCCGGGCGGCAGGGTTTCGGCGAGCGGTTTCCGTCCGGAACGCCACGCTTCGAGCGCATGTGCGAGTAGTTCCGTTTCCGGCGCGCTCAACAGACAGCGGGCGGCGATTTCTTCCGGCGCGGAGGCATAAAGGTTCTCCCGCCCGGCGAGAGGCCGAAGTCCTTCCGGCGCAATCAGTCGGATCACACCGAGCCGCCCCGTGGAATCCGCCGGGAACAGCTCCGCCGCCCCCGGAATCCAGAGCAGCTCTTCGCGGAATTGCAGCGGCCGGTTGCGCGGAAGTTCCGGAATTCCGGCGGCGCGGTAGTGCGGCGACTCCATTCCGCCGTTCCGCACCAATTCGTCGGCGTCGGTGTAATCGTCCAGCCGGGCGGCCAGGATCTCCAATGCTTCGTTGCGTTCCTTCGAGGAGAAGAACGGGGTGAGCCGGGCCGACGGATTCCGGCCCGAAAGATCGATGCCGGAAACCGCGTCGAAGATCCGCACCGTCACCGGCCGACCGTTCACGGTGAATTCATGCTTCGTCCCGTCGGCCAGGAACCGTTCCCCGCCGGGCGTCGGCTCCCCCAGCTTGCGGTCGGCGTATTTCGCCCGGTCGGAGAGCAGCAGAAAGAGCGTGCGGTTGGCGGCGCTCTCCGCTTCCAGAACCGAACGCTGCATCGAGCAGAAGGTGTCGGTCTCCGCCGCCGAATAGCGGCTGACCGCGACGGCGGAGGCCGCCAGCACCCCCAGCATCGCCATCAGGGCCAGGACCGTAATCAGCGCGACTCCGCTTTCCCGTTCATTGCGATGCATTTGCGTTCTCCCTGTATTTCCCGTGAACGGAGACGGCGGAGCTCCCGGCGGTGCGCCGCAGATACTGCACCTTCTCTCCGTTTTCAAACTCCAGCTCCATCCGGATCGCCGCCGGGATTCCGGCGCGCGGGTCGTCCGTCTCGAATTCCGGTTTCCAGGCGATAACGCCGCCCTCGCGCACCGCATAGGAGAACGTGAGCGTGCGGACCTGCCGGACGATGGTCTCCTCCGTACACGCTTCGTCGCGCTCCCCGGTGAGCGGATGGCGGCGAAAGCGCGCTTTCAGCGCCGAATCCTCGAGGAACAGTTCGAGAAACCGGAGGCCGCCCTCCTCCCGGCTGTTGATCCGGTGCAGGTACGCCAACCGGAGCATATCACGTTTCCCATTGAATATCAGTCGGTTCGTCCCTTCCGCATCCGGCCAGCGGAAGGGGATCGCGTTGCGGAACGCGGCATCCGCGATGCGGTCCAGCCGCATCCGTTGGTCCAGATGGTCCGTGTTCTCCCTCACGCCCGTCCAGCCCCGCTGGCAGGTGAACAGCAGCGAACCGGTCAGCGCGGCGATGAGGGCGAGAATGGTCATCGCCAGCACCGCTTCGAGCAGCGTGAATTTTCGTTCAGCGTACATCGGCATCCCCCCGGACCCAGCAGTCGAGTTTCCACTCCTCCTCTTCCCCGTCCTCGCCGGAGAGGGTGAGGACGAGCGTCCTCAGGCGGAGCGGACCCGCCTGAACTTCCATCCCCGCGGGAAGTTGCGGGTCTTCAAGGCGCGCGGAAACCCGGTAATCGCCGCTCAGGAAATTTTCATCCAACGGTATTTCCGGGCCGTTCAGCAGCAGGAATTCGGCGGCCTGGGTCAGTTCGTGCGTCCTTTCCCAGCGCTGTGCATTGCGCAAGCTCCGGTCGGCGGCGATGGCGAACTGCCAGAGCAGCCCGGAAACTCCGAGAGTCAGAACAATCATTGCTGTAAGCACTTCCAGCAGAGTAAAGTTATTCCGTGCGGTCCTCATCGATCTCCATGCTTCCGGTGAGCGGCGAAACGCGGAGCGCCGCCTTCTCCTCTTCCGATTCCAGTTCCAGCTCGGCCTCCGCGGCGCCGCCGTCGGGGAAAAAGCGCAGGATCACCGTGTCTTCCCTGAGTTCCTTCCCGTTGAGGCGGAGTTTCATCCCTTCCGGCAGAAGAATCCGTTCGTTTGCGGCGGCGACAGCTCCGTGCTTCGGCTCGAAGACCAGTTCACGGATGTTCCCCGTCGCGGCGGCTTCCCGGCGGCAGGAGGCCGCCGCCCGGCGAATCTCTTCGAGCAGCCGCTCCGGCGACTTGCCCGCCGATTCCGGCCGGAACTGAACCAGCGCGACGCCTAAGACGGCAAGCAGGATCGCCGTGACCGCGACCATTTCGACCAGCGTGTAACATCTGGAAATCAAGCGCTTACTCCTCGTTGACCGTCCAGTTGCCGATATCGGCCTCTTCCTCCTCGCCGCCGGGCTGCCCGTCCGCTCCATAGCTGACGAGGTCGAATTCCCCGTGTTCGCCGGGCTTCTTGTAAAGGTAGTCGTTGCCCCACGGATCCTTCGGAATCACGCCGCCCTTGAGGTACGGCCCTTTCCATTTCCTGCCGGTCGAACTGCTTTTGACCAGGTCGTCCAGCGAGTCGGGCAGTTTCTTCAGGTCCACCCGGTAGTTGAAAATACACTGCTCGAAGATGCCGATCTGCATTTTGGCCGCGCTGACCCGCGAACTTTTGACGTGGTTGAAATAGAGCGGCGTGGCGACCGCCGCCAGCGTGGCGATGATCACGATCACCACCACCATTTCAATCATGGTGAAACACTTGCGCATGTTGCGTCCTCCTTATTTGATGACGTTCATTTCCATAATGGCGAGGAAGATCGAGAGCACGACCAGCAGCACCACGCCCGCCAGCACGAGGATGATCCCCGGTTCGAGAAAGGCGAGCAGCCGCCTGACCCGGACGCGGGTCTCCTCCTCGGACTCCTCCGCGATGCGTTCGAGCATCTCGCCGAGTTCGCCGGACTCCTCCGCGATTTTGAGCATGGCCACGCTGCCCGGCGGCATATACGGGCTGTTCCCCAAAATGGTGGAAAGGCGGCTGCCGCCGCGCAGATGCTCCTCCACCCCGGCGAAGCTCTCCCGCACCTCGCCGTTGCCGATCACCCGGCGCGAAATGCGCACCGCCGGAAGCAGTTGCACATGATTTTTCACCATGATCGAAAGCGTGCGCAGGAAACGCCCGGCCTGGATCGCGGTCACGATCCCGCCGATCAGCGGCAACTTCAACACCATGCGGTCTTTCCACCGCTTCAGCTTCCCTGACGCCGCGCTCCTGCGGTGAAACAGGATTCCCGCGACGATCAGCAGCGGCCAGAACCACCAGACCGCCTCCATGAAATTCCCGATCCCGAGCATGGCGCGGGTGAGGAACGGCATTTCGCGCCCGAGCTCCTCGAAGATCTTCGCGAACCGCGGAATGAACACGGTGAACAGCAGCACGATCACCAGCAGCGTCACTGAAACCACGATCGCCGGATAGATCGAGCTGGTGATGACGAACTCGCGGAACTCCTTGCCCTCCTTGAGGAAACGGCGCAGCTCGGCGGCCACTTCCGGCAGGCAGCCGGACTCCTCGCCGGTTTCGATCAGCCCGGAGAAGAGCGGCGGGAAACAGTCCGGCATTTCGCGGGTCAGTTGCGAAAACTTCTTCCCTTCGTGCAGCCCGCGCCGCAGTTTGCGGACGACCTCGGCCTCTTCCCGGCCGCACCCCTCTTCGAGCACCGCCAGCCCGTGTTCGAGCGGAATCCCGGCGGCGAGCAGCGGCGTCAGGCGGCAGGTGAAGACGTAGACGTCGAACGATTTCGCCGGGCGCAGCCGGAACCGGCGGGCACCCGGCTCTCCGAGCGGACGGATCACCATCGATCCCTGCCGCCGGATCTGCCGCCGGGCGGCGGGGTCGTCCGCCGCCTCCAGTTCCACTTCCCGCCGCCGTCCGTCCGGCGCGAGCACCATGTAACGCAGTTTCGGCACGGCTCACACCCCCGCCGCGATGCGGTGAACTTCGGCTTCGGTGGTGATTCCGGCGGCGGCCTTGCGGCGGCCGTCGGCCAGCAGCGGAATCATCCCGTTGCGCAGCGCGATCGCGTTGATGTCGTTGCTGGAACTCCGGGCAATGATCGCATTCTGAATCTCGCGGTCGATTTCGAGCAATTCGTAGATGCCGGTCCGGCCCCGGTAGCCGCTGCCGCCGCAGTTCCGGCAGCGGGCGCCGCCCGTTGCGCCTTCGCCTGCGCAACGCGGACAGACCCGGCGGACCAGCCGTTGCGACAGCACCCCGAACAGCGCCGAGGCGATCAGGAACCCCTCGACCCCCATGTCGGAGAGCCGGGTGATCGCGCCCACCGCGTCGTTGGTGTGGAGCGTCGAAAGCACCAGGTGCCCGGTCAGCGCCGCGTTGATCGCGATGTCGGCGGTTTCGCGGTCGCGGATTTCGCCGACCAGGATCACATCCGGGTCCTGCCGCACGATGTGGCGCAGCCCCGAGGCGAACGAGAGTCCGATCTTGGGGTTGACCTGCATCTGGCTCAGCCCCGGCAACTGGTATTCGACCGGATCCTCGATGGTGATGATCTTGCGTTTGCGGTCGTTGAGCTGCTGCATCACGCTGTAGAGCGTCGTGGTCTTGCCCGATCCGGTGGGGCCGACGACGAGGATGATTCCGTGCGGAACGGTGATCAGTTGCCCGAACCTCTCCCGCATGGAATCGTCCATGCCGAGCTCGCGCAGGTCGAATTTCATCGCGTCCTTGCAGAGCAGCCGCATGACGATGCTTTCGCCGCTCATCACCGGAATCGTGCTGATGCGGATGTCGATCTCGCGGCGGCCGACCCGGAATTCGGTGCGCCCATCCTGCGGCAGGCGGCTCTCGGCGATGTTGAGCTCGCCGATCAGCTTGATCCGCGAGGCGATGGCCGGATAATCGGAAAGCGGCAAACTCAGGTATTCGTGCAGCACCCCGTCGATCCGGAAGCGGATCACCAGTTGCGTCTCCTCCGGCTCGACGTGGATGTCGCTGGCCGACTGCTCCAGCGCCTGCGAGAGCATCTCGTTGACCAGGCGGACGATACGCGCTTCGCCCGCCAGCCGCCGCAGCGTGTGTTCATCCTCCCCGGCGGACTCCTCTTCGCGTTGCTCCTCCTCGCGGTAGAGGCGCGAAACCAGCCGCTCGACCAGGCTGCGCCGCGCCAGTCGGAAGGTGATCCTCCGGCCGAAAAACGCTTCGAGCTCGCGCGCCTGCCGCTCCCAGCAGTAGGGCGAAACCGACAGCAGTTCGAGCGCGTCGTCGTCCCAATGGTACGGGAGCAGCTCCTGGCCGGTCAGGTACTCCTCCCGGATTCCCGCGAACCGGGCGGGCGTTTCGAGCGTCTCCTCGTCGAACGGCTCGACGTCCGTCGCCCGGGCGTAGAGCTGCATCAGCTCGGTTTCGCTGAGGACGCCGCGTTCGGCGAGCAGCCGGTCCGCTTCGCCGGGCGGAACTCCCCCGGCCAGCAGCCCGGCGTAATCCGGACAGCGGGCGGAGATCGCTCCGGCGAGTTCGTCTATTCGAAGAACCATGTTTCCAACAGTCCTTTTTTCTTCTCTTTCTTGCGGTTGCGAAGTTCCGTCGGTTCGTGGAATTCGATCAGGGCGTCCACCGCCTGTTCATAGCGTCGGACCAGTTCCTCTAGTTGGGAGTCCTCCTTGACGATATAGCCGGTCACCAGAATCAGCATTTCGGCCCGTTCGGTGGAGACGTTGGTGTCGCCGATCAGGCGGCGGAGGAAGGGGACGCCGCCGACAATCGGCAGCGTGGACAGCGTGTCGGAGGTCTTCTCCTTGATGATCCCGCCGCAGATGATGGTCTGCCCGTCGCGGATCGACATCGAAGTCTCGATGATCTGCTCCTTGATGATCGGGGAGTCGATATCGGAGCTGTTGTTCTTGTCGGCCTCGGAAACCGTCTGCTCCATCCGCACCGCGATGCGTCCGCCGCGCGTCACCCGCGGCGTCAGCTTGAGGATCACCCCGGTGTCCTGGTACTGGATGTTGCGGACCAGGTTGGTCGAAGCGTCGGTGTTGTCGGTGACGATCGACTGGGTGTTGGTGATTTCGGAGTTGACGATCGGCACTTTGGCGCCGACGCTGATTTTCGCCTCCTCGTGCGAGGCGATCAGCACCTGCGGGCTGGAAATGACCTTGATGTCGGTCTTGCCGGCCAGCGCGTTGACGTAGCCGAATTTCTCATCGGGATTGTTCGGGTTGAAGATCCAGAACTGCCCGCCGCTCTGCGCTTTCTGCCCCGTCGCCGGAGCCAGGTCGGAGTAGTTGACCCCGCCGATGTCCTCGACGCTCCCGTTGCCGCCCTGCATCATGAACTCGACGCCGAACTTGATCGAATCGTTCAGCGAAACATCCACCACCAGCACCTGGAACAGCACCTGCGAAGGAATGCTGTCGATCTTGCCGAGCAGCGCCTTGATCATCGCGTAGGTTTTCGGCCTGGTCCGGATGATCAGCCGGTTGTTGACCGCGTCGGCAAACACTTTGACCGGAACGTCGAAGATGCTCGCCGCGCCGCCGTCGCCGGATTTGGCGCTTTTCGACGATTTGACGGTCGCCGACGACGATGCCGACGACGACGATGATGCCGACGCCGTCCCGGATGACACCTTCTCGCCGCTCCCGGAGGAGCCGTTCGCGGCCGGGGTCAGCGTCGTGCCTTCCACCGGGAACATCGCCGCCAGCGCCTTAACCAAGTCTTCCGCCTTGCTGTTCAGGATGTTGTAGATGAACATCCGCTCCTGTTCCCCGGTGTCGGAGCGGTCCAGCACATTGATCCAACGCCCCAGCTCTTCGAGCGCCTCGTGATTGGCGGCGGAGGCCACGATCACGCCGAGCCGCTCGACCGCGGTCAATTGAATCTCCTCCGGCCGCGGCTTGTCCTTCGACGTTGAAATCGGGAACCCGATCACCGGCAGGATCTCCCCCGCCTCCTGCGCCAGCCTCTCCGCCGAGATGTTTCGGCAGGGGATCACCATTTTGGCCCACCCCTTGCGCAACGGCTGGTCGAGCCGGGCGACGACCTGCCGGAGCCGGGCGAGATTCTCCTCCGTATCGACGAGCAGCAGCAGATTGCGCTCCTCCTGAACCAGCGGCTTGAGGCCGGGCGACAGGAACTGCGCCAGTTGCGCGGCGGTCTCCTTGGCGCCGATGTTCTTCAGTTGAAAGAGTTCCAGCCGGGCGTCCGAATGCGCCGGGTCGCCGCCGGACGCCTGGAGAATCGCCTCCGCCGGACGGAATTCGACCAGCTTCTCCCGCACGGTCAGGTAGGCTCCGGAAGCGTGGGCGAGCTGCCGGAGCAGTTCCCACAGCTCCTGCCGCGAAAGCGTGTCGTGCAGCGAAAGCGTGACGGTCCCGTTGAGCTTGCCGTCGAGCCGGTAGTTGAATTTGAGCAGCGCGGCGAAGACCGGGACCACGTCGGTGAACGCGGTCGCATTGAAATCGAAGTCGGCCTTGAGCTTCTCCTTCGAGTCGAACCGTTCCGCCGGAAGCGTTTCGCCGTCGGCCGAAAGTTCGCGGTCGGCGGAGTAGATCGGATAGGGGTTGGACTCGGGGGTGCGCAGCTCGCGCGGGGTTTCCGGCTCCGCCAGCCACTCGGTGCCGATCGGCCGCTGGTCCGGGATCGGGTTGCCCCGCGCGTCCCGGAACCACTGCTCGCGCCGCGTCTGCGCCTCCGCCTTCTCCTTTTCCCTCTCCTTCGCTTCCGCGGCTTCGTCCGGACCGGCGCACCCCCAGAAGAAAAAGGCGGCGGCGAGCGGACACAGCAGGGCGGTTTTTCCGGATCTGAATGGATTCACGGTTTCTTCTCCCGCATGGTTTTCTCCTCTTGCTGATATAAATGCAGAATCAGTTTTTCATTGCCGCGGACCAGGATGACCCGGTCCGCCTGGATTTCGGAAACAGAATAACCGCCGATTTCCGCTCCGGCGCGAAAGATTCGCCGGGGCGTTTCGCCCGGCTTTCCGGTCGCCGGACGGCCCGAGGCGATCACCGCGCCGCGCTCCTCGCCGAAGGTGAAGATTCCGGTCAGCGCGAAACTGCCCGGCGGCTCCTGACGAACGGGGGTTGACGGCTCCTTCTTCTCCTCCGGCGGCGGCGCACCGCGCAGCGGGTGGAACGGATTCTTCGCCGCCAGCGCAACCGGATACCCGGCGGGTTCCGGCGGAATCCGCAGTTCCGGTTCCGGCGGCGATTCCTCCTCCTTTGCGGCGGACGGAGCGGGACGACCGGTCCGAACCAGCGCCACCGCGGCCGGCAGCAGCGCCGCGGCCAGCAGCAGGCACCCGATGAAGATTCCGTTCCGCGCGTTCATGACGCCTCCCCCTCTTCGCGGAAATTGAGCACCGAAAGCTGCCCGTCGAGCTGGAGCTGCTCCGGCGTCCCCGGCGACGGCGGGCGGATCCGCAGCGACTTCCAGTAGAAGCGCGGGGTGCCGCCGGAGAGGCTCTTCAGCAGCGCTTCCAGCTCATTGATCGTGCATCCCGCCGAGATGTTGAACGTGTATGCCGCGACTCCCGGTGCGATCGGGTTTTCCTGCACGTCGCTGATCGAGCGGATCGTCATGCCGGACTCCGCCGCGGCCCGTTCCAGCCGTTCGACCAGCGCGGGACGGACCTTTTCGCGGGGGAGCGAAAGGGCGCTCTTCCGCATCCGTTCCAGCGGGAGCAGTTCTTCCCGGAGCGCCCGGTTCTCCCGCCGGAGTTTTTCGAGTTCGGCCCCGGCCTGCGCAATCCCGCGACGCTCTTTTTCCAGCACGCCGCCGGTGAAGGGAAGCCGGGCGTTCGGGAAACAGGCCATCCAGCCCGCCAGAGAGAGCAGCGCGGCGGCCGGAAGAATCGGAACCCAGTGTCTGATCCGCTCACTCAATTTGCTTCCCCTTCAGCTTCACCGAGAAAAGAATCCGGTTGTCGGCCCCCCGGTTCTTCTTGAGGCTGACGATCGAATGGAAATCCGAGTCGCCGATGGTTTTATAGAGATTGGCGTCGTCCTCCGCCGAAGAGACCGTCAGGTCGGCCGTCTGCCCGTTCACCGCGAAGTGGGTAACCCACATCGAAGCGGGGAGCCGTTCGCTCAGGACCCCGAGCAGCGGTGCCACCCGCGCCCAGCCGATTCCGGCGTTGCGGATTTCGTCGAGCTGCGTTTTCCCGGCGGAGAGCCCGGCGTAGTCGCCGCGCTGCTTTCTCAGCCCGGCGGCCAGCATCTCCCTCCGGCTGTTCAGCGACTGGTATTCCTCGGAGAACCTCCGGTACTTTCCCCACGCCAGCGGCGTCAGGATCGCGACGAGAAGCGCCAGCATGACCAGGTAGGCCGCCTTCCATCTTCGGAAGCGGACCGGGCGGAACTCCGCCGGGAGCGGTTCCGGGGCGGCGGTCCGCAGCGCCTTTTCCGGCGTCTCCGCCAGGGCGGCGGGAATCAGCCGGTCGAATTTCAGCGAATGTTCCGCCGCGGCCCGCAGCACCCGTTCGATCTCGGCGCAATGGACGGCGCACACCTGAAACCGGTTCCCCCCGTCATGCCGGTAGAACCACCGGACGCTTTCCGGATCGACCGGCAGAAGATCCGATAATTCCTGATATAAAATTTCGCGTGCCGCCTTCCTTCCCGCCCTGGCCGGAAGCGCGATTTCATATCGCATGGTGCGGTTGGTCCACGCCACAAGAAGGATTGCATCCGGCTCTCCCGCGGACACAGCATCTTCCTTTGCTATTCCGGCACTCCGTCCCCGGGATGAACCGCGGTATCTTTGCGCCTTGATCAAATTGTCGGCATCGAGTTCAATGATATCAAATCGCACAGGTTCCCTCGGTATTGTAGGATAGATAAACGAGATATAATATACCTGTGTTTTCATTAATGCAATCTTACTATTGCAATAAATTCTAAAAAATACAGATTGACAAAATTTAATATTAATTTATTAATTTTGTTTTTATGCACACTTGAAAATAAAAGAAGGTGTGTTACTTTAGCCTGCGCCGGATGTGTCAATGTATCATAAAATCATTAATGAAATTACGCTGATCAATGACTTTTTTTCGCCATTTCTCCGTTGATAGATGCATTTTGTTTTATTTTTCTTGATCAATTAATTATATGTCAAGCGGAGTGTTTATGAACCGGATTCTGATGCGTGGAGCGGCGGTGGGGTGGTGGCGTTTTGTCTGGCGGTATCTGCTTTTATTGGTGCTGCTTTTGTTGGGCGGAGGCCTCATCCTCAATTGGTTGGGAATGCTTTTCCCGGCCAAATCCCTCTTTCTCCTGACCGTATTCTGGTCGGCCCTGGTCCACGCCGGGGCGTCACTGGCGGTGTTCCTCTACATTCTCGACCGCAAGTTCGGAAAGTCGGGGTGGAAACTGACGATCCCCGGAGAGCGTCCCGGAATCGCGAAACGGCTGTGGACCTGGTTTCTCTTCTACTGGCGCTTCATCCTGTTCTCCCTGGCGGTCAGCATCGCACTTGGCGCGCTGCTGCCGCTGGTCGCCCGCTGGGCCGGATGCGATCCGGTTTCCGCCCTGAAATATTCCAAATACATCGGTAATTTTTCCGTTCTGCCCGCCTCTCTGCTCTCCTTCCTGTTCCTGATGTACCGCAGGGAACACCGCCGCAGGCTGGTTCTGGTTTTGGAATCCGCCGATCCGGTTTGCCCGTAAAAAATGTGCTCACACGATTGACATCATCACATAACCCATTGAGGCAGCATGCAGTTTCGCAATCTCATCATCTACGGGGCGCTGTTCGGCAGCGTCGTTTTCTGCTCCGGCGAATCGCTCACCGACAAACCGCACAACCTGAAACTCGAACGGGCGACCTACCGGAAAATCAGCTTCAAATGGGCTCCTCCCACCGACGGCACGCAGATCGCCTGTTACCGGGTTTACCGGAACGGCGTCGCCGTCCGCGAAGTGACCGAAACGGAATTCATCGATTCCGAATTGAATCCGGGCACCCGCTATCAGTATCGGGTCGAAGCGGTTGCCGTCGGCGGAGCGGTTTCGGAACAATCGCTGCCGATCGCGATTAAAACGCTCGATTCGGTCGAATTCGACCAGCACGGGCAGGTCGAAACGGTGGTCGATTCGCTGCATGGGCTGCCGGTCGAAGACCTGACCGCGCTTTCGCTGTTTTCCGCGGTCAAGGCGGCGTTCGAGAGCCTGACCGGGAGCGGGTTCGTGATGAACACCTTCGACACCGACCTGATCGGGGAGATGATCCGCGAGGAACTCGAACTGGTCCGCACCGCCGCCCCGAACTGGACCGACGCCGAGCGGATCGCCGCCCAGGCCGAACTCGACCAATGCCTGCAGGAGAGTTTCGGCGGCAACTCGATGGAACAGGTCTATCTTTACGACCGGCTGACCACCCTGGCGGAAGCGCATTGGGAAAAAGGGAACGCCCAGGCGGCGGCGATCCTGTACGAGTTCTCGCTGAAATTCCTGAGCAACCAGGAGGAGGCGGTCTTCAACACGCTCAACCGGCTGGCCGCGTTCAAGACCGCCGGACTGACGGAGGACAGCTCCGCCGCTGAAATTGAGGCCGCGCTGGCCACGCACGCGACGGAAAAACTCCGCTTCGCCGACTTCTTCCCGGAATCCCGCGGCAACAATACCCGTTTCCTCTACACCTCTCTGGCCGCCACGTACTTCCGCCATTTTCCGAAACTTCTCGGCTATGCGGATTACCGGCAGGCGTTCTTCGAGCAGGCGATGGTGTATGCGAACCGGGGCTGCGAACTCTTTCCGGACGACGAGATGGCGCTCCGCCGCAGGGAGCGGACGGCGGCCTGGGAGTTAATCCGGGTCAGGCTCAAGCTGCGCGACACGGCCGGGAATCCCCGGCGGGCCACGGTCAAAGTGGCCAATGTGACGGCGGAATCCGGCAGGACCGACCTGTTCCCCTCCGATCCCTATTACGAGGAGCGGACCTTTGAAGTGGACGGCGAGGCGGAGATTCCGGTCTACGCCGGGCACGTCTATGAAATCACCGCGAACATCCAAATTCCCGGCGGCGGCGATCTGGTGCAGGCGCTGCCGCTGTTCCCGCAAAAGAACGACGGCAAAACGACTTACGACACCCACGGCGACCCGGTGCAGTCGCCGTCCGCCGACGGGCCCGCGGCCGAAATCGTCGTGGCGGACTCCGACTTCCCCTACAATCTGCGCTTTGAGCGGAACATCGACGTCTTCACCCTCTCCTGGGACTGGGTGGAAACGGCCGGGTTCACCGCCGTCGGCTTCAAGGTGTTCAACGGCGCGGCCGAGGTCGCTTCCGTCGCCGGGACGAGCGCCGCGAACATCCGGCTCGCCGCGCCCGACGGCAACTACACCTATACTGTTACCGCCGTCGATGCGGCAGGCAATCTCTCCCGCGCCAGCCGCCCGATCGTCGTCGAACCCGGCGACCAGACCGCCCACGCGGAATTTTTCGCCTGGCTGCGGCAGTACTTCGGCGACTTGCCGGTGCTCTCCACCGACGACAGCGACGGCGACGGAACGGACAACTACCACGAGTTCCTGAATGGAACCGACCCCGTCCGCGCTCCCGAACCGACTCCGGCCGAGGGACAGGTCACCTACACAAAAATTTCCTTGAACTGGACCTGCGCGCCGGAACTGCTCGAAAGCTCCACCTGGACCGTCCGGCGCAACGGAGTCGAAGTCGGGACGGCGATGAACACTTCGTTCACCGACAGCGGCCTGATTCCCGGCATGGAATACCGCTACACCATCCGGCGGAATTCCGCCGCCGCCGCCGTCGGCAGCGACTGGAGTTTGCCGCTCGCGTTGAAAACGCAGAAACCAGAAACAGTCTCCTACGGCGAGACGCTCCAGCAGGTGGTCGATCTCTTCAACCCGCTGGAACTGGCCGACTACACCGCGCCGAGCCTGATTTCGGCGGTGAAGAGCTCGGTCGAATCGATCCTCGGGACCAACATCACCTTTACGGTGGTGGACCAGTCGCTGCTGGAACAGATGGTCGAGTCCGAGCTGGAACTTCTCCGCCAAGTTTCGACCACGCTAACCGCTTCCGAGCGGCTGGCGCTGCGCGGCGAGCTGACCCAGATGATGGATGAGAGCTTCGGCGGCAACTCGTTCGAGCACATGTACATCAACAGCAAGCTCTGTGAACTCGCCGAAGAGCATTGGTCGGTCTACCTCAACGACAGGAGCAAGCTTTCGCACCGGACGGCGGCGGAGGCGCTGCTCGACGCGTCGCTCGGCTTCCTCTCCAACCACGAACCGACGGTAAGCAACACGCTGAGCCGCCTGGCCGCGATGCAATTGCAGGCGCTGGACGAAAACAGCACCCGGGAACAAGTCCGCACGGCGCTGGATCGGCAGTGCGCGATCCTGATGCGTTACTTCGAATTCTTCCCGACCTTCGACGAGGAGAAGTCGGTCCGGCACCCCTATATCGAAATCCTGCACAATGATCTCCGCTTCTTCCCGCGGATGCTGGCCTATGACAACTACGACCATGAACTGTTCGGCAACGCCATGCAGATCGCGCAGGCGCTGGGAGGCGTGGCGCTGAAGCGTTCTTTCGACGCGTTGATCGCCCGGGTTTCCGCGTGGAAGTTGGTTCCGCTGACGATCCGCGCCGCGAACGGCGGGGTGGAAACCGGGACGCTGACCGTCCGCAACGTCAGCGACCGGCTGCCGGACAATCCGCGCGGAGGCGAAGAGGGGGAAGACGTCCGCGAGCTTGCGCTTGCGGCGGGGGACGCCTCGCTGCCGGTCTACGGCGGGCACTGGTACGAACTCGAGCTGGTCACGCCGGTGCCGGGCGGTCCGGACTGGAAACGGACGCTCGGGCCGCTCTTCTTCCCGGCCGGGGAAAAGGTGATTTTCGACTCTTTCGCCGGAATCAGCCGCGAGACGCTTCCGGCGGGGACGGCGGGGGCGGAACTGGCGATCCGGCTGGAACTTCCGCTTTCGCCGTACAACCTGAACGCGGAGCTGCTGCCGGACGTGATGACGCTGACGTGGGACTGGGCCGCCCCGGCGGGATTCACGCTGGACCATTTCAACGTCTACCGCGGCGACACGCCGATCGGGAATTCGGGGACGCAGAGCCTCGCCGGGATTCCGCGCGCGGTGGCGGCGGACAACGCGTATGCCTACACGGTGACGGCGGTGGGAACGAACGGGGCGGAGACCCGGCGCAGCCCGGCCTTGCAGGTGCTGCCGCAGTTCACGGCGGAAGAACAGGCTTACTTCGATTGGAAGTATAAATATTTCGGAGACACGCCGACGCTGGCGACCGACGACCCCGACGGCGACGGCCTCACCAACTATCAGGAGTACCAACTCGGCTCGAACCCGCTCCTCGCCCCGCCGCAATCGGAAACCGAACTTGATATCGAACGGATTCCGGGGGCCGCGGTCGGCTATTTCGAAGGAACCTGGAGTTCGCTCCCGAAATTCAGTACGCTCAAGGCGCTTAAGAATGAGGTTCTGGCCGGATTCAGGGTGGAGCCGACGACCGGGCCGGTTCTCGGCAGCGGCCTCGCCCAGCACATGGGAATGGTGGCGCAAGGGTATTTCACGGCGCCGACCACGGGAATCTACAAGTTCTACATGGCCAACGCCGACGGCTGCGTCCTGTACATCGACGGGGTTGCGGCGCTCGCCAACAATCGCCAGAATTCGCCGCAGGAGTATATGGCGGCGGTCCGCCTGAAAGAGGGAATCCACGCCTTCCGGATCGAATATTTCACCAACGATGGGCAGTCGAAGCTGCTGCTCGACTGGTCGGGGGAATTCGCCCGCAGCCGGTTCGACGGCGACGGCATTTTCCACACGGCTTCGGAATCGCCGGAATTCAAGGAGTATCTCGCCTGGCGGAAAGACGGCGACAGCGACGGCCTCTCCGACGCGGAGGAACTGCGCCTTGGCACCGACCCCGGGAGCAAAGACAGCGACGGCGACGGCCTGACGGATTTCGATGAAGTCAATCAGTACCACACCAACCCGCTGAATTCCGACACCAACGGCGACGGGATCAGCGATTACGACGAAATCCACCTGCTCGGCAAGGATCCCGCCACCGACCTCGGCATGGTGACATTCAACTTTTTGGGAGAACAGCTTGGATCGAACTTTGTCGCATCACGCGGTTTATGGAAACAGGTCGAAGGTTCTGCGGTCTCCGAAGAACGTCGTGGTGAATTGGTGTATGAGTTTCAGGTCGAGAATGGCAATATTTTCAAGTTGGAGTTTCTAATTCGCAGTACTCAGGAAGAACATTACGCCGTCGATTTTGATTTCTACATTGATGATAATTTTTGTGAGACCAGGCAGATTGGGTTGACGAAAGCAGCCAAGGCTTATGGCTTCTTTTCTCCATATTTGTCTCCCGGAGTGCACAAGGTTCGCCTTGCCTGGGATAACTATCGTCCGGCAAGAACGCTACTGATTGACCGAATGAAAATTTATGCAGTGAAATCGCTCGCCACGGAGGCGGGGAGCCAGGAAACGCTGCTTGAGAAGCTGCTTTCGGCGCGCAACACCGTTGCGGAAACCGCGTCGAGCCGGGTGTCGCCGTATTGCCTGGAAGGGAACGCACGGTATCCGGAGCTGGTCCGGGTGGACGGCGCGGCTTCCGCTACGCGTCTTTCCGAAACCGGCTGGTATGCCGACCTGCCACTGAAAGAGAACGGCGTCACCGCCGGAAAAATTGACTTCGAGAACGGTGGTTGTCGTCGAAACGTCTCCGTCCGTTGGGAAGAAACCGATCTGTTTGCCGAGAACGGCAATACGATCAAAATCCGCAAGGGCGACTCGCTGTTGCTGACCGCGATTCCCGAGGACGCCCAGGGCGGTTCCTGGCGGATCTCCGGAAACGGGGGAGAGGATCTCCTGGGAACGAAGGGAACTGCGGCCGCATGGAAATTTGAGCAGGCGGGAAGTACGGTTCTGACCGGAATCTACACTTCATCTTCCGGCGAAACCCACGAAGCATCGATCACGGTTGAAGCGGTGGAATACACGTTCGCCCGGCCGGATATCGCCTGCTGGCACGGCTGGGTCCGCCAGTGGCAGGTTCCGACGCCGCCGGAAGGAGTCGCCTTCGCCTTCGACGGGCGGCTCGGCGACGCACAGCACCTGAAGAACGGCACGCAGGATCAGTTCACGGTCTTCACCGACGACAACAAACCGCGTTATGCCGCGGCGCGGCTCGGGGAATTCGGTCCGGTGCTGGCGGTGCAGCAGATTTCCGGTGTTGGAATTTATTCGTCCTATCAGACTGCGATGCAGAATACAGAAGTTTTTGAGGACGGATCAAAAGAATTCGTGATGGATGTTATTTGCTCTCCGGTACGCTCCGATATTGTGTTGAAATTGGATATCTTTGTCGCCGGAGTCGTTTTTGATGACGGCACGGTGAGTAAGACATTGCGCGCTGAAGATTTTAACGACAACGGAATCGCCCGGGTGACATTCATCCGTTCTGTCGCGGCAACAACTTCAACTTGCCATAATATGCGGGCTTATCAGAACAATGAATATATAGGAGTCCGTACTCGATAATGAAAAGAAAAATCGTCTGGAGTAGTTTGGGGGGACTTCTTCTGGCAGCGTTTGCCGGAGTATTCATATACCAGGGAGTCGAATCCGAGAAAACGCAGGATAAGGTTGTTAAGGAAAAAATACGGCGTGAACCACACGTTGCATCCGACAACGAATTCCGTAATTTGCCTTCTCTTTCGCCGGAAGTTCTTGCCGTAATCGATCCGAAAGCAGAGGGGAAGCGGATGGTCAGTTCACTTTCCGACAATCTTTCGCTCGAAGACCGGCGTGGAATTTATCGCTATTTGAAAAATGGTCCCAATAATGATCAGGAATATACGATCAAGAATGACCTGATGAATAAGCTGCGCAACCAGAAGGAATTTCCTTCTGAATTGGCGAATGAACTTATATCTCTCGTGGAAGATCGTCATCAGGATATGACTGTCCGTATTTATGCGCTTCAACATTTGCGCCCGGTTTATGAACAGACTGGAGATTCCGCAGTCCGGGAACTTTTTTATCGCGCACTGGATGAGGCGGAAAATGAGATTGCCGGCGGTGCGCTTCTGGCGTTGCGGCGATTATTGAGTGACTACCCCGAGGAGTTTGATCAAGCGTTGATTTCCCGAAAAGCCGCAGAGATTGCAACGAATTCCAAGAGCAGCGATTTGACCCGTACATCGGCAATTCAGGTCGCGGTCATGTTAGGACAAGCCGACGAAATTGCTCCGGCTCTTCGTGAACTGGCATCATCAGAGGGAACTCCCCTGCCACTGCGGTTATCGGCGATTGCGGGAATCGGGTCATTGCGGGACCCGACCGATCGCGTGCTTCTTGAGCAGCTGGCAACCTGCTCCGGTCCGGAAAGTCGTGCCGCGCGTGCTGCGCTTGCCAAATTGTGATCAATAAAAATTTATCGATAAAATCAATAGAGGATTTGCGCTGATGAAACAATTTCTTCTCCCGATGTTGCTGATAGTGGTTACCGGGCTGTTTGCTGCGGAGGACAACAATCCCTGTACGAACCATAACTGGGGCGGCGATTCCCGTGAATGCAATCGAGGGCTGACCGTTATCCCGGAGTCGGAACGACTTTCTCTTGACTGTGGAGCAACAGAGAGTAACATCCAAACCCGTGCAAAATCCTGGGTGAGGACAACAGGTGAATACTGTCGGATTCGCCAATGGTGCCAGAACAGCAATTGTGATGCTGAGCGAACTATTGATGAAAATTCCATTGAATCGTTAAATGCAGAAATCAATGGCGATCCTCCAACGGAAAGCTGTGGCGCCCATGTGTGCCCAGGGTCATATTATGTGACGGTTTCGGGTTCTTGCCACACTAAGCATTCTGTGGGAGCATGGGTGAACGTATGGGGTCACTATCTGGCGGAGTTGGATACGGCAGGCCGCGATCATAGCAATCATTGCTATATGGATGGAAGACCCCCGAAAGACAAAGTAAGAGTATCCAAAGAAGAGGTGACTGTTCCAATCGGGAGTACATTGCGTTTTGGCGCCGACTGGAGCAATCCGACTCCAGGCGGAGTAACGACAGGCTGGGACGAATTTACTAAAGCATTTTGCCGGCGAGAGAAGACAAATATAAACGGAGTTGAAATTGTACTCAACCACGGAGGGTGCGGCTGTGCATTGCCGATTTCTCACGAACGAGCATACCACTCTCCGGAAGAGCCACTCCCAACAAGTGGAGCAGAGTATATTCCTTCTTTCGAGGCATATCAATTTTGGTTCAAAGAAGTCGGAGAGGAAACAGTACAATTCACCAGAAAGTGCAAAGCGATAACGGTTCGTTTTCCTGCTTATGAGCATCCCGACACTAAGACGACCAATCCGACACCAGTGCCGAATCCGATTTCGATTATTAACTGTACAGAAGAAGGTAATTTGGCTTATACTGTTACGGCAGCGGGCGTCGACTCCTTGGATTACAGCCCGAAAGACAAGATTTACTTTAAAGAGGTGGGGGAAGAAGATCCCAGGCAGAAAACGCTTTACGTCCTGAGCGAGATCAAGCAGGAAGACGTCGTCGAGGGCGGCAATCATGCGCGTGGCCCCCTGTCGATTACATTGACCGCCAAGGCAACCGGAGCCAGTTTCCCGTCGATACATCCGATTCTCGGCGGATTCGAAAACAGCGAGCTTTCCTTTATGGAAATAATTGTGAAGGAGAACTACAAGTTCCCGGCCTGGGCGGCTTCTCACAGTGGCTGCGGGAGCGGGACATGTCTTCCGGATCACCATGCATTCACCGGGGTTTCCGGCAGTACGACGGCGACGTTTACCGGAAAAACCACGGGTGTGTATACCGTTTCCAGCACTTGCGGCATAGAAAACGAACCCACCGACCCGAACGACAACTATGGCACCCGCACCCGCTTCATTCACGTCTGCAATCCGGTGGCGATTGCCGATTTTCAAGTTGCCAAGAATACCAAGAACCAAAAGGTCATTGACGATTTGACGCCTTGTACCGCAAGGCCCATCCCGATTGTGTTCGGGGGGGATATGAATCATATTCCGGAAGGAGAAAAAGCGACGCTTACCATTGAGGCGAAATCGGACACGTATGAATTGTACAAAGACTCGGAAGGCATGATTGAGGCCAGTGCCGCGGATTTGGAGTTCGAAGTAACCGCATCGGAATTCCGGAAAACGATTTACCTGCTTCCTTTGCAGCCGGATCCCGATAAATTGACGATGGATTACAAAATTACTACCCGATACGGGATCGCTGGATCCCAGGTAAAGGCCGATGATAAAGATGATCTCCTGACCATCAACTGGCGCGAGGGAGGCTGTTCCGGGTGGGGAACGTGCAAGGTTCCCAAGGTGACAAGCAAGAACAGTTCCATTCTGGTGCAAGCCTCTTTTGGCAAAGGTGCATGGGGTGTGAGCGGCGGCACTCTTCAGGTTTACTCGCCGGTTATGACCTATCGCTTGCTTGACGTGAAACAGTTCATCAGCGGAACCGATGAAAACGGAGAAGACATTGTTCTCGATCCGGTGCTGAGGTTCGCATACGGAAACAGCAGCACGGTGAAGATTGCCACCGCGGCGGATGAAGCCGCAGACAGCTCGATGGTTGAGGGTTACCCGGTAAGAATCCGCACCGGCCAGTATTGTACGGAGCTGAGTTACCGGAAAGCCACGGTCGGGGACTTCGCGTTCGTTGACAAGATGACCGCCACGCAATATCTTTCGACCGAAACCGATGCATCGGTCCCGATGCCTTCCGGTTCGACGCCGGTTTCCATGATCGTTACGGAGATTATGCATGACAATGTCATTCCGGCCGGAGCGGAAGAGCCGGTTGCGAACAGCTTCAACGTCAGCCACACGGAATCTGCGGGGGCGGCGCAAACGACCCGAACCTGGCAATTCACCAATCCCGTGCTGACGTGTCCGGATTTGACCGGTGATTACACGATTTCCCAGATGGGCGAAAACGGGGTGAACAATATCCTGGTCAAACAGAATTACACGCAGGACGGGTTGGAACACCGTCGCGAGATCCGCTACATCGGCTCGATGACCGCGCCCGTGTTCAAGGAGGACAAGACCTATTGCACGTTTGCGTGGGGCGAGGAGCTGGTTTCCGAAACCGTGGGCGGAGCGACGACGGTTTATGAATTCTATACCGAAGGCAACGGCAAGTCCAAACAGAAAAAGGTGACTTATCCGCAGGGCAACTCCATTGCGTCCGTATACAACGAAGCTCACGAATTGCTCTCGCAGACCGAGGTGCGGGGCGGGCAGACGTTCGTGACCAGTTATACGTACAGTTACAATGAGACGGAGAAAAAGCGTACCATCGTCACCGAAGTCCGGGCGGGAACGACGCTGACTTCCAAATCGAAATCGGTTGTGTACGAGGTCAAGCCGAACACGAATCCGGACGAGAGCATCCGCTACGATGAGAACGACAACGAGTATGTGACGAAAACCTGGTATACGCAGGGTCCGAACGGGATTTACGACCGCCGCGTGGCGCGGCAGGACAATCCGGACGGAACCCGGACCGTTTACACGTACAACCGTTCCGGCGACACGGACACCACGACAACGCTTTCAGGCGTGTTCAGCGGCGACACCCTGACCCTGGGCGCCCGCCAGGTATCGGTGAGCAACGGCAGCGGGACGACCGTGTCCAGCGAGAGCTGGTTTGTCGATACGGCGAATAGTGTGGACATCAAGACCGCTTCGACGGTCAACAGCAACTTCGATGCATTCGGACGGGCGCAGACGACCACCTATCTCGACGGAAGCACGGTCAACCGGGTCTACGGCTGCTGCGGGGTGGAGTCCGAAACCGACCGCGACGGAATCGTCACGACCTACGCCTACGACGACTTCAAGCGC
>Ga0209373_10002038_pt1 | contig 21424 bp, 23 predicted proteins | sample Higcelweek5metaG_FD_187173 | JGI IMG/M metagenome (GOLD analysis project Ga0209373, IMG submission 187173) | Freshwater pond sediment microbial communities from the University of Edinburgh, under environmental carbon perturbations - High... | ecosystem: Environmental > Aquatic > Freshwater >... | reverse complement strand
GGTGCCCTTGCACTGTTCGCAAGGCACGTTCATGGGAATGCGCAGCTGCACCTCATCGCCCTTGGCCGCTTGCCGGAAGGTGATGTTCAGGTTGTAGCGCAGGTCCATGCCCGCCTGGGGACGCCTACCGCCGCCGCGACCGCCGCCGCCGGAGAAGCCGAAGACTTCGCCGAAGATGTCGCTGAAGGCGCCGAAGATGTCCTCGGACGAGTTGAAGCCCTGCCCACCGCCGTTCAACCCGTCAGGGCCGAAGGTGTCGTAGCGGCGGCGCTTCTCCGGGTCGCGCAGCACATCATAGGCCTCCGCGGCCTCCTTGAACTTCTGCTCGGCCTCGGGGTCTTCCTGGTTGCGGTCGGGATGGAACTCAAAGGCCAGCTTGCGGTAGGCCTTCTTCAGCTCATCCTCGGAGGCGTTCTTCTCAACTCCGAGAACATCATAGAAATCGCGCTTGGCCATTGGAGCGATCTTTAGGCTTCAGGGGCCTGGATGCCGGCCTCGGGGATCGCTTCGCCAGGCAGCACTTTGCCCTGGGCGATCTCGCGCAGGGCGGTGACGGCCTCTTTGTTGTTCGACTCGATGAGCGGAGCGTAGCCTTCGCGATACTGCTTCACGCGCTTGATGGCCATCTGAACGATGAGAAAACGATTGGGGACTTTCTCGAGACAATCTTCAACTGTGATTCTCGCCATGAAGCACTCCTTGAAATCGAATGTTGAACCGGGACTGCCGCGCCGCGCGCCCTAAGGGGCCTTGGGCTGCCGCGCAGGCAGATATCCTTGCACATCTTCGAGCAGCTGGTTGGAGACCGGGTAGAACATTTCCTCCGATCCGACCTTGAGCCAGCACTGGTCCGCCGGGAGGCGGGGATCTGTAAAGAACGTGAAATTAGACAGCACCTTGCCGTCCTTCGCGAGAAGGTCGAGCTCCAGACGCTGCGCAGCTGGGTACCCCAGACGGGACACCGGTTCCGCTTCGAACCTTAACTCTTTAAGTCGCCACAGCGTCATGTCAATACCCGACATCTTGCGGCCAGTATCGCGCTCCTCCCAGCCGGTGGGATTTTTGTCCACCTGCAGGGTCTGGTTGTTCGAAATGGAGAAGATGCGCGCGCCCTCCACCTTGGTGGAGTCGAAGTTCACCACGCCGCGCCACTGCATGTCGTACGCTTGGCGGATAAGGCTCTTGGCCTTGTCCTTGTCGATAAGAAATCCGCTGGGATGCCGCGAGGAGCGCCCGTAGACCTGATCGGCGTCGAGGGGGGCGAAGAGCTCAAGCCGCAACGGCTCCGTAACCTTGGGCATCAGCATTTCTATGACGCAGGCTGGCTTGGCCGTCACCTGCCGGTCCGGCTTGGTCATGATCACATCCGCCGTGATGGCGGTGAGGTTGTGCACGTAGAGCCGAACCTCGGAGGCGGTCAGGGTCGTGCCCTTCATGTTCGCCGGTTCGGTGAAGGTGAACAGGTCGTCCTTGCGCTCCATGTCCCACTGCAAGCCATGCCCGCCGAAAAGCGTCAGGCGCTGCACGTCTTCGCCGCGCACGTCGAGAAGGCGCGCGTCGAAGTAATACTCCGCAGGCTTGTCGAAGTGGTGCAGCACGCTCGCGTCGAGCAGGAACACCGATTCCGGCGCCAGGGAGCTATGGGCGTATATGGCCGCGCCAGTGGGCGTCTCGTGTCCCAGGGTCAGGCGAACCGGGCGGTCGTCGGAGCTTGCGGGCTTGAGCAGCATCTGCACGGCGGGGGAATCGAACCCGAGCTGCGTGGTGTCCACGCCGGCAGCCTGGTCCAGGGTCTGGCGGGGGCGATTGTGGGTAATGGCCGCCAGCAGAGCTTCAATGCGCGCCACATCGGCGGGCACGGGCACGGCATCGGCGTCGGCGCCGTCAAGGCGCACCACCCAGCCGGAAGGCTCGCGCAGCAGCGTGTAGCGGTCCTTTCCGGAAACGATCTCGATGCTCTGCATGGCGTCGATGGAGTAATCCGGCCAAACGCCAAGGGCGAGGCGCTGTTCCTGCTGGTACAGGAAATAGCCGATGCCGAGCGCCATCAAAAGCACCAGCAAAAGCAGCAGTCCAAGACGTGTGGCGGAATTGGTCAAGGCTGGCCTTCCAAGTATGGCTAAGGGCAGCGCCCTGGGGGAGTCTATCCTGACCGCGCGGGAGTGCGCGGCGGCGAATCGGTTGATCTTTAAGTGAAGCTGTCACGCAAAGGAGTTCCAGTTAACCGTGGCCTGGTTGCATGTCAAGCGCAAATAGCATAAGCCCCCCACGGATTGCTTGGAAGTCGAGAGAGGAGACGCCCATGGCCGGTTTTGGCAAGTTGACGTTTGCACAAAAGAAGTGCGTGAGCACCGTTGGCATGCTGATGCAGAAGCTGGCGATGGTGGGTCCCGGCGCGCGCATCGGCGTGGCGGTGTCCGGCGGAGTGGACAGCTTCGCGCTCATCAAGACCCTGACCATCCGCAAGGCCATCATGCCCTTCCCCATCGAGCTCATGGTGCTGCACGTGAATCCCGGCTTCACCCCGGAGAGCCACAAACCGCTGGTGGACTGGTGCGCCAAAGAAGGCCTGGCCGCGCACATCGAGCTTTCGGACCACGGCCCCCGCGCCCATTCCGAGGAGAACCGCAAGAACTCTCCGTGCTTTTTTTGCGCCATGCTGCGCCGCAAGCGGATCTTCGACCTGTGCAGCCAGTACAACCTGACGCACCTGGCCTTTGGCCACAATGCGGACGACCTCGTTGTCACCTTCTTTATGAACGTGGTGCAGAACGGCCGCGTGGACGGACTCACCGCCTCCGAGGACTTCTTCGGCGGACGCCTCAAGGTCATCCGTCCCGCGCTGTTTTTGGAGAAGTCCTTCATGCGCACGGCCGCACGCCAATGGGAGCTGCCCATTTGGAAGAACGACTGCCCGTCATCCGGCAGCACGCGCCGCACGGAGATCCACGACTGGCTGCAACTGGAGATGGGCCGCGACAAGCGCATCCGCAACAATGTCTTCAACGCCCTGACCCGCTACCAACTGGACCGCCAGGAGCTTCCCTTGACCCCACAGCCCTGATGGGCTAGGTGAGAAACTTCCGGCAGTATTTCACCAACGCCAAGGTTCTGACAAAAAACAACATGTTGTTCGGCCGCTTCCATATCGTCATGTTCCGCGAAAAGCGCGGCACCACCCGCAAGATCCAAATGCGGGGCTGGATGCTCCTGGGCATCGGCCTTGTGCTGGCGCTCATGGTCTATGGCAACCTGGTGCTGCTCAAGAACATGGCCTCCAGCGGCACGCTGGAGCGCAGCCTGAACCTCACCGAGAAATCCGCCAACGAGCAGAAGTCACAGCTGCTCAACCTGAGCCAGAAGCTCATCAGCCTGCAGAAGGACGTCTCGCGCATCCGCGACTTCGACTCCAAGCTGCGCGTGATGATCAACCTGGAGCAGGAGAACACCATGAGCGTGGCCTCGCGCGGGGGGCCAGGGCAAGACGCCACCAAGGGCTACCTGCCCATATACCGGCAGGAGCTGCTGGCCCGCAAGATGAACGAGTTTTTGCGCCAGCTCTCGGTGGAGGCCAGGCTTGAGGAAGTGCGCCAGCAGGAAGTCATCCAGCGCCTGCGCGCCAACAAGGACGTGCTGGAGTCCACGCCATCGGTATGGCCCACCGGCGGCTGGGTCACCTCCGGCTTCGGCTGGCGCAGCTCACCCTTCACGACCAAGAAGGAATTCCACAAAGGGCTCGACATCTCCGCTCCGGCCGGCACCCCCATCTATGCTCCGTCCCGCGGGGTCGTGTCCTTCATCGAACGCGACGCCTCCTACGGCCTTGTGGTCAACATCACCCACGGCACCGGCCTGGTGACGCGCTACGCCCACCTGCAGCGCGCAAACGTCAAGCAGGGCCAGGTGGTGCAGCGCGGCGAGGTCATCGCCTTCATCGGCGATTCCGGCCGCAGCACGGGCCCGCACCTGCACTACGAGGTGCGCATCGGCGGCGTTCCCGTGAACCCCATGCGCTACATTCTGAACTAGCCCCAAGCGCGTCTTCCGCACCACGGCGATCCCCTCTTCCGGACGCACTTTGCGTCAGCGCACGTTTGCCGCGCGGCCTTGCCACTTTACGCCCCGCACAAGGTGGGCTAGTCTGCGCTCGCTATGCCCGAACCGGTCCGCGCGACGTGCGCGAGACCGCTGTGAAGCAAAGCCGGACGGACGGGCAATGGACATCTTCAATTTCGACCCGAACATGGTCATGAGCTTCTATCTCACGCTGTTCCGCATCAGCGTGGTGCTCTTTGTCATGCCCTTTTTCGGCGATACCCTGCCCAACGTCATCAAGGCAGCGCTGCTGCTCGTCATCACCCTGGCCGTGTGGCCCAAGCTGGCCTTTCCGGGCAGCTACTTTCCCGCCAATCCCATGAACATCGCCGTCATGTTCGCGGGCGAGATCGTCCTCGGCCTCACCCTTGGCTGCATCGTGCGCATGATCATCGCGGCCGTGCAAATCGGCGGCGCCATCATCAACTTCCAAATGGGCTTCTCCATGGTCAACTCCATCGACCCCCTGACCGGCCAGGAAGAGCCCATGACCACGCACTTCATCTACATGTGCACCATGCTCACGTTCCTTTCGCTGAACGGGCATCTGCACCTGATAAAGGCCCTGGGCAGCAGCTTCGACATCGTGCCACCAGGGGGGCTGTTCCTCACACCGGAGCTGATGTCCGAGGTCATGCTCTTCTCCAAGCAGATGTTCATTCTGGGGGTGCGCATCGCCGCGCCGGTCATCATGGCCCTGTTCCTGGTCGATTTGGCCCTGGCGCTTATTTCGCGCACGGCCCCGCAGATGAACATCCTGGTCATGGGCTTTCCCCTCAAGATCGCCGTGGGCTTCCTGTTCATGTCCTATGTCATGGAGATGATGAGCGACTACGTGACGAACTTCATTCAGGCCATGGACCGAGTGATGCTGCATCTCATGCATCTCGGCGTTCCCCACACGTAACGCGCAAACCGCCACTGAGCACGCAATGTCGAGAGACGATCCAAGCAGAACAGAAAAAGCGACCGGCAAGCGGGTCAAGAAAGCGCGCGATGAAGGCAGCGTCGCCAAGTCTCCGGAGGTGAGCAAGGCGGTGGTGCTGCTGGTGGGCGTCATCGCCATGCGCTATATGATCCCGTACTTCTACAAGAATCTGACCGAAGTGTTTCAGTGGTACTTCACCGAGGGACTGCGCCAGAACCTGGACCAGCAGACCGTGTACCATCTGTTCATCTGGTCCATTGGCAAAATCGCCCTCATGGTCGTTCCGCTCATGGCGGTCATCGCCATCACGGCCTACGCCGCGGTGCGGCTTCAGGTGGGCAAGCTGTGGAGCTTCAAGTGGGACTGGTCGCGCATCAACTTCGACATTCCCAAGGCGCTCCAGCAGCTCATAATCAGCCCGGAGACGCTGGTGCGCCTGGGGCGCAGCATCGGCCAGGCCGCAGTGGTCGCCATCGCCCCCTATATCGTCATCAAGCAGGAGCTGCCGAATCTGGTGCCCCTGTTCCACCAGAACGTCATGGGCATAACCAGCTACATGCTGATTGTGGCCTACAAAATGTGCTGCTACGCCCTGGTGCCCATGGTCCTCATCGCCATTGCCGACCTGTGGTACACGCGCTTCCGCTACGACGACAACCTCATGATGACCAAGGAGGAAGTGAAGGACGAGCGCCGCCAGGCGGAAGGCGACCCGGTCGTCAAGCAGAAGCAGCTGCGCAAGATGTACGAGGTCATAGGCCGCCGGCTCAAAAGCACGGTCCCCAAGGCCGACGTGGTCATCACCAACCCCACTCACTTCGCCATCGCCCTGCGCTACGACCTCACCGAGGCGCCGGCTCCCATGGTCATCGCCAAGGGCGCGGACGCCATTGCCAAGAAAATCAGAGAGATCGCCATGGGATACGACATCCCCATCCACGAAAATCCACCGCTGGCACAGGCTTTGTATAAGCAGGTGGAAATCGGTGAGACAATCCCCGAGGAGATGTATCAGGCCGTGGCCGCCATATTGGCCAAGCTCTCGAAATTCAAGAGACGCCAGGCCTGATCTCCCCTGCGAACGGTTGACGGTCACGCCGGTTTGAAACCGTGAGGAGCGTCAACAATATGTCTAGCGCCAAATTCGCCGCCGTCGACATCGATTACGCAAAGTTCGCCAAACAGGGCGACATCATGCTCGCCATCGGCGTTGTCGTCATCCTCATGATGATGCTCGTGCCCGTTCCCACGATCATGCTCGACCTCATGCTCACCTTGAGCATCTCCATAAGCCTGGTGGTGCTCATCACCTGCATGTTCATGGAATCGCCCATGGAGTTCACCATCTTCCCGTCCCTGCTGCTCGTCACCACCCTGATGCGCCTTTCGCTGAACGTTGCGGCCACCCGCCTCGTCCTGCTCCACGGCGACGAGGGCACCAGCGCGGCGGGCTCGGTCATTCAGAGCTTCGGCGAGTTCGTCGTGGGCGGCAATTACGCCATCGGCATCGTCGTCTACTTCATCCTCTTCACCATCAACAAGACCGTCATCGTCTCCGGTATGACGCGCATCGCCGAAGTTGCCGCCCGCTTCACCTTGGACTCCATGCCCGGCAAGCAGATGGCCGTTGAGGCCGATCTGAACGCCGGGCTCATCGACGAGCCCGAAGCCACCAAGCGCCGCAACAGGATCCGCAAGGAATCGGACTTCTACGGCGCCATGGACGGTGCGGGCAAGTTCGTTCAAGGTGACGTGAAGGCCGGCATGATTCTGCTGCTCATCAACGTCATCGGCGGCTTCTTCGTCGGCGTGTTCCAGAAGGGCATGCCCTGGCAGGAAGCGGCCCGCACCTATACACTGCTCTCCATCGGCGACGGTCTGGTCTCCACCATCCCCTCGCTCATCATCGCCACGGGTTCGGGCATCATCGTTTCGCGCGCGGCGGCGGAAGCCAAGATGGGCGAGGAATTCCTGGGCCAGCTGACCTTCCACCACCGGGCCCTCAAGCTCGTGTCCGGCATCCTGGTCGTTTTCGCCCTGGTGCCCGGCCTGCCGACCATTCCCTTCCTCATGTTCGCCGCTATCATCTTCTGGGTGGCCCGCATGTCCGAGCGCACCCGCCCGGCCCACGACGCCCAGCAGCAGGCCGAGAAGGACAAGGCCAACGGCACCGGGGCCAAGCTCGACACGCCGGAGGAAGTGCAGTCGCTGCTGCCCCTCGACCAACTGGAGCTGGAAGTCGGCTACGGGCTCATTCCCCTGGTGGACGAGGAACAGAACGGCAACCTGCTCTCGCGCATCCGCAGCATCCGCCGCCAGTTCGCGCTGGACATGGGCGTGGTCATCCCCTCGCTGCACCTGCGCGACAACCTGCAGCTCAAGCCCGGCGAGTACCGCGTGCTGGTGAAGGGCAACCCCATCGCCTCGGCGGAGATTCTCATCGACCACTTTTTGGCCATGGACCCGGGCGACGCCAAGCAACGCATCGAGGGCGTGGCCACTGTGGAGCCGGCCTTCAACCTGCCCGCCGTGTGGATTCCGGAAGCCCGGCGCGAGGCGGCCATGCTCGCCGGCTACACCGTGGTGGACCCCTCCACTGTCGTGGCGACGCACCTGACCGAAGTCTTCCGCCGCAATCTGCACGAGTTCCTGGGCCGCCAGGAAGTGCAGGAGCTGATGAACAACCTGGCCAAGCGCGCGCCAAAGGCCGTGGAGAACCTGGTGCCCGGCGTGCTGCCCCTGGGCACGGTGCAGAAGGTTTTGCAGAACCTGGTGCGCGAGGGCATCTCCATCCGCGACATGCTCTCCATAGCGGAAGCCCTGGCCGACTACGGCCCGGCCGTGCAGGAGCCCGCCATTCTCACCGAATACATCCGCTCGCGCATGGGCCGCACCATCGTCAAGGGCTTCCTGTCCAGCGACAACTCGCTGCCCATCCTCACCCTTGCAAACGACATCGACACCGTGCTGATCAACAGCCTGCGCAACACGGACCAGGGAGGCTATCTCGCCCTTGAGCCAGCCAAGGCCCAGCAGATCATCAAGGCCATCTCCACCGCGCAGGACGCCGCCATCGGCACCGACGGCCAGCCCGTTCTGCTCACCACGCCGCAGGTGCGGCCGCACTTGGCCCAATTGTTGCTTCGCTTCCTGCCAACGTTGCCTGTGATTTCGCAGGCGGAAATACCGGCAGATATTCGCATCCAATCCTTGGCCACTGTGAAACTGAGCTAGAGCCATGCACGTAAAAACATTCAAGGGATCGGATATGCAGGCGGCCCTCGCGAGGGTCAAGGCCGAGCTGGGCGATGAGGCGATCATCCTGGGCACCAAGACGGTGCGGGGCGCTTCGGGCAAGGGCTGTGAAATCACGGCCGCCATAGACCCCAGAAGCGCGGCGGCGCCTTCGCGGAACACGCCGCTGATGCCCGCGCGCGACGCCAGCGGCATCATGCCGCAAATGGACCCCAACCCCGCGGACTGGGCCTGCGAGTGGCGGCAGATCAAGGACCAGCTCATGGCCTTGGTGAAGCCGCAGCTCAACATGGACGAGCTGACGCCCCGCCAGCGCGTGGCCATAAAGTACCTGGAGCGCGAGGAAGCCGACACGCAGGTGCTTCTGCGCGTCTACCTGGAACTCAAGGCCGATCCGGACCGGCCCATCCTGCCGGTGCTGGAGTCTGTGGCGCCGTGTTACGGCTTCGAGTCAAAAAAGTGGCGCCAGAAGTTCCACGTCTTCGCCGGTCCCCACGGCGTGGGCAAGACCCTGACGCTCATCCGCCTGGCGCTGCGCGAAAAGCAGGCCCGGCCCAAGGCCCGCATCTGCGTGGTTGCGGCCGACCAGGGCCAGGGCAAGGGCCGGCTGGTGCTGCGCCACTACGCCGATCTTTCCGGACTGGCCTTCCGCGAGGCGGGCAGCGCCGAGGAGATGCAGGAACTCATCAAGGAAGCGCCGAAGTTCGACATGATCTTTGTGGATATGCCCGGACTCACGGGCAAAGCCGCACTGAGCGAGCATTTGGCCGATCTGGGCCTGGACGACGGCGTGGACATGGCCGCGCACCTGGTGCTTGCGCCCTACTTCGCGGCGAGCCAGTATGCGGAAATAGCCCGGCGCTACATGTGCCCGCAGTTGCAAAGTCTCATCTGGACGAAACTGGACGAAGCCTGTAGTTTCGGGGCGCTGCTCAATATGGCGCGGCTCACGGAACTGCCCGTATCCGCCTTGTCTTTCGGCTCTGGGCTCAAAAACAGCATCGCCCCGGCCTCAAGCGACATGTTGTGGCGGTTGATCTTCAAGCACACGCTGCCCGGCCAGAGCGCCGAGCAGGCGGCATAAGGCGAGGCACAATGACTGCGACGGCACTCCCACTGGTCTTTTCCGTCACCTCCGGCAAGGGCGGCGTCGGCAAGACGAACATTTCGGTGAACCTCGCCTGCGCGCTGACCAAGATGGGCAAGCGCGTGGTCATCCTCGACGCCGATCTCGGTCTGGCGAACGTAGACGTCATTTTGGGCCTTGCGCCCAAGCTGAACCTCTTCCACCTGTTCAACGAAGGCATGACGCTGGAGAAAATCCTGTGCGACACGCCTTACGGCTTCCGCATTCTGCCTGCGGCCTCAGGCGTCAGCGACATGGTCAACCTGAGCACCGGGCAAAAGCTGGACCTTCTCGAAGCCATGGACTACTTAGAGGGCGGGATCGATCATTTGATCGTGGACACGGGAGCGGGCATCAACGACAATGTGCTCTATTTCAACATCGCCGCGCAGGAGCGGCTTGTTGTTTTGACCACCGAGCCGACCTCACTCACCGACGCCTACGCACTTATCAAGGTGCTGAAGCTGAACCACGGCGTGGACCGCTTCCGCGTTTTGGTGAACATGGCCAAGGACGAGAAGACGGCAAAAGAAATTTTCATTAAATTGTATAATGCCTGCGATCATTTTCTCTCCGGCGTGTCCCTTGACCTGGTGGGCTTCATCCCCCTCGACCCAGCGGTGCGCAAAGCGGTCATCAACCAAACCCCCTTTGCGCATATGAGCCCGAATTGCCCGGCCAGCGTGGCCATCAGACAGGCGGCAGAGAGAATTAATACCTGGAAGGTCACGGCAAAAGCAGATGGAAACATCAAGTTCTTTTGGAAAAAGCTCCTCTTCCAGGAGCAGTCCGTGGCGTGAGTTGGAAGGCGGACAACGGGCCTGGGCGCATTTCCCCCCCCGCGACCAGGAACAGATAGTCCGCCACTACGCCCCGAAGATTCGCATCCTGGCTTTGCGGATGAAGAACAAGCTTCCGCAGAGTGTGGAGCTTGGCGAACTCATCAGCGCCGGAAGCATTGGACTTCTTGACGCCCTGGGCAAGTTCCGCCCGGAGCTCGGCATCAAGTTCGACACTTACTCCGAGAACCGCATCAAGGGCGCCATGCTCGACGAGCTGCGGCGCATGGACTGGTTTTCACGCGGGATGCGCCAAAAGGTGAAGATGCTCGACGAGGCCATGCGCCAGATTGAGCACGAGACCGGCGCCACGCCCACGCACGAGCAGCTGGCCACCAAGACCGGCATGTCGCCGCGCGAAGTGCAGAACGGCCTGGAGGCGTTGCAGAACCAGCTGTGCGTCAGCCTCGACGCCTTTCAGGAAAATTTCGTCGGCACCAGCGAATCCTTGTCGGAAAACGAGCCGTATCAATCCACGGCTTTTCAGGAAATGGTTGACAAGATTGCGGGGCTCATAGAAGAATTGACGCCCAGAGAGAAGCTTGTCATATCTCTGTATTACGGCGAAGAGTTGAACATGAAGGAAACCGCCCAGGTCATGGACATCACCGAAGGGCGGGTCTCCCAATTGCATTCCCAGGCCCTTGCCAAACTGCGTGACAGTTTCCGCAGGCGTTACGAAAACGAAGGCTGACAGGAGAAAGAAATCATGCCCGCAGACCGGAATATGCGCATCCTCGTTGTTGACGACTTTTCGACCATGCGCAAAATCATCAAGAATATTCTCCGCCAGCTCGGCTTCAACAACGTCGTCGAGTCGGACGATGGAACCACTGCCTGGGAAACGCTCAATCGCGACAACATCGACTTCATCATCTCCGACTGGAACATGCCGCAGATGACCGGCATCGAGCTGCTGCGCAAGGTGCGCTCCAGCGAGGAGTACGCCGCCACGCCGTTCCTCATGGTCACGGCCGAGGCCCAGCAGGAGAACATCATTGAGGCCGTGCAGGCCAAGGTTTCCAACTACATCGTCAAACCGTTCACGCCCGAGACTCTGGGCCAGAAGATCGACAAGATCTTCGGCAACTAAAGCCCGGGCCCTTGACCGGGGGGCATCACGTTCATGGCTGACAAGACGGAGGAGACCGGGGGAGCGCCCGCAAGCGGGACCAAGCAGTCCGATGCCATGATCGACACCAGCGAGGCCTCGCGCGGCACGCAGAAGGTCGAACTCGATCTGGAGGACGCTCCCTTCCTTGAAGAGGAAGAAGAGGTCAAGCCGGAACCGCCCAAGCCAACCGAATCGGTTGCGCTTGATACGGGAGAAAAGAAGCCTTCCGGGCTTGACCGCAAGAAAAAGCTCATCATTCTCGGAATCGCCGCGCTGGTGCTTTTGGTCATTGCGGGAGTGTCCATCAAGATGTTTTTTTTCAAAGGCAAGGCCGCCCCCCCGCCAGTGGCGGAGGCCTCGAAAGAGACCGCCAACGCCACGGAAGCCAAACCAGAGCCGCAGGAATTGCAAGTCCGGCTTGATCCGTTCTGGGTGGAGCAAAAGGGCGAAGGCGACGAGATCCGTTTCCTCATCGTGCGCATTCTGCTCACCACGACGGAGCAGGCGAGCGTGCGGGATTTCCAGCAGAAGCTTATGCCCGCGCGCAACGCCATCTTCTACTACCTGAAGAATAAAGACGTTCAGTTTTTAGCCGATGAGCACAATGCGGAAAAGTTGCGGAGCGAACTGCTGCTGGTCATCAACCAATACGTTGCAGACGGAAAGTTCGATAACCTGATGTTCGAGGAGTACGTGGTGAAGTAGATGTCCTCCAGCCCGCTGGACCTGCCCATCCTCATTTCGCAGTTGCCCAACGTGCAACAGCTTTTGGGGCCACAGCACATTCCGCACGAGGCGCAGCAGGTTCTCTTCGGCCAAATGGTGGCCGAAAACCAGCGCAAGGAAGAGCACAACGTGCAGGAAGTGGAGAAGGATGAAGGGCTCGCCGCCATGGGGCGCGACTCCGGCGGCAACAACAAGCAGGCGCAGCAGCAGGCGCAGCGCCAAGCCAAGCCCAAGCACGCGGCCGACTCCGAACAAACCATAGGCGCAACATCTTCGTCCAACGCCTCGCCCTGGTCCGGAAACATCATCAACGTCAAGATTTAGCCAGCCAGACTAGTCGTCTTTCCCGCCCTTGCCTGCCTTCTCGTCCTCCTCCTGTTCCTTCTCTGTCGGAAAACGCCCAAGATACCAAAAATAGAGCCACTTCGACCGCTCCTTTCGCGGGCGCAGCTCCCCTGCCCCGCTGCCAGGCCTGGCCTTCATGCGGTCCACATAGATGGCGAGCCCCAAGCCTATTCCCAGCACCACAAGCGCGAACACCCAGTTCGGCATGTTTGATCCTCCCCTGACGGCACATAGGATCAGTCAGTATTAAAAGCGTATGCCTTTATATTTTAAAACGCGAGACATAATCTTCAGCCCTGGCGGCATTGCTTCCGGCCGTGGGAATGTGCATAATGGACTAACGGCGAGATGCGGAACGCAGCCGTTAAAACACCACGACAAGGAGACCTTATGTCCGGAGCCAGCGAGTTCACCCTGTTCAGCGGCGGCGCCCAGGGCGCGGAAGCGGAATTCGGCAAACAGGCCGAACTGTTCGGCGTTCAAGAGGTCAATTATTCCTTTGAAGGGCACAAGATAGAGCGCAACCGGGGCCTGCGGATGCTGACCCAGGAAGAACTCATGCGCAAGGACGTGAGCCTCACCTACGTCTCGAAACTGCTCGACCGGAACTTCAGCAACGGCCCGCTCATCCGCATGGTTCTGCGCACCATCATGTATCAGGTGGACGCCGGGCTTGAGGTTTTCGTCATCGGCGCCATTCTGGACAACGGAACCGTCAACGGCGGCACCGGCTGGGGCGCAGAGTTCGCAAAAATCTGCAACAAACCGCTGTTCGTCTTCGATCAGGTGAAAAACGGCTGGTTCACTTGGACCGACAACGCCTGGCATCCGGTGGCCAACCCGGTCATCACCAAGACGCACTTCACCGGCACCGGCACACGGTTTGTGGAGGACAACGGCCGCGCGGCCATCGCCGCCCTGTTCGCCCAATCCTTCGGCGCCCCGAAATAATCATTGCGAGATCAAACGGCGCGCGGCGGCTCCCTACGGATCCGCCCGCGCCTTTTTTATTGCAGCACACGCCCCGGCTCATTGCATTTCAAGGCAAAACCGGGCATCTGACCGGCATCGGCAACTCCCCTGCCGAGTATTCCACAGCTAAACAACAGGTGCCGACATGCAGATATCCGCCCTCATGCTTTTGGCCCTCACCATCACCGAGCTGGCCTTGCTGTTCGTTGTCATCGCCTTCTACCTGCGCCTGCGCAAGTCAGAAGCGCTCATTGCCCGCATGCAGACCAAGCAGGAAGAATTTCTCGTCAAACTGCGCGCCAACGCCCAGCTGGAGCAGGAGCTTGTGGACAGCTTCGGCCGCAGGCAAGAGGAACTCGCCCGGCTCGACACCGATCTGACCGAGCGCGTGATCATGCTGAACAAACTGCTCAAGCAGGCCGACGAATACGCCCGCTCACCCCAGTTCCTGCGCCAAATCATCATCACCGGCCACCGCCAGGGCAAAAGCGTCAAGGAGCTCTCCAAGGCCACCGGCATCGGCACCGACGAGGTGGAACTCATCATCGACCAGTCGGGCCTGTAGCCCGGCACGTCTCCATGCGCATCGGCGGCTACGGCAGCGGCTTCGGCCAGCCCAGCGGCGAACGCGACCGCGCGGCCGCCTTCCGCGCGCGCCACAGCATCGGCCAGCGGGTCAAGGGGCGCATCATGCGCCGCGAGGCCAACGGGCTCTATTGGGTTCAAGTCGGCGGCGAGGAGCTGCTGGCGCGGCTTGAGGTCAACGCCAGCCCTGGCGACCAGCTCATGTTCATCGTGCGGGCGCTGACCCCGGAAATCATGCTCCAGGCGCTTTCCGCCGGTGTGGAAGCTGGCGATTTGACAGGCCTTGTGCAGCGCTTCCGCGCCGCGCGCGAGGTGTTCGAAACCCAGGGCGCAGCGATCCTTGCGCTTGTCGCCGCAATCCCCCCGCAGGCAGCTCTCCGGCGCGAAGCGTTCTTCACCGCCCTCGACGCACACCCGGAATCGGCCCAGAATCTGAACAAGGCGCTGGATTATCTCGCGCAGATCAACGCCGGGGTTGCCGCTGCGCAAAACGCCCAGGCGCTTTACGAGCCGTGGCTCTTGCCAGGGCTGCGCCGCCAAGAAACCCTGCGCCGCACCCGGGCCGACGGCTGCATCGAGACGGGTTTAAGCGCCACGGACGCTTTCTGCGGCGGCATTGAGGCGCGGATCTTCTCCGGCGCATCCGCCAGAATTGTGGTGCTGGCCGAGCATCCGCCCCAGGCTGGCGGGGCGCTAGTGGAGCTTAGCGCCATGGCCCGCGAAATGCTCGGCCAAGAACCGCAGATGCATGGCCCGAACCAGCTGCGGCCTTCCGCATTGGGCGGCATTCTCGGGGAGCTGTTCGGTGATGTGCCGATGTGGTCATCGGGCGGGCTGAACACCCGCGTTTAGAAAGTCCCCGCCCCACAAACGCTTCCGCCCTCTCGGCCCCCCACCTGCCCCCCCGCCGCCTTTCCACCCTGAAAGTCTTTGGAAAGGGGCCTGCCGGAGAACCTTTCTCCAGAAAGGTTTCCCTCGGTTTCCCCGCCGCCTGTCTTCCTGCCACTTTTCTCAACGCCAAAAAAAACGCCCCGAAGGGCGTTTTCAATGTTCCACTTTCAAACGTCTAAGCCATGGCTGGCTGGCCACGCAGGCCTGCGGGCACAGGCTGCTTCGCCGGAGCTTTGGCGGGCGAAACCGCCGGAGCCACGACAGGAAGCTCAAGGGTGCGCTCTTCCAGGTACTCCGCGGCGTTGTCTTCCAGGTAGCGAAGGAAAGAGTTGTTCAACGCATGGCCAGAGGCGAAGACTTCGAAGCGGCCCTGCAGGGGCAGGCCCATGACGGCCATGTCGCCCACGAAGTCGAGCAGCTTGTGGCGCACGAACTCATCGGGGTAGCGCAGGCCATCGGTGTTCAGCACGCCAAACTCGTCGAGCACCACGGCGTTGTCCAGGTTGCCGCCGAGGGCCAAACCGTTGGCATGCAGGTACTCCACTTCGCGCAGGAAGCCGAAGGTGCGCGCCTTGGCGAGGTCAGTGCTGAAAAGATCGGGGGTGACTTCCATGGAGAGGTTCTGCCGGCCGATGAGCGGGTGGGCGAACTGGATCGTGTAGTCGACCGCGAAGCCGTCATGCGGGGTGGCCTTGATAAACTTTCCGTCACGCTCGAACACGATGGGCTTGGTGATGGCCAGGACCTTGCGCGCCTTGTTCTGGCGGCGCAGACCGGCCTGATTCAGCAGGTAGACGAAGGAGGCGGCGCTGCCGTCCATGATGGGCAGCTCGCGGCCCTGCACTTCGATGCGGATATTGTCGATGCCGAGCCCGCGCACGGAGGCCAGCAGGTGCTCGACGGTGGCGATGTGGTCGTGGCCGTTGCCCAGGCTGGTGGCCAGGCCGGTGTCGACGACGAGGCGCGGTTTGGGGCTCAGAAAGGAAGTGCCAGACCCGCTGCGCAGAGCGAACAGAATTCCCGTGTCCTCGGGGGCCGGACGCAGCACCATTTCAACCTGCTTGCCGCTATGCAAGCCGATTCCCGTGCAGCGTACCGTGTTGCGAATGGTGGTCTGATGCATAATTCCTCCAACGCTCGGGACTATGCACAGGGGATGCCAACGCAAAACAATGCTTCAACTAGTTTGATTGACATGTTTTTTTGTAAAGTCACAACATGGGCGGAGTGTGTTGTTTCCACCACAACGTCGCATGGGTGCGACATTCTTGTTTTAAACTGGCGCGTTTTCGCAAAAACGCACGGCCTTGAGGATGCGGTCCAGCCCGGCATAATCCTTGAGGATGGCGGCTTCGCCCAAGCCAAGGCCAGGCGAGGCGGCAAGACCCAGGGCGGCTTGCCCCTGGCCGCTGCCGATCTCGCAAAGCAGCACGCCGCCGGGCCGCAGGGCAGCCGCGGCGATAGGCAGCAGCCCGCGCAGATGCGCAAGTCCTTGCTCCGGGCTCACCAGGGCCAGCTCCGGCTCGAAGTCCCGCACCTCCGGCGACAACACGGCGTATTCCTCTTGGGTGACATACGGCGGGTTTGCCACCACCAAGTCCAGGGACGCGGGCGGCAAATCAAGGCTGGTGAAGTCGGCGCAACGGAACTCCAGCCGCTCGGCAACGCCGTGGGCACGGGCGTTCTGCCTGGCGACTTCCAGCGCCGCGCCGGAGAGGTCCACCGCAAGGCCATGGGCTGCGGGAAATTCATGGGCGAGGGTTACGGCGAGCGCGCCGGACCCGGTGCCGAAGTCGGCAAAGCTCAGCGGCGTTTTTGTGCTGAAAAGCTTCTGCGCCTCCTCGACGATGCACTCCGTCTCCGGCCGAGGAATGAGCACATCCGGCGTGACGCGGAAGGCCAAGCCGAAAAACTCGCGCTCGCCCAAGATGTACGCGACGGGTTCGCCAGCGGCCCGGCGCGAAACCAGTGAACGCAGGGCGTCCAGCTGTTCGGATTCAAGCTTGTCTGTGTGGCGCACGATGAGGCCAAGGCGGGAGAGTTCGAAGGCCTTGCCGGCCAACAGCTCGGCGGAGAGCCGCGGGGCGTCTATCCCAGCGACGGTAAGTTCCTTTTCGGCCCAGGCAACGGCCTCGCGCACGGTGCCGGGCATCTGGCCAAGGCGCGTCCGAGGATCGTGCTTGGCCAAGAGTGCGGCAAGGGCGCCCAGCTTGCGCGGGCCTTCCACAGCTTAGGAACCAGAGGCTTGCAGCTTCAGAGCCTCGGTCTGGTAGTGGCTGGTCAGGGCCTGGATGAGATCGCCGCAATCGCCTTCCATCACGGCGTCCAGCTTGTAGAGCGTGAGGTTGATGCGGTGGTCCGTCACGCGGCCCTGAGGGAAATTGTACGTGCGAATGCGCTCGGAGCGGTCGCCGGAGCCGACCTGGGCGCGGCGGATGTCCGTCTCCACGGCCTTGGCCTTCTCCTGCTCCTGGGCCAGCAAGCGGGAGCGCAGCACCTTCATGGCCGAGGCCTTGTTCTTGTGCTGCGACTTCTCGTCCTGGCACTGCACCACAAGACCGGAGGGCAGGTGCGTGATGCGCACGGCGGATTCCGTCCGGTTGACGTGCTGGCCGCCAGCGCCGCTGGCACGGAACACGTCGATGCGCAGGTCCTCGGTGCGGATGTTCACGTCCACTTCCTCGGCCTCGGGCATGATGGCCACGGTGACGGCGCTGGTGTGGATGCGGCCCTGGGCCTCGGTGGCGGGAACGCGCTGCACGCGGTGCACGCCCGCTTCCCACTTGAGCTTGCTGTACACGCGCTCGCCGGAAATGGAGGCAATGACCTCCTTGTAGCCGCCGGTGTCGGTGGAGTTCGCGTCAAGAATCTCCACGCGCCAGCCGATGCGCTCGGCAAAGCGGGAATACATGCGGAAAAGATCGGCGCAAAAAAGCGCGGCTTCCTCGCCACCGGTGCCGGCGCGGATTTCCAGGATGCTGTTCTTGTCGTCCAGCGGGTCCTTGGGCAAAAGCATCAACTTCAGGCTGGCGTCCAGCTGTTCCTGGCGCGCCTTAAGGCCCTCGGCCTCAGACTCGGCCATTTCCCGCATTTCCGGGTCGGCATCGCGCAGCAGTTCGTGGTTGTCCGCAAGCTCCTGGCTCACGCGCTTGTATTCCTGAAAAGCGCGCACAATGGCGCCCAAGTCGGCGTGGCTTTTGGCGACCTTGCGGTAGCGCTCCTGGTCGGCCAGCACCTCGGGCGCGCCGAGCTCTCTTTCGAGGTCCGCAAAGCTGCGTTCGATTTCTTCAAGTTTAGCGAACATCAGGAGCAGCCCTCCTCGCTCACGGCGCATTTGAGAGCGGCCATGGCCACCTCGACCTGGCTGTCGTCAGGCTCCTTGGTGGTGAGCATCTGAAGCGCAAGCCCGGGCCAGCACAGCATGCGGCAGAGCACGTTGGTGTTGAACTTGCCGGCAAAGCGGATGATCTCGTAAGCCACGCAGGCCACGGGAATCATGAACAGCAATTTGGCGCCGACAATATAGAGGTGTTTGAGCAGGAACACGTCCGGCTTATAAAGCGACAGCAGAATGGGCACAAAAACCGTGTGCAGCAGAATGCTGACCGCAAGCACGAAGAGCAGAAACGACGTGCCGCAGCGCGGATGCAGGCGGCTTTGGGCCTGCGCGCCAGCGATGGACAACGGCTGCCCGCTCTCGAAATTCCAGATCACCTTGTGCTCCGCGCCATGGTACTGGAACACACGGCGGATGTCGGGCACGAAGGAGATGGCGGCGATGTAGCCGACGAAGACCAGCATCTTGTACACGCCGTCCCAAGCGTTGAAGCTCAGGGACTCCACGTCGCCGGAAAGGCCGAGCCACTGCATGACCGCGGAAAGCACATGCGGCACCACGACGAACAGCCCCAGGGCCACGCCCAGGGCCACAACCATGGTGACCACGAGATGCCACGGCGTCAGCTCGCTCTCGCCCTCTTCATCCTCCGCGCTCTGCATGGCGGAAAAGTTGAGCGCCTTGATGCCGTTGACCAGGGTCTCCAGCAGCACGGGAAAACCGCGCAGGAAAGGCTTTTTGAGGATGGACGCGTTGGTGAGGGTGAACCAGGGACGAAGCTCAACGACGATCTGGCCGTCGGGCTTGCGCACGGCTATGGCCAAACGGTTCTTGGAGCGCATCATCACGCCCTCAATGACAGCCTGGCCGCCCACGGTGGAGTTCGCGGCACAAAAGGGAAAAAGGGAGCGTTTCAAGAGGGCAACCTCTGGATGGTCAAGGGGCAATGGCCAAATGGACCGCCAGCCGGAACATCCGGCAGGCCCCTTCCAGATAATCCCGGCCCGGGCAAAGTAAAGATACGCGGAGGAATCAGCGATTCAACCGCGCCACTCCCGGGCGGGGGGAAACAAGAATGCCTCCATTGGCTTACCCAACAGAGGCATTCCAGTGTGCGCGCAGGTGCGCTACTTTTTGGCTTCGGCGAGGTTCGCGTACTTCTTGCGGAAACGGTCGATGCGGCCGGCGGTATCCACAAAACGCTGCTTGCCCGTATAGAACGGGTGGCAGTTGGAGCAGATTTCAACGGTCACTTCGCTGCCCTTGACGGTAAGAAGCTCGGCTTCGTAACCGCAGTTGCAGCGCACTTTGGCGTTGATGACGTTGGGATGAATATCTTTTTTCATGTCAGTCTCCGTGCTCAGTGTTCACTTGAAGAAGGGGCATATACGCCCGAAGTTTCCGGATTGCAAGTGGCGCGCGGCGTGTTTTTTTCCCAAAGTCCGGTCCCGATGCGGCCGCGGCCCTGGCTGTTGACTTCCGCACCCGGTACGGCTAGCAAAGATTCTCGCTCATTGCCAGCAGAAACCATACGGGAGTCCGGAGAACCGGGCTGAGAGGGTCCCTGCCACCGGGGCCGACCGTGGAACCTGATACGGGTCATGCCGTTGGAGGAAATGGACCAGCCTGATGTATTTCCGGCCTCCCCCATCAACGCATGCCCCTTTGAACAGCCCCGCCCGGGCGAAACAAGGAGTGCGCATGTCTCTGCTCAAAAAGAACCCCTCCCTTGCGGCCATGCTCGCCGAGAACATGACCAAGCTGTGCGCTTACGAGCACATGACAGAGGCCGACATGCGCGCCCGCATCGACCAGGGCACGCTGACGCTTTTGGCCAACCCGAAGCACAAGAACGTGCGCGCCACGCTCATCGGCCAGCCCGCGCGGGTCAAAGTCAACGCCAACATCGGCACCTCGCCCGTCACCAGCGACCTCTCCGGCGAGACGGACAAGCTGCAGGTGGCGGAGAACGCCGGGGCGGACGCGGTGATGGACCTCTCCACCGCGGGCGACCTGGACGGCATCCGCCAGCGCATGCTGGACGCCTCGCCCCTGCCCCTGGGCACCGTGCCCATTTACGCCGTGGCGCAGCAGTGCACGGAGTCCGGCCGCGACCCCTCCGGCTTCGAGCCCGCGGAGATTCTGGCCGAGGTGGCCAAACAGGCCGAACAGGGCGTGGACTTCATGACCCTGCACTGCGGCCTCACCAAGCGCGGCGCGGAGCTGGCCATGGACGGCTCGCGCCAGCTCGGCATCGTCTCGCGCGGGGGGGCCATTCTGGCCCGCTGGATGCGTCGCACTGGGCAGGAAAATCCCCTGCTCACCCACTACGACGAATTGCTCGACATCTGCCGCAAGCACAACGTGGTCATCAGCCTGGGCGACGGCCTGCGGCCCGGCGCGGGCGTTGACGCGGGCGACCCGGCCCAGTGGGAGGAGGTGCTGACCCTGGGCGTTTTGGCGCGCCGCGCCTGGGCCGCCGGTGTCGGCGTCATGATCGAAGGCCCGGGCCACGTGCCCCTGCATTTGGTGCAGGCGCAGATCCAAGGCATCAAGCGCGCCACCTTCGGCGCGCCGCTCTACGTGCTTGGCCCCCTGGTGACGGACACCGCGGCCGGACGCGACCACATCGCCGGAGCCATCGGCGGCGCGCTGGCCGCGCAGTACGGCGCGGACTTCCTGTGCTACCTTACCCCGGCCGAGCATTTGTGCCTGCCCGACGCCAAGGACGTGCACGAGGGCGTGCTGGCCTCGCGCATCGCCGCACAGGCTGGCGAAACCGCCCTTTGCCGCCCCTGGGCCGTTGAACGTGAGAACGCCATGGGCGTGGCCCGCCTGAAGCTGGACTGGAAGGGCATGGCCGACGCGGCCCTGGACCCCTGTCTGGTGCGCCAGCGCTCCCAGGGCACGGAGCATGGCAAGGAATGCGGCATGTGCGGCAAGTTCTGCGCCATCCGCATGGCCGAGCCGGAAAAATAACCAGACTGCGAATAGATGCGCCCGCCGCGAGCGATCAAACTTGCGGCGGGCGAAAAAAAAGAGGCGGGGGCAAATGCTCCCGCCTCTTTGCAAACTGAGGGGCTGTTGGACTACACGCAGCCGGTGGGCTTGGGCAGGCCAGCCATTTTGCAGGCGCCTTTGCCGGGGCCGGAGGGGAACAGCTCGTAGATCTCCTTCAGCTTGTATCCGGTCACCTTGGACAGGATGCGCA
>Ga0209373_10002037_pt1 | contig 21434 bp, 20 predicted proteins | sample Higcelweek5metaG_FD_187173 | JGI IMG/M metagenome (GOLD analysis project Ga0209373, IMG submission 187173) | Freshwater pond sediment microbial communities from the University of Edinburgh, under environmental carbon perturbations - High... | ecosystem: Environmental > Aquatic > Freshwater >... | reverse complement strand
ATGACAGGGGAGAGTTTAATCGTTTAGTTAACGTAATTGAAAATTTGCCTTAAATCTTGTATAATCAAACAGTCAAAAGTTGGAAGTGTGGCTGAGAGGTTTAAGGCACCGCTTTCGAAAAGCGGCATGCAAGAAATTGCATCGTGAGTTCAAATCTCACCACTTCCGCAAGTTCTTTTATTTTATGCGCGGTTAGCTCAGCTGGTAGAGCGACCCCTTGACGTGGGGTAGGCCGGGGATTCGAGTTCCTCACCGCGCACTATGAAAAATAAAACACAAATAATAATTTTAGCAGCAGGTAAGGGGAAGAGAATGGAGTCAGATGATCCTAAAGCTTTGGCAATGCTTCAAGGTAAGCCATTCCTAAGCCGTATATTAGAAACTCTTGATTCTGTAGATTTACCCATAGAACCAGTTATAGTAGTTGGTCACAAGAAGGAGAGGATTTTTGAAGTACTAGGAAGTGATCGTAATTATGCTCACCAAGAGGAACAGCTTGGTACAGGTCATGCTGTGTCTTGTGCAAAAGACTCTACCCATCCAGATCATAAAGTAGTCTTTGTCATATCATCAGATCAACCTTTGATTTCTAAAGAAACAATAAATAAAATAATAGAAAAGCATAATGAAAGTGATGCTGTCATAACTATAGGTACTATTGTTCTTCCTGATTTTAAGGATTGGAGGATTGGTCTTATTAATTTCGGAAGAATTGTGAGGGATGAGAATGATAATGTTGTAAAAATAGTAGAATATAAAGATGCAACAGAGGATGAGAAGAAGATATTAGAAGTAAACCCAGCTCTATATGCTTTCGATTCATGCTGGCTTTGGAAGAATATAGATAATCTAAAGAATGAAAATGCTCAATCCGAATATTATCTAACAGATCTCATAAGATTAGCTCAGATAGAAGGGAAGAAAATAGAAGCAGTTCCCGTTTCTAATGTAATAGAAGGATTTCAACCTAACTCAAAACAAGAACTAGAAATACTTGAAGGGATTCTCGTAAATCAGAATAAATAATAATAAAAATACCTCAACTAAACTAAAGTTGAGGTATTTTTATTTCATTCTTATTTATTCTTCTGTACCCAGATGTATAAATCTTCTGTGGCTTTTACAGCATCACCACAGGCGATGCTGTTCTGATGGTATTTACCATTCGAGCAATCTCCAGCAGCCCAGATACCTTCTACTGAAGACATTTGATTTGAAGGATCAACTATGATTTTTCCTACATCATCTAACTTAACTATATTTTTTACAAATTCTGTGTTTGGAGTTTGACCTATCTCTACAAAGATTCCAGTAGTTTCTAATGTGTGTTCTTCCCCAGTTTCTTTGTCTTTATATGTTAGACTTTTTACAAAATTATCCCCATCTACTCTTAGTATCTCTGCATTAATAATTGTTTTAAATTTAGGATTTTCTAGGAGTTTATCAACTGTTATTCTATCGGCACGGAATTCTTTACTTCTGTGGACTAGAGTGACACTTTTACAATAAGCTAAAAGCTGAGAAGCAGATTCAAACCCAGCATTACCCCCACCGATAACTAAGACATCTTGCCCATCAAACATTGGTCCATCACAAGATGCGCAGTAAGTAATACCTTTATGCTCATACTTATCTGCATTTAATGCCTGCAATTTCTTCCTACTACTGCCTGTTGTTATCAAGAGGGATAGAGTTTGGTAAGTTTTACCAGTTTCAGTTTTAATTGTTATTACTTTATTTTCTTTGCTTACCTCTATTACTTTTTCTCCTTCGAGTATATCTAGGAATGGACCTTTATAGTAAAGAACATGATTTTTTAGGTTTAAGGCTAGCTCCGCTCCAGATATCTCCGGGGTTCCTATCCAATTATAAATAGTCTCTGAGACAGCTGATTGGCCAGAGAATTCACTAGCGATGATAAGGGTTTTTAGTTGTTTTCTTGCAGAGTAGACAGCAGCTGCACTTCCAGCTGGTCCTCCTCCTAAAATAATTAAATCGTACATAGGGTCATTATATTATATAAAAGAAAAATCCCCAAGTTGGGGATTTTTCTTTTTCTACTTCTTATTTCTTCTTAGGAATGCAGGGACTGTACTCCAGTCATCTGTATCATCGATGAATAGATCATCTTCTTTCTCTTCCTTCTCAACTTTCTTTATGTAATCATTTGAAACTTCTTTTGGCTGTTCCTTCATTACAGACTTAATAATTTCTTCTTTATTTGAATTGATTATTGGTTGCTCTGTGTTTGTTTTAGTTTGATTGATTTGGAAGAGTGAACGTTTCGGCATGTCGGTAGGGAAGCCAGTTGCTATAACTGTAACTTTCATTTCACCTTTCTTTAATTTATCATCACTAATTGTTCCAAAGATAACTTTAGCTTCTTTGTCTATTGATTCGGTTATAACTTTTGCTGCTTCTTGGATTTCGTGAATAGTTAAGTCGTCTCCTCCTGATATAGCAAAGAGTACTCCACGAGCTCCTGATATTGATAGATCTAGAAGAGGTGAGTTGATAGCTTGCAATGCTGCTTTTTCGGCTCTACCTTCTCCTGCAGATAATCCTACTCCCATGAGTGCCGATCCTGCATCAGACATAACTGCTTTGATATCAGCGAAGTCTACGTTGATCATTCCTGGTGTTGTGATAAGTTCAGAAATACCTTCCACCGCCTGCTTGAGAACTTCATCACAAAGAGCAAAAGCTTGTTTGAACCCTACATCTTTACCTGAGATAACAATAAGTCTGTCGTTAGGGATTATAAGAATTGCATCAACCTCTTTTTCAAGAAGCGAGAGTCCCATGTCGGCGAGCTTCATTCTCTGGTTACCTTCGAAAGAGAATGGCTTGGTAACAACAGCGACAGTAAGGATACCTTGTTCTTTGGCTGCTTGAGCAACTATAGGGGCAGCACCTGTTCCTGTTCCTCCTCCCATACCGCAAGCTATGAATACCATGTCGGCACCTTTAATTGCATCTTGGATTTCTGCTTTTGTTTCTTCGGCAGCTCTTCGTCCCACTTCTGGATTCATACCAGCACCGAGACCTTTCGTTAGATTTTTACCAAGGTGTATTTTCTTCTCTGCTAGAGAATTGTGTAAGTCTTGAGTATCAGTATTCATAACGATAAACTCAACCCCACGTACTTTGGAGTTAATCATATGGTTCAAAGCGTTCTTTCCGGAACCTCCAACACCGATTACTTTAATTCTAGCAAATGATTCTATATCTGGATTTATTTTTGGCATACAAAATTTATAATTAATTATTAATACTAATTTATGAATGTGAGTCGTTGACCAACGGCGACATATATACAATTGATTACCTATATAGTATCAATAATATAGCAAAAAGCAAAGTTTTGACAAACTTTGCTTTTATGGTAGAAGCTGTGAGAGTGCTCCTTTAATGAATGATTTAATTTGCTTTAGGGGGTCGTTACTATTACTTGAACTATTTATTTTTTCATTTTCACAAAGAGTTAATCCATAAGCTGTATACCAAGTCGCTTCGCGAATCTTCAGCTTGCTATACAGAGACATGTCAGATGGTCCGACTTTGGCAGGAAGCTTTAGTTGAGCTTTAGCTATATCTTCAATGTTATTTATATGGGAACCTCCTCCTGTAATTATAAGTCCAGCAGGTAGTAATTCATTCCTACGAATTCTTTTTAGATGATTCTCTGCTAGTTCAAATATATCACCTAGTCTGGCATCTATAATTTCCTCCACTTTTTTCTTTGGAAAATCTGCTCCTATTACACTACCCAGCTTTACGCTTTCGGCTTCGTCTAGATTGATACGTAGTCCTAATGCGACGTCTTTGGTGATATCCATTCCTCCGATTGAAAACACTTGTAATGATATAAGTAAATTATTTTCAAAACAAGCTATGGATACAGTCTCAGCTCCTATGTCTATGAGTGCACATCCAGCAGCTTTCTGCTTGGAATTTAGAAGTATCATAGAGTTGGCTATAGGAGAGGGAATGATATCTAGGACCTCAATTTTTGCAAGTCCTAATGCTGTAACTAAGTCTTCAATATTCTGTTTAAGGCAAGTAACAAAAAGAGTTTTCACTTCGAGTTTTACACCTCGCATTCCTTCAGGGCGTCCATATATCTCCTTGCCATCTAATTTGTAAGCTATAGGTGAGACTTGGATTATTTTCTTATTTAAAATCTCCAAGTTCTCTTGGCTGTTTGCTATAGCTTTCTTAGTATCTAGTTCTGTGATTTCTTGATCAGCCTTAGAGATAATGACTGAACCGTTTGAAGTTGTGGAGTTTAGACTTATACCCCCGATAGAGATTACAGCTTGATGGATTTTAATTCCAGATGCATCCTCGGCCTTCTTCACAGCTCTTTTCACACTATCTGCTACTCTATCTACGTTGGTTATATAACCAAGTCTCATGCCTTCTGTATGAGCAGAGCCAGTTGCTATCGTATAAGGGGATTTACTTTCCTTATCATAACCAACAATAACAACACGAGTTGTGTGCGTACCTATATCTATGCCAACTGTTATTTTGTTTTTAATCATAATGAAAGTTAAGAGAATATTTTTAGAAATTTCTCCTCTTGTTTTTCCATTATAGCACTATGTTCGTATCCTTTCAAATGCAATAAACCGTGGATAAATAAATATTTCAAAAAATGAGAATATGACATGTGGAATAGTGGTGCATCTTTCTTCACTTTTACTAAATCGATGGTAATTTCTCCAGAAGTTTTAGATAGAGGGAAGGAGAGAATGTTTGTAGTTTTATTTATTCCTCGAAGTTTGTTGTTTAATTCTTTTTGTTTTTTAGCAGAGATAAAGCTAATACCGAACTCGTATTTCTCTCCTAAGATTTTGTTTTTTATAGAGGCAAAAGGCAAGCGGGGTAGCTTGCCTTTTGTTCTATTTGAAATTATGCAGGATTCTTCCATGTCCGTTTTAGAATTAGCGACCTCGTCTGTTGGTTCTTAGAGTTATCTTGCCCAACTTTACTAGTCTTGCTTGTTCCTTTCGGCGAGTCAATCGTTTAAGTGTGCCAACTTTAACCTTAAGCTTAGATAAAGCTCTCTCGTTATAGCGCTTACTTTTAACCTTCTGAACAATTCCCGAATCCGAAACCTTACGGCTGAAACGGCGAACTAGATTCATATTGCTCTCATTTGCATTTTTCTTTACTTCTATTACAGTTATCATAGTGAGGATATATTAACATATCTTTTATTTAATTACAACAGATCCTCAGGGTCTATGTTTACAGAGAAAGCAAAAGGTAAATGCGAGAGACTTTCCGCGAGGTTTTCATTTACCATTAATTTGTCGTTGATAGGTAGTGGCCAAATATTAGGATCTACTTTGATTACAGTATTGGTGATGTATTGACCTTTTACCTTGCCTATAAAAGCACTGAATATCTGTGGCTCGTAAACACTTAGATTCTTATCAAGGAAGGCTCTAGCTTTTTCTGTTTCTTCTTTGGATCCAGCAAAAGTTATTTTGATAAGTCTCTTAAATGGAGGGTAGCCAAATTGCTCTCTTTCTTTTAAGTCTTGACGGAAGAGAGGAAGGACATTACCTCCTAGTATTTGCTCGAGGATTATGTTGTCTGGAATTCTGGTTTGGATAATTAAATTATTTAAAGTTATATAATGAAGCTTCTCTATTATGTGTAGAATCTTTTGGGTTATGTTATAGCTTGGTATAGAAAGTAATCCATCAAGGGAAATGATGACGCTATTGTGTATCGGATTCTTTATTTGAGAAAAAGCCATCTCTGTACCGATAAGGATACTGCCCGGGTTTTTCTCGAACCTTGTCATTACCTCGCGAGCTTCTTTATTTGTAGAAGTATTTTCTTTATCTATCTGAAAAATATGAGCATCAGGGAAAAGACTTTTCACTTCATCGTAAACTCTATCAGTGCCTATGCCTAGTGGAGTGAGGTTCCAGCTCTGACATTCTGGGCATCGAGTTTCAGTTGTTTCTTTTCTTCCACATTTATTACACATAAATGTTCTCGGAGTTGTACTTTTCGTGGCAGTTATTTGTTTTGTTCCATATAGAACTATTGGAGTTTTACACATAGGACAGAGAAGTGTATGCCCACAATCACTACAAGCTGTTACTGGAGCTAGACCTTTCCTTGTGGTGAATAGAAATATGGATTCATTCTTCGACAGACTGTACTCTATTAGCTTTTTTGTTTTTTCTCCTAGTATTGTAAATTTCTTTTTATTGTTTGTATCAACTTCTTCTTTCATATCTATTACGAACTGTTTCTTTACTTGAGGAAGTCTGAATAAAGGGGAAGCTACTTCTCCGAGTTCTCCTTTATCATGTCGATGTAATGTCTCTGGTCGGAGAAGGGTATCACCGAAAATTAATTTGGATTTATTTATGGAACAAAGTATTTCTACAAAACTACGGATATCTACGTAAGGTCTCGCTATCTGTTTATAAGCATCAGAACTCTCATGCTCTAGTATTATGGTCTTCACATCTTCTCTGGGTATAGATACGAACATACCAGTCCCGATGATAAGTATGGGATGAGTCTCTGTAACTACCTTGTTATAAGAATCGATGAGTATTTTCTTGGATAGATCACTGTGGAAAGTATATACATAAGACTCGATACCCTTAGAAAGCTCTTTTTTGAATTGCTCTATGTCATACAAAGTAGGTACACAGATAAATATGGATTGCTTCTTTGCGAAAGCTTCTCTTATTAGAGTTCGGTACCAACTCATACGGTCCTCTACTGAAGTTTGGAAAATTAGATTTTCACTTTTAATATTTTCCCTAAACGCTTCTACTGAAGCGTCGGGCGATCCGACTAGCAAGTCGGATTTAGCCTTATTTTTTAATTCGGAAATATTTTCAAGAAAAACTTTTGGCAAAAGAGAATTAATAATTATGCCGGTGTTACTGTTCGTATAGTATTTCATTCTCTCGCAAGCCGTGAAGAAGCTCTCTGTAAAAGGGGATGGACCTTTCACCGAGACAACTTTCTTAAGCTGATAGTCTTTGTTCTTGATTTCAGATTTAAGGTTTTGGGCTTCTTCTATGTCGATAACTATCGCATCTATCGTTTTTAGACGAAGAGGAACTACAACAATAGAGCCAAGCTCGATCGTCGTGGCTGAGAAATAAGTCAGATATTCCATTTGGACGCCCTTTTTGATTGGAACAACTGTTAAAATATACATATACTATATGTTAGCACATTTATTCGATATTCGGCACTTGACGTTGTGATATAACACTTTTTAATCCATTGACAAATAATGATAAATATGCTATTCTTAAATAGAATATATAAACAACAAAATATAAAACAAAAAACAAATAAAATGAAGAAATTATTTTTTTTGCTGATATTGTTACTAGGTTTAACAGTATCAAATAATTCTTTTGGAAAGCAGTTCAATAAATCTCAAAAGGATTACGAAGTGGCTGCTGATAAGAACAAAGCAGAAAAAGGCCCGTTTGAGAATATCAATAAGAATGACAAAAGGCATAGTTCTAAATTTGCTCAGCAACAAGACGCGTTGAAAGCAAAAGATAAGAAAGATGTCTGGGTTCTGCCTTCTGTTGGTGAAAGAAAATACGTGAACAAACCGGTAGATTACCGGATGGATAACCGGATAGCTAAGAGAGAAATAAGAAAGAGCTCTCAAGCTGCTAAACCAAAGGGTAAGAAGCATGAAAATCTTACCTATAAGGATTATGTTAAAAAAGCCAAAAGAAACGGCTTTAAGTGCTAATGTATAAATAAAATATTAAAAGGTATGCCAAATGGTATGCCTTTTCTTTTTCTTTAATTTATTAAATTTTGTGCTATAATCGGTTTACTTATGGGATTTATGTCGAAGAAATTAGGAATAGATTTAGGAACAGCCAATACTCTGGTCTATTTGCCTGGGAAGGGTATCGTGCTCAATGAGCCTTCTGTTGTTGCTGTTTCCGAACAAGACAATTCCATACTCGCTATTGGACTCGAAGCGAAGGCTATGATAGGTAAGACTCCTGAGAGTATTATCGTTTATCGTCCTATGAAAGACGGAGTGATAGCTGACTATCGAGTGACCGAGGCAATGCTTCGATACTTCATTGGGAAAACTTTAGGTAAATATAATTTATTCAAACCAGATGTGATGGTTTCTGTTCCTGCTGGTATTACTTCCACAGAAAGACGTGCAGTTGTAGAAGCTGCAATCCGTGCTGGAGCTCGTAATGCTTATGTAGTGAAGGAGCCAATCTTGGCTGCGATAGGAGCAGGTATTCCTATTCATGAATCAAAGGGAAGTATGATAATGGATATCGGAGGAGGAACTACAGACGTGGCCGTGATATCTCTCGGAGGAATCGTAGCTTCTACTTCTGTGAAATGTGCAGGAGATAAACTCGATCAAGCTATAACTGACTATATAAAGAAGACCTTCAACCTGGCTATTGGTGATAAGACAGCCGAAGCTATCAAGATTAAGATTGGTGCTGCTGTTCCTCTCGAGGAAGAACTCACAATCACAATAAAAGGTAGAGATTTCATACAGGGGCTTCCACGAACTGCACAGATTTCAACTAATGAAATTGTAAGAGCCATAGACAAGGAATTGCGCATAATGATAGGTGCCATAAAGGATGTTCTCTCAGAGACACCGCCAGAGCTCGCAGCAGATATCATCGACGATGGGATAATAATGACTGGTGGTTCTGCTCAGCTTCGCAATCTTGCGGATTTGATCTATAGACGAACAGGCGTAAAAGCTAGAGTTGCAGATGAATCTCTATTCTGTGTTGCAAAGGGTACAGGTGAAGCTCTTCATCATTTAGATACTTATAAGAAAACTATAATTAGTAAGAGGTAATGTTAAAAAATAAAAAGATTATACGAAATATTTTTCGATTTTTTCTCTATGCATTCGCTTTAATAGGGGTTGTTTTCACTGGTGTTTTTGTAGCCATGAAATTACATTTAACAGATGTGAAAGGCAGTATAGATTCTAGGAATTCTTTTTATGAAGAAGTTAAAGGTTCGAAATCTCGCATCAGATTATTTGGGTTAAAGTCTCAATATATAGAGAATAGTGAATGGATGAATTCTACAGAATGGGAGACTCTCAAGAATGGAATTATAAAAGATCAAGAATTAATATTAAGAGTAAGTCGGGAGAGTGGAGTTCCTTCTCGACTTATCGTTTCTAGTATTATCTCAGAGCAATTAAGGTTCTTCACTTCTAATCGTGAATCATTTAAAAAGTATTTTGAGCCATTGAAAATTCTAGGAACTTATACGCAGTTCTCTTATGGTATTTCTGGTATTAAGATGGATACAGCAGAGAGGATAGAGGAGAATCTAAAAGACACAAATAGTCCATTTTATTTAGGTAAAAAATATGAAAATATTTTAGATTACAATATCTTACATAATACTGAAAACAACGATAGTATAAATACAGACGAAGAGAGGCTCTCTCGTTTTACAGATAGTCATGATCATTACTATTCATATTTATACACAGCACTATATATAAAACAAATAACTTCCCAATGGGAAAGGTTTGGTTACCCTATATATGACAGACCAGAAGTTATTGCTACGCTATTTAATCTCGGTTTTGATAAATCAGAACCTAAGGAAAATCCAAATACAGGAGGCTCAATAATAACGATAAATGATAAGGATTATACTTTCGGTGGTCTTGCCTATGACTTCTACTATTCACAAGAACTTTCCGATATTTTCCCAATTGATGTAGAATAGAGGTATGGAATTTAAAAAACTATTTCCAGAAGTTTTGTATCATAGTTATATAGTTGAAGGGGAGCCAACTCCTACATCTCTTTCTCTTTGTGAATTTTTAAAAGATAGAGAGGGTGACGAGATAGAGATTCTTTGCCAGAATTATGATTCATTTGCAATTGCTGATAGTGAGGTTATTAAAGAATGGCATTCACAGAAAAGTGTGGATGGTAAAAAGAGAGTATGTATAATAGCTACGAAATTCATCAATCACGATGCAGAGAGGACACTACTTAAGATGATAGAGGAGCCATCTCTCCACACCCACTTCTTCATAGTAATTCCAAATTCTAAAATTTTACTTGATACGATTCGATCCAGAGCTCATGTGATAAAATCAAATTTACCAAAAGATTTCACAATGGCTGGGCCTTTGAGTACATCAAAGACAAATCATATAGGTCTTGATTCTGAAAATAAAAACATAGAAAAAGAAGCCAAAGATTTTCTGAAAGTATCACTGAAAGATAAATTTGAAATTATAGAGAAATTAGTGAAAGCTCATAAAGATGAAGATCTGGATAGCGGAGGATTAAGATATCATGCCATCGAGCTTCTGAATCAAATAGAAAAGTTTATATATGATAAGTGGCAGAAAACCAAATCTATTAAAGAAGACAAGAAGGCTGGGCTACCTAATATGGAAAATAATAGTAATTTAATAAAAATCTTAGAAGAGATAGGAGAGAAGAGGTCTTACCTGAATCAACCAGGGTCCTCTGTAAAAATGATTTTGGAACATATCGCTCTTATGTTAGAATAATAATATGAGTTACAACACAACAAATTTTAAGGGAGAATTAAAAAAGATAGAAGAATGGCTTTCGAAAGAGTATTCTCAAGTTCATGTAGGTAGAGCAACGCCGATGATACTGGATAGTATTATGGTGGAAAGTTATGGAAGCTTTATGCCGATTAAGAATGTGGCTAGTGTATCCATAGAAGATCCAAAGACTTTGCGAATCGCTCCTTGGGATAAAAGTCAGATAAAGGGTATAGAGAGTGCAATTCAGTCTGCTAATCTTGGGCTCTCAGTTCTTTCTGATAGTGATGGAGTTCGAGCAATTTTCCCAATGCTTACAACTGAGAACAAATCTAAACTTGTAAAAATTCTTAAAGATAAATTAGAAGATGCTCGCATAAGTGTCCGCAAGGAAAGACAAGGAGCAATAGATGAGACTAGTGACTTACCTGAAGACGATGCAAAACGATCCAAAGAAGATATCCAGAAGTGCGTAGATGAAGCCAATAAAAACCTCGAAGCAATCTTTGATAAAAAGGAAGTAGATTTAATGAATAATTAATATGAATATTTTAATTTTTCTCATTATTTTAATTGTATTAGTTATTTCCCATGAATTTGGGCATTTTATCGTTGCGAAAAAGTCGGGGATAAGAGTAGATGAATTTTCTTTCGGTTTTCCTCCTAAACTTTTCGGGATTAAAAAAGGGGAAACAGAGTACAATTTCAATGCACTCCCTTTCGGTGGTTATGTGAAAATTTATGGAGAGAATCCAGATGAGGAAAATATGAACGGCTTAGATAAAGATAGGAGCTTTGTAAATAAACCTAAACACATACAAGCTTTTGTCTTGGTTGCCGGAATAGTCATGAATTTACTGGTAGCATGGCTTTTACTTTCTGTTGGATTCATGTCTGGGCTTCCAACTTCAGTTTCTAGCGCGCCTAAGGGTGCAGTAGTTTCCAATCAAGCTCTAACTGTTACAAGCGTGATGGCTGATAGTCCAGCACATAAAGTAGAAATTAAAACAGGTGACAAAATTGCTAAAATGGTATCAGGAAAAGATGTATTAGAGAATCCTTCCGATACAGATAGTGTTGTAGACTTTGTGAAAAGTCATGGAGGTAAAGAGATCAACATTACTTATATAAGAGCAGATGAAGTAAAAGATGTAGTGGTCACTCCGAAAGTTCCAGCTACTGGTGGAAATCCAGTGATAGGTATCTCTATGGATATGATAGGTAAGCTTAGTCTTCCTATTCATAAGGCGGTGTGGGAAGGGTTGAAGCTTACTTGGCATGTGACGGAAGGTACAGCTGTCGGATTTTATGGATTGATTCGTGATGCTATTACTGGCAAGGGAAGTATGGATTCACTTACTGGTCCTATCGGTATTGTCGGAGTAGTAGGGGATGCAAGAGAATTCGGATTCATTTATTTACTTTCATTCACTGCGCTTATCTCTGTGAACTTGGCCGTTATCAATCTGATCCCATTCCCTGCTCTAGATGGTGGGCGACTCCTCTTCCTCCTAATAGAGAAGATAAAAGGCTCTCGCATCAAGCCAGTCGTTGCTAACTGGGCTAACACTATCGGTTTCGGTATTCTCATGCTACTCATGGCTGTCATAACCTTCCACGATATTGTGAAATTATTCTAAGATAAATAATTTAAAATGAAAACACTTTCTGTTGTAACAGAAAGTGTTTTCATTTTGTTTACATTTCTTAAAATCTATGATATACTATATAGAGTAGATTAATGACTTTCGCCATGGGGCGATTTTATTTTTGTAGACAAACATTATAATTAAAATTTAAACAATTATGCAACCAAAAGAAATAAGGAATATAGCTATAATCGCCCACGTTGACCATGGGAAAACCACTCTAACTGACCAAATGATGAAGCAATGCGGAATGAATGAAGATGGCGCCACTATGGACTCCAATGCTCTTGAACTCGAGCGTGGTATCACTATTTATTCCAAGAATACTTCTGTTAATTATAAAGGTACAAAAATAAATATAGTAGACACTCCTGGTCACGCTGACTTCGGTTCTGAAGTTGAACGTGTTCTTCGTGCTATCGATTCAGTTTTACTTTTGGTTGATGCTCAAGAAGGTCCTATGCCTCAGACCCGTTTCGTTTTGAAGAAGTCACTAGAACTTGGGCTTAAACCAATAGTTATAATAAATAAAATAGATAAGCCTGCTGCTGATCCAGCTCGCGCTCATGAAGAAGTCCTAGAATTATTTTTAGAATTAGGTGCTAATGAAGAACAGATAGATTTCAAGACTATGTATGCTATCGGAAGACAAGGAATCGCTAAATTAAATCTAGAAGATGAATCCAAAGATCTTACTCCATTATTTGATTTGATATTACAAGAAGTTCCAGAAGCTTCAATAAATAAAGAAAAGCCATTTTCTGCTCAGGTTTTCAATCTTGGCTATGATAATTTCTTAGGACGTTTGGCGATAGCTCGTGCTTATTCTGGTTCTATAAAAAGTGGTTCACAGATAATAGTAAAAGATTCAGATGGTAAAACACGTAATGCTAAAATTTCTAAAATGTTTACGTTTGAAGGAATCGCCAGAAAAGAAGTAGATGTATTAAATACTGGAGATATTGCTATCATTGCAGGTATTCCTGATATATACATAGGAGAGACTCTTTGTGATGATAAAGATACAGTTGCTCTACCTTCTATCACCATCGATGAACCTACAATCTCTCTAAATTTCCTCGTGAACGATTCTCCATTTGCAGGTAAGGAGGGTAAATACGTAACAAGTAGACAAATAAGAGAAAGACTAGAGAAGGAATTAGAAATGAACGTTGGTCTTCGAGTGGACTTTGATCATAAGAATGAAGAAGAAGAATCAGAAGGATACTTGGTCTACGGAAGAGGTGAGCTCCACATCGCTGTTCTATTAGAGAATATGAGAAGAGAAGGTTATGAACTTCAGGTTTCTCAACCTCACGTAATTATTAAAGAAGAAGAAGGTAAAAAACTCGAACCTTACGAAGAGGTAACTATAGATGTTAGGAATGAATACGCAGGAATCGTTATTGAGAAATTAACTGCTCGTCGTGGACTTATAACAAATATGCACGAGAAAGAAGGGATAACTCGCATGCTCATAGAGATACCTACTCGTGGTCTTCTAGGTTATAGAGGTCAGTTCGTAGTGGATACTCGTGGTGAAGGAATACTCGCTGCTCGATTCATCGGATTTAAAGAATATGCTGGTGAGATAAAGAAGCGAGATGTGGGTTCTATGACATCATTAGTAGGAGGTAAAATTATTGGATTTTCACTTTGGACACTTCAAGAAAGAGGTACTCTATATGTAGAGCACGGAGATGACGTATACGAAGGTATGGTTATTGGTAATGTTCTAAAAGGTGATGAAATGGGTGTAAATCCTACAAAGAGTAAACAGCTTTCAAATATGCGTTCATCTGGTACAGATGAAGCTATAAACGTAAAGCCTCCATTTAAGCTTTCTATTGAAAGAGGATTGGAAACAATGGCAGATGATGAATATTTAGAAATTACTCCTAAAAGTGTTCGTTTACGTAAGAAACTCTTAAGAGAACAAGATAGATCAAAAGCCAAAAGTCCTAAAAAGCAATAAGATTAGTACTGTTGACTTTATTTCACTATGATGATATTATAAAAATTAGGAAATTAAGTTTTATTATTAAATTTTTTAAAAATGGCTAATACAATTACATTCAAACCGAAGCAAGTTACCAAGAGAATTCTTTCTGGTCTTCCTCCTCGCGCTTACGAGGTTATTACGAATAGATTTGGAATAACTGATGATGCTCAAGGTAAGACTCTAGAAGCAATAGGAAAGAAATACGGAATAACTCGTGAGAGAGTTCGTCAGATAGAGAATGCTGCTCTAACCATGATTCGAAAAGGAGAATCTTTCAAAAACGAGAAGGAGGTTTTCGAAGAGTTGAAAAAGCTAGTACACTCTCTCGGTTCTATAGTTTCAGAACAGGAATTACTTAACCATCTCTCTAAGGATAAACTTACACAAAACACAATACACCTATTCCTTACATTAGGGGAATCGTTCACAAAACATAAAGAAGATGACCATTTCAATACTCGCTGGAGTGTCGACAATGAAGTTTCTGAAAAAATACACGCAACACTTAAAAAGATTTATGAAAATCTTTCAGATGAAGAATTAATTTCAGAAGCAGATTTAGTTGGTAAGTTTTTAGAAGAGATAAAGGACTTGTCTGATCACTACAAAGATGAAGAGATAATTAAAAGATGGTTATCTATATCAAAGAAGATGGGCAAGAACCCTCTAGGTGAATGGGGTAAAACAAATTCTTCAATAATTAAAACTCGTGGAGTAAAAGATTATGCCTTCCTAATGATGAGAAAGCACGGTAGTCCTATGCATTTCAGAGAAGTGGCTAAAGCAGTAGCAGGAACTTTCGGAAAGAAATGCCACACAGCTACATGCCACAATGAGCTTATAAAGGATTCTCGTTTTGTATTAGTTGGACGTGGTATATACGCACTAGCAGAATGGGGTTATAAGTCAGGAGTGGTTCGTGATGTTATCAAAGAACTTCTAAAGAAGAATGGTCCAATGTCTAAAGACGATATTGTAGATCAAGTTATGAAGGAGAGGTACTTAAAGAAAAATACTATCTTAGTAAATCTACAAAATTCAAAATATTTTAAAAAAGGTAAGAATGGATTGTATACAGCAGTCTAATCTCAAATAAAACTCCCCATCAACATTTAAATGTTGATGGGGAGTTTTATTTTATATTTTATGTTACAATATAGAAAGTATGATAGGAGATTTTCTTGCAAGTCATAATATTAATTTAATACAAATTCTCATTGTTACCATAGGTTATCTTATGCCTATTCCTTTGGCTGCTATTGCTGTCCATCTTTGGCATGATTATAGACAAGATAGATTTATCCTTGGCATGAAGTGGGTTTTACTCGAAATCCAAGTTCCTAGAGATGTGATTAAAAGTCCTGCTGCGATGGAGCTTATCTTCTCGAATGCCCTTTATCATAAAAGTGCAAAAGGTTTCTGGGAGAGATATATGATTGGGGCACCTTGGATGTGGTTTTCTCTAGAGATAGTTTCCGTAGATGGTAGAGTTCGTTTTTATATTAGAACACCAACCCGAATAAGAGGCTTGGTAGAGACTCAGATATATGGTCAGTATCCTCAAGCAAAAGTAGTAGAGTCAGAAGACTACGTCTTTGATGTTCCAGAATATTCAAAGAATGGTAATTGGAATTTATGGGGTTGTGAATTTACTAAAACAAAAGCAGATTTCTTGCCCATAAAGACTTATAAAGGGTTTGGTGACGATATGAAAACTGGTATTAAGGAAGAATTTAAGATTGATCCTATAACTCCGACTATTGAGTATTTAGGTTCTCTCGCTAAAGGTCAGCAAGTGTGGATTCAGATGATAGTTCGTCATAGTATAAAAACTTATAAAGGTAAAGAAGGTAAAAAGTTGAAATACAATGAAGCCGCTGTCGAATTTATGGAAAAGATAATGGCCCCTTATACCCGTACTCAGAAGAATGATAATGTAATAGGGACATACGGTAAACAGGTTGGACTTCCTAAACATTTAGAGCCTATTATCACAGCAGTTTTAACTAATCTAAACCAAATTCATTTTGATTGTGGTATTCGTGTTATTGCACTAGCAGATAAGAGGCTTCACTCTCTAGATACTTTCAATAATTTCCGTAAGGAGGTTCGACTTTTGTTCCGTCAGTATACGCATCCATATTTTAATGAATTTAATCGTGTGAATTCATCACAGTTTGATGCACCATTTGCAGATCCTACTGGACTTGCTCTTAATAAGGTGAAGAAAAGATTATTAGATTTTTATCGTCTTAGAACTTTCTTTCATCCTCCGATACAATATGGTATGGATTATCCAGCTATATTATCTATATTCTTTCCATCAGGTAAGCCACAGATCTGTGTTCTTTCTGCAGAGGAGCTCGCTACGATATTCCATTTCCCTGGTATGGTTTCTGAGACTCCAAGCTTCAAAAGAGTGGAATCAAAAATTGCGAAACCTCCTTCAAATTTACCTTTATAATTTATGGATAATAATTTACCTAAAATCAAGCAAAAAAATAAAATTGCAAATGGTGTTTTAGTACTTGCAAGTATATTATTTCTAATAATTGGATTATCATATTTTTTATTCTCTTCTCCGTTGAGTAACAAGGATATTATAGTTCATATACCATACGGAGAATCCTTAGATAATGTTTCTTTGGATTTAAAAGGGAAAGAAATTATAAAAAATACTTTTGCTTTAAAAGTATTTGTAAAATTATTCCAACATAATGGAGCTATTATAGATGGAGATTATTTAATAAAGAAAAGCTCACCTGTGTATATAATCGCGTGGCAAATAACAAAAGGGAAGCATAGTATAAATCCAGTAAAAGTTACACTGAGAGAAGGATTAACAAATGAAGAAATGGCCTTGGTCTTATCTCAAAAACTTATAGGTTTTAATAAAGATTTATTCATGTCTCAAGTCAGTGGTAAGCAGGGTTATCTTTTCCCGGATACATATTTTCTATTTCCATTAGATACAACGGAAGAAATAATAAATAAATTATCAAATAATTTTTCAAAGAAGATAAAATCTGTAGGGTTGAATGAATCGAATAACTTAGAAGATATTATAATAATGGCTTCAATATTAGAAGGTGAAGCCAACGGAGAGTCGGATGCCTCTATAATATCTGGTATTCTTTGGAAGAGATTAAAGATAGGCATGCCTCTGCAAGTCGATGTAGCTCCTGATACTTATAAAGAGAAAGGTTTGCCAGGTGGGCCTATAAATAATCCAGGGTTAGCTTTTATTAAAGCATCAGCCAATCCGATAGATTCAGGATATTTATATTATCTTCATGATAAAGATGGAAATGCTCATTTTGCAAAAAGTTTTGAAGAGCATAAAATTAATATTAATAAATATCTTAAATAAAATAAATATATGATTTTAAAAGTAATAAAAGAAAAAGATTATGAGCTTATAGATTCTGGTGAAGGGGAGAAGCTCGAGAGATATGGAGAATATGTTTTTCATCGTCCAGATCCAGAGGCTCTTTGGAATAAAAGATTAGGAAAAGAAGTTTGGGAAAGTGCGCATTTTAAATTTGTAAGGAGAGGTAATAATACAAAATGGATTTCTAAAACGGGAGTTCCTAAAGATTGGAATATTACATTTGGAGGGTTAGATTTTTGTATTCGTCCTACTTCCTTTAAACACACAGGACTTTTTCCTGAGCAACTTTCGAACTGGAAATGGATGGAAGAAGTTATTCGGAAAAATATAAAATCTTACGATAGGCCTATTCAGGTTTTAAATCTCTTTGCTTATACAGGGGGAGCCACGCTTGCTTGTGCGAAAGCTGGAGCAGAAGTTTGTCATGTGGATGGCTCAAAGACTTCTGTAGCTTGGGCTAGAGAGAATGCTTTATTATCTGGACTAGATGATAAGCCAATAAGATGGATAATAGAAGATGTAATAGTCTTTTTAAAAAGAGAGATAAAGAGGGGTAGGAGATACGACGGCATAGTCATGGACCCTCCTTCTTTTGGTCATGGTCCGAAAGATGAACTCTGGAAGATAGAAGAAAGTTTCCCTCTACTAATGCGTCTATGTAGAGAGATACTTTCAGACGAACCATTGTTCATTATTATCAATGGATACACTGCAGGATATTCACCGATTACTTATGAGAATAATTTAAAAGATATTATGAGGGATTTTAAAGGTAAAATAGAGACAGGAGAACTCGCCATAGAAGAGACTAATAGTGACAGATTACTTCCTTGTGGTATATTTGCAAGATGGTCAAAAGAATAAATAAAACAGTATTTGTGGGGGTGTCAGGGGGAGTAGATTCTTCTGTATCCGCTGCTATTCTTAAAGATCAGGGTTACAATGTCGTTGGGGTTTTTATTCGTACTTGGACTCCTGATTTTATAGATTGTACTTGGCGAGATGAGAGGCGTGATGCGATGAGAATTTGTGCTCATCTTGATATCCCGTTTCTAGAATGTGATGGTGAAGAAGCTTACAAAAAAGGTGTGGCGGATTACATGATAGAAGAATATAAGAAAGGTAGAACTCCGAACCCAGATGTAATGTGTAATCGAATGGTGAAGTTTGGAGTCTTTTGGCAATTTGCAAAAGAACGAGGAGCTGACTTTATCGCGACGGGGCATTATGCGCGAATAAAAAATAATAGCTTACTCAAATCTCCAGATTCTTCTAAAGACCAATCTTATTTTCTTTGGACTCTTACATCGGATGATTTAAGTCATACACTTTTCCCGATTGGTCATTTGCATAAAACAGATGTGAGGAAGGAGGCTTTGAAATATAAAATCCCTGTAGCAACTAAGAAGGATAGTCAAGGAGTTTGCTTCTTAGGTCCTTTAGATATGAAAGATTTTCTTAAGCATTATATAGAACCCAAAAAGGGGGACGTAATTAATAAAGAAGGGAAAGTAATAGGAACTCACGATGGAGCAGTCTTCTTCACTCTCGGGGAAAGGCATGGATTTGTAATTACAGAAAAAACAGAAAAAGATAAACCGTATTATGTAGTAGGGAAGGATGTAGAGAAAAATATAGTTGTAGTTTCTACTTCACCATATTTTTATGGACAAGACTCAGAAGAAATTTACCCCTACCCAGCCTCCCCCTTAATGAGGGGGAAGAGAGAAGGAAGTCTTGTATTAATCAATACAAACTGGACTATAACACCAGAAGAGAATAAAAATCCCTATTCAAAGATGGGCAAGTATACTGCACAGATTCGCTATCACGGGGAATTATTAGATTGTAAAATAAATGTATCAGAAGATAATAAAGCTCAAATAATTTTTTATAAAAATATATTGGTAGATAGCGGACAATCTATAGTGATTTACGATGGAGATATTTGCCTGGGTGGTGGAATTGTGTCTTAATTTTCCCAGCAAGGCTGGAATGAATAAGTATTTCGATTTTACATTTAAGAAACGGCCGTTTCTTAAATGTAAAAAGTAAATTTTGTTTGAAAAAATCTTGTAAGAGGTTATAATATAATTTATGAATATAATATTAAACTTTTTTGATGGGGCTACTGTAGATATAATTTTAAAACTTTTTATAGCATTATTACTTGGTTTGATTATCGGTACTGAGAGAATGTGGGCTCATAAGACTGCAGGAATGCGTACGTATGCTCTTGTATCTATGGGTTCAGCTTTATTTGTAATAATTTCTAATGAGATGGTTAAAGCTTATGCAGGATTTGCGGGGATGAATCCTCTTATGATAATTTCTCAGATTGTTGTGGGTGTGGGATTCCTTGGTACAGGATTAATTTTCTCTCATGATTCTAAGGTGATGGGTATGACTACCGCAACTGGATTATGGGTTTCTGCTGGTATTGGTATGGCTACTGGATTTGGGTTGTTTAATATCGCAATAATTGCAACAATCTTCACCCTATTTATATTTATGGTTCTATGGTCACTCGAATCAAGACTTAGAAAATCAAAATATTTTAAAGAAGAAGAAAGTCAATAAAATTACACATTTAAAAACACTCATAGTATGGGTGTTTTTAAATGTGTAATTTTTATGTTATATTTTACATATGAATTTAACATCAGATCAAATACGTTCGAAATTCCTTCAATTTTTTGAAAATAAAGGACACAAGGTAATACCCAGTGCTTCTCTTGTACCTGAGAATGACCCTTCGGTTCTTTTTAATACCGCAGGAATGCAACCTCTCGTACCTTATTTATTAGGGCAAAAGCATCCAATGGGAACCAGACTTGCTGACGCTCAAAAGTGCGTTCGAACTGGAGATATAGATGAAGTGGGTGATAATAGGCACCTTACATTTTTTGAAATGCTAGGGAACTGGTCTCTTGGAGATTATTTCAAGCCCGAAGCTATATCTTGGAGTTTTGAATTCCTTACTAGTAAAGAGACAGGACTTGGATTAGATGCAAATAGAATATATGTGACAGTTTTCGAAGGAGATCTTAATGCTCCACGAGACAATGAAGCAAGAGATGTTTGGAAAAAGTATTTACCGGAGGGTAGAATTTATTTCTTGCCCGCAAAGAATAATTGGTGGAGTGCAGGGGAGAATGGTCCTTGTGGTCCTGATACTGAAATTTTCTATGATACCAATGAAATCGCACTTGGTGATATGACTCACGATGAATTTGTAAAAGCAGATGACGAAGGAAGAGTGATAGAGATATGGAACAATGTCTTTATGGAGTATGAAAAGAAAGATGGAAAAGTCGTCGGCAAACTCGCACAACATAATGTAGATACAGGTATGGGATTAGAGAGAATAACTATGGTTTGCCAGGGAGTGAAAACTGTATTTGATACAGATTTGTTTAATAATCCAAAAACAAGAGAAGAGAGAATCATTGCTGATCATGTGAAAGCATCATTATTTATGATTTCTGATGGAGTTACCCCAGGTAATACAGGGAGGGGATATGTTCTCCGTCGTCTTATAAGAAGAGCTTCGAGATTTTCTAAAGAGCCATTGTTTGAACTGGTAGAAAAAATACAGAATATATATAAGGGTGTTTATGACTTAAATGATAATGGAATAATAAAAGAAGAAGAAGAAAAGTTTAGATTAACTCTAGAGAAAGGATTAAAAGAATTTGAAAAAGGAGAAGATCCATTTATACTTTTTACAACATATGGATTCCCAATAGAACTTACACTTGAACTTGCAAAAGAAAAAGGAAGAGAAATAGATTTAGAAGATTTTAATAAAAAATTAAAAGA
>Ga0209373_10002036_pt1 | contig 21434 bp, 20 predicted proteins | sample Higcelweek5metaG_FD_187173 | JGI IMG/M metagenome (GOLD analysis project Ga0209373, IMG submission 187173) | Freshwater pond sediment microbial communities from the University of Edinburgh, under environmental carbon perturbations - High... | ecosystem: Environmental > Aquatic > Freshwater >... | reverse complement strand
TAAGCCTTTTTTAGGAAGTTGGAAAAAGGTGAAAATGAATATTCCGCGGTAGCTCAATGGTAGAGCAGTTGACTGTTAATCAATTGGTTACAGGTTCGAGTCCTGTCCGCGGAGCCCAGACATAAAACCGACTTTAAAACAGTCGGTTTTTGCTTTATATAAGCACAAATCAGAGGTTCGAACATACTCAAAAAAATGACTGGACCCGGACAGGAATGAAAGTGAGCAAAAAACGCATTTAGCCCTGTAATGATGGGCTTTCTAAGAGGTTCGAACCTAAATTGGGAGAATAAAAAAAGCTCCTCTTTTTTTCTTAGCGAGGAGCTCTATTTTTCTTTGGCTAATTCTTTTAGTTGGCCCTGGAGTTTTGAAGAATTGGCGTAAGCGATTTCCAGTTTCTTTTTGTCCTGCGGATCCGGCAATCCCACTTTCTTGTAAATCACTCGGGATGTCTTAGCGACCTTCTTGATGCGAAGGATTGGGTTTTCCGTTCCAACGTCGAACTGTCTGTCCTTTAGTATCAAGTCCTGGCCCAAATTTCCAATAATCTGTTTCTTGCTGCGCCAGTCGCCATTCCTGAATCTCTCGCAAATATCCTCGGCTATATCCAGTGTCTTTTCCAGCCTTTCAAGCCAAGTTTCCTTGGGAGCTTCTTCATTTTTGAGGGCATTGTCTAGAAGCCCTTGTTCTTCGCGCAACTCCGCTTTTTTAAGGGCAAATTCTGCTTCTGTAAGCTCTTTATTGAGCTTCATGTCTATAAGTCCGCTAAGCTTCTTTTTGCTGGCTTCAAGGGCTCGAATTTGGCTTTCTTTGATTCTTTTCCCGGACTTCAGTTCTTCGGAAAAATTCTCTTTAATATGCTGGATGGCAAAGTCTTTGAATCCGGGTGGAATATCGATTGTTTTTATAGCCTCCTCGAGTTGCTCTTCCAATTTCTTTTCCTCAATTACTTTTCTTTCGGGACAATTCGGATCTCTTCTTCTGGTGCAATGATAGTAAACGTAGTGGTGCACATTCCCGTTGTTGTTTTTCTTAGTTTTGTTTTCGGCCGTAATCATGGCGCCGCAAACTCCGCAGCGCAGTACTCCGGTGTAAGTGAAGGTGTGGTTTTTCGGCCGGGTGTTTCCCTTGAGGCTTAGCATTGCCTGCACTTTTTCAAAATCGTTCTTGCTTATCATCACTTCATGCTTGCCATGGATCCAGTTGCCGCTACCCCCAGGAAATTCAAACCATCCATAGTAGAAAGGATTGTGAAGCATATTGTACCAAGAAGCGATAGCGACCTTGCCACCTTTTCTATTGATAAGTCCCCATTTGGTTGTAGCAAGGTCGAGAGTTTCCTTGACAGTGTATTTTCTGGAGATAACCATCTTCCACATCTTCTTCACCAGATCGAATCTCTCCGGATCGCTTATGATCTCTTTCTCTCCTTTGAGCTTATTCGGATTATATGTATAACCCAAAGCGCTCATATTAGGACACCAGCCTCGCTCAGCCTTAGTGCGAAGCCCTCGCTTGGTGTCTACACTCAAATCGCGAATAAACTGGTTGGCCATACCCAGCTCAACCGCCATCATGAGCACATTGTCGGTTTGATAATAGTTTCTCCCGTAAGTAAGAATATGCTGGATTATCCCTTGTTGAATCATCCAGCTTATTTCACCGCCGTCTATCGGATTCCTGGCCAAACGATTCAATTTCCAACAGACTATTCCGTTAGCCTCGCCCTTCTTTATTCTTTTTATCATCTCTCCAAACACTTCTCGCCCCGGAGCCTTAGCCGATTTGGATTCAGAAAAAACCCTCGCAATTTCTATGTTTTGCTGCTTAGCTAGTTTGGTAAGTTCTTCTATCTGAGACTCAATGGATTGCATTTGGCGATCCTCCGACTCGCTAGAACGGCGTGCATAAAGGAAATATTTAATTGGTTTGGCAATTTCTTGGTTCATTTCTTTTTTGTTTCAACAACACAATACCTTAAACGTTAATAATAGCTAGTGCACAACTTTTACTTATAAAGGCGGGAGGCCACGCTCTTTGCGAGCCTTTGCAATATCAGCGGCCAAATTGGCAAAGTCATAAGTATTTCCAATATTTATTTCCACGTCCAGTTGGTCCTTTGGATCATAGTATCCAGCCATAATCATCAACTCTCTCCAGTCAGAAAATGATCCTGCCAGCATCTTTGCGGCACCTATTCTTACGAGCTCAACAAGGCCAAAACCTTCCAATTCCAGTATCGCAGCCAGAGAAAACTGTAGTTTTCTGTAGTTCTGATAGCCGATACACGATGCGCTATTGTAGTTGCTGGTATTGTAGGCTTCCATGGCGCATTGTGTTCTGTTGCCATAAAACTTTGGATTGTCCTTATCAAAGAAAAGTTCTACCCAACGTTTGAATTTTGCACTAGGCTCTTTGAATTTATATTCGATTACCTTTGGTTTCTTCGTATTTTCAACCCGTACAATGCCTAGGGTAGTTTCATTCTTAAGTTTTTTTGTCATATTCTTCTAGCACAGCGTCAGATTTGGTTTATAAACTGCTCCGCCAGTGCGATCAGTTAGTAGCTCCTTACATTCCTCACTGATAAACCAGTTATATTTATCCTTGAGAATAATTTTTTGTTTTGGTCTACCTGTCTGATCATCAGAGTCATCCTCCATATTTCCTTCGGTGTTAACTATCTTCAAGATCACCAGATCTTTCATAAATTTCAGTGCCATTGGACGAGAGTAGTTGAGAATGCCCATAACTTCATTTGTTGATAGCTGTCCATCATTACAAATTAAGTTTTTGAATAGCTTTGCTCTATTGGGTGGTGCTGAATCAAGAGCCACTCGCATAGTTGCTTTTATGTCCTCATTGCTTATATTTTCACAACCACAAACTAGAGCGTGTCCTCGAGCAAAATTGTAAAGAAGCTGGTTTAATCTGTCGGGCATCTCGGGATCTGATTGATGGTGAGTGTATTTTTTACCATCAGAGTACTCCTCTTCAATATTCATTGGACTTCGGAGTTTGGCCAAAATACCTGCAAGACGCGCAATAATTTCTCTAAGATGCTGGTCGTCTTTTTCTTTGCTCCAATGAATGCCGTTTGGATATTTACTCCAAAGTGTTTTGATAAGATTCTCGGTAGCCTCACGGCACATAAGTTCCTTATCGCCACAAGAAGTTACTAGCTGATTTGCAAGTTCAGTTTCATCTTTTTCTTTGCCATTGATATTTAGGAAAAATAGGCGTGATCCCAAATTACCCATAATTTTCCAAATCCTCGGACGTATTGGAGTTGACGCAGCAAGAAGCATAAAAAGATAGTCCCCAATGTAGCCTCTTTTGCCATGTAAGCCACTATCTGACTCATATCCTTCACCGTCTAAAACTCTGATTAAAATTCCAAGCATAGCCTGAACATCCTCTTCTCTTTTAGCAAATATTGGAGCTAGGTCTCTAACCACCATGGCTCGATATTGTATTTTTGGGAGCAGGTCAATTTCAGCAAGCTTCTTTTCAGTTCTGTTAGCGGCGTGAGAAACGAAAGCTGCAGGCGTGAAATTGTCGGTTGTATATATTAGTTCTTTGATGGTTGAGAAAAAATTCAATGTTATGGTTTTTCCTGAAGATGGTACATCTACATAAACAAGCGCAAAAGGGTTCTTTATGTCATCTATGAGCAATTGTCCGAGTGTGCTTAATCCAGCTTCAGCGGCAAAAGCCAGATCTGGAAAATTATCACTCAGGATATTTTTCCATTCATTGATCTCTGTCTTTGTTTTTGGGGAAAGATGAATAAACCTTTCATTTTTTATTTCTTTGGACTCGTTTTGCTTAGCAACATCAGCTCCGATTACTAATTTGGGTAGTTGGAACATAAATTCTTCAGCATTTCCATCATATCGGGTAAAATAATCAGTGATATCTTTTCCCTCAGTCATTCTCTCGGGCAGAGTGATTTTATATATGTCGGTATCAGGTAAGTTTTTGGTTAAAAGCTCAACAATAGTATCCGCGCCTTTCTCTCCAGCCTCGTCTTTATCTAGGGCAACATAGATTTTAGCAAAGCCTTCCAATTCATTCAGCCACTTTTTTTTGAATGTTGCAGCGCCAGCTGTGGAAGTAATGGCTGGAATATTAAATTTAGAAAGAATAAGGCAATCAAATTCTCCCTCGCAGATAACCAGTTCTGAGTTTGTTTCTGTAAGATTTTCTCGTCCATAAATTTCTGCCTGACTGCCTGCGGGGAATACTAAATATTTAGGACCCTTTGTTTGGTTATCAGGATCCTTTCTGAGCTTTAAGAATATACATTTTCCTGAGGCATTGAATACTGGAATAGTAATCCATTTTTGACGATAAAATTCGCCCCATCCAATTTTTTGTTTTTCAATGATTTCATCCGTTATACCTCTGGCGTTCAAATATTCTTTAATTCTGTCGGGTAAATTGTTATGACATTCATCCGCTATGTCCGGATTTAATTTTTTGGTCACGGTTCTGATACTCACAGGTATTTTCTTTGGAGCATAGGAGGGATTATCGCCGAAATATTTCCTTAGGGTCACGAGGTTTCCAGCTGTGCCACATTTTTTACATTGATACTGACCAGTTTCAGCATTAAAGTAGAGGTGTCTTTCATTGTTACCGCTGTCTTTGTCGCAGTCGTTGAAGAAGCAACTAGTGGCCAATTCGCCATTTACTTCTTTGGATTCAATACCTTTTTGACTTAAATAATCTTTAATTGTAATTTCATTTTCCATATAATTTATTTATTGGTTAGTTTAATTATTGTGTGATGGCTATGAGATTATATTGATATCAGCCACAATCTCTGAAAGTTGCTACGAACAGGTCAATCACTTGTTTGGCATGTTTGCATGCGTCTTCTTCTGAAACTTCTAGTTTCAGCTCAGTTCGGAAAAGTTCCAAAAGAATATTTATTTGTTCTTTGGAAAACGCGATCATGACTTATTCTTGTTAATAAAATATGTCTGCTCACTATAGATCCTATTCTTCAACATTTTTGTATTATCAAAGAAACTCCTCGCTTTAATTGTCAGTCGGTCTGCCCAGTAGTCATCGACAATTTTTTCTATGCCAAGTTCGCGATGGAATATAAACTGTACTTTCTTAGGGTTAGACTTTTCGAGCGAGACAAGCTCAAAACCGTAGCTCACTAGTGCGGCTGAGCAGCCAAGGTCAAAAGTTGATAAAAAATCTTGATAATTGTCGGAAGAAATTCGACCTTTTTCTTCGGACGTGCCTCTTTTTGGTGTTTTTGTCATGGTAATTTGGTTATTTTTTAAATATCTTTTGCAAACTAAAAGACATCCCCATTCTACGGGGATGCCTTCATTCAATATTCATTTATGAATTCATTTTTAACTCTTGGTTATATCCATATACCAACCTACTTCTTTTTGATTAAAAATTACCTCCTTCTCAAAATAAGTCCTTAATAATGTGCTAAGCTCGCTAACATATTTTGCAATAGTGATTTTAGGTGTTAGCCCTCTTTTGCCAGAGTTTATTATTTCTTTTTTTATGTCTTCGATAGTCAATAATTTCTTAGGGTTGTTCATGAAAAATCTACACAGTTCCTTAATTTGATTTCTCATGCCAATAATTTCTCCAGCATATTTTATTGTGCCATCATTATATGAGCATAACTTTCCTAGACTTATCTCGACTTTTATTTCTCCAAAAAAAGGTTTTCCAACACGTTTGTTTTTTGATTTTGTTTTAACTTGAGATTGAAGATGTCCATCTTTAATTACGAATCCATCGTATTCCAATAGGCTATTGAGCATGTCAATCATTCCCTGAGCTTCTTTTTTGTTGCCATCAAACATTAGGGGGTGAATAAAGCTTTCTATGATTTTTTTAAAAAATTGAAAGTCTTCTTTTTTTGTTGAAAGAGCATAATAATTCAATACAGAAAAAATTATTTTCCACTGCACAAATTGGCCTTCGATGAGTGATTTTGGCACGCCACATTCTATTAACAGCTCAACGATCTCTTCTTTGCTGGCTATGTTGCTAAAATGCTTAGATATTTTCTCTAGTGTTTTTTCTCGAATAATTGGCTTGCTATGTCTCGGATGGTTTTTTTTGAGTTTTGCCAGTAGGTTAGAAAGTCCATCTTTGCTTGTAACGACATAATATATGAGAATATCGTCATATTCTCGATATTCATCACTACTATTAAGCAAGTCTTTCTGTTGAACTTTCAACAAATTAGACTGCTGAAATTCCTCTAGTATTTTTTCTAGTGCATCACCGGTTATTTTTAATAAGCTGCTTGTAACTGCATCTTCTCTAAAATTATTCTTGCATATAAATTTCAGAACCTTTATTTGTTTGTCTGCATAACGATCTGCCATGATTTTATTGTAATTGTAATTTATTTCATAATACGCTGGAAACACTGAAAAATCAATAAAATACTTGTGTTTTAGGCCATTTGATGGTATTTTATTAATGTCACACTCAACTGAATATGATTAGCACGAACGCCCTGATTATCAGGCGAGGTTGTTCTTGGAACAGGGCAACCTTGCTAAAACAATTGAGCGCAACCTCGTGTTCGTGTTCAGTTGGGTGTGACAACCAGCAGGTTGTCCTTTTTTGTTGCTTATTTTTTATGGAACACGAAGAAAATCACAAAAATAAATTCAGCTACTGGCTATTGATATTGTCAGTATGTTTTGTTTTTGCTGGGTATGTACTTGGATATAGTAACGGCGCGACTTCTACTGAGAGAAAATTTCTCGAAAAGAAAGTTAACCTTGCTGGAGTGTCTTTCAATAAAGATGACACTATCGAGCTGAATTCCTTTTCGTGCACACCCAATGATACTGATGGTGATTGCAGCAAGCAGGTTATAGAAAATTATCAGCGTATATCAACTCACCACCTCAGTTATTGTAGGACTCTTTTAAGCGAGCAATCGCAAAAAACAATCGCGGGGCTTAAGGATCTTAAAACCAAAATTTCTAACAACAGTATAAATTTTCTTCCACCCCCACTTGGTGTGTCGACAGCTTACTGCAATGATGGAACCACGAGTTATTCAGCAAACTATTCCGGCACATGCTCTAGTCATGGAGGGGTGCGGTTATGGAACTAGTATGAAAATAACAAAATTAAAAAATAAACTTTCGCCTCTGATCATAGTCTCTTTTGCGACTTGGTTTGTTGGTGTGCTGGTATTCACTGGCATTATTTTTTATGCGATCAAAATCCAGAATGAAACATCGCAAGTTATTTCAACTCCTTATATTATTGCTATTGCTGCAGCTGTTTTTGTTGGAATAGCCTCATTTGGAGTCGGCTTGATCGCAATTACTTACAAAGTCAAAAACAAAAGTATCAAGAGTAAGAGTTGGATTTGGGCTGGCATAAAAATTGTCTTTCTATTAGTAATTCTTCCGGCGTTTCTCCTATGGGAAATTGTTCAGCCGGCAATAGTGTTTATTCGAATAAAATCGTTTGGCCTTAAGCAATACTGGGAAGAATTTCGATTCAAAGCTTTTGTTCTCAAGGCAGGAGCTTTTTTGTTGGTAGCCTTTGTTATTCTCCCTATGTGGGTAGGTGGCTATGCAATAGCCTTTTCTTTTTTCCATGGAAATCTTAAATATGGACCAGGGCAGAAAAATACTAGCAATTCAACTGTACTTGAGGCAAAGTTACCACCTGCAGAAGGAGAAAAAGCGATAACTTTTAATTGGAAATATAAGGGTAAAAAGTATACTCTTGATGAGACGCTGTATGATTCCTATTACAAGTTCTATAGATCAATGCCTACAGTGGCGCCTGATAGCAATGGGTTTGCGGGTTCTTTGAGTGATAGGTCTAACGAACTTGTTTTGCGAACAGCTCAGGGTGATGAGACAATCAAAAAACTTACTGATTCCATACGCACTTTCGGGCAGCAAAACAAGCTTAGCGATGATCAGATCGCCGAACTGGCACTGTCGTTTGTACAGACGATTCCATATGATACCGATAAGTTCAACAACCGGAAAGCCGGGCTTAATGGGATCGAGGAAAAAATAACTTATCCATACGAGGTTTTGTATGAGAATAAAGGCGTTTGCCAAGACAAAAGTTATCTTGCCTATGATATTTTGAAGGAGCTGGGATACGGCGTTGCTCTGTTTTCGTTCAAAGATGAAAATCATATGGCATTGGGAGTAAAGTGTCCCACTGAGTATTCAAGTTATGAATCCGGCTACTGCTTTGCCGAGACAACAACCCTGGGAAACAAAATAGGCAGTATATCAGAAATTGCACCTAAAAAAGGCATCGCTGTTTCCGACCAGGAAATCAGTCATTTTGGAAATGATAATTCTGAAGACTATGCTCCTTTAACGAATATCGTGATTGCTAATCAAATTGATGGGAAAAGCTATGCTGGCGTCATAGCTACTAGCGCAACTCAAAAAGAAATCAACGGTCTGCAAAATACTCTCTACACACAGAAGAATGAACTAAAAAAACTGAAGGCTAATCTTGATGATGAATTGGATAAGGTAAATAGCATGAAAAAGAAACTGGATAGCCTGTTCAAAAAAGAAAAATATGATGATTACCTGGATTATTACAAAAAATACACAGGGCCTTATGATGATTACGAAAAAGATCGGAAAGCGTATAATAAAAAGGTAGATGCTTACAATCGGGTATCAGACAAATATAATGCTCTGGTAAGGAGTTTGTATCAGTAGAGCAAAAAATATGACTTTGAGGACGCTATATTCACTTCGGATATTTTTTAGAGTACTGCGCATGGTACTGATATTTTTTGCTGCCGTGGATGGCGTGGGTGTTGCTATTGGGATATTCCACCGCGAATTTAACCGCGACCTGCTCATTTATGCCAATTGGTCTGCTCTCTATGTCTTGTTGATTATCATTTCAACCGAAGCGATGAGGTTTGTTTCAGAAAGAATAGCGCGTTATGAAATCCCGGAATAAAATCAGTTAGTCGCAAGAGCGTGGAGGCTAAAAGCCTCTTTTTGCTTGTATAGAGGTAAATTTAAGACTGTCAGTACTTAAATGTGACTGGGTCCTTGACATTTATTTTTATATGCAGTATGCTGTTGGTATGCATAAAGAAACATACCTAAAAGACATTGTCGAAGTGATCACTGGCTACACCTTTCGGACTGCCCTGCGAGGAAAGGATAACGCCTCTTTGTTTGTGCTCCAGGCAAAAAATATCTCAGATAATTCTATCGTCGATGAGGATGGTCTCGATGGGATAGATTTTGAAAACTATTGGTCAAAGGCAATTGTTAAGAAGGGTGATGTTGTTATATCTTCTAAGGGAAGTTTTCGCGCCGGAGTGATCAATCTAGGTCTCAAAAATACGATTGCTGCTTCTTCGGTCTACATCCTGCGACCAAGTTCCGACAATGTCATTCCTGAATATTTGGCCATCTTCTTTAATTCCCAAAAAGGACAAAAGCAGATCAGCGAGAAAGCGACTGGTGCGGTAATCAATACAATTCTGCGAAAAGATTTGGAAAACATAACAGTCGCTCTGCCGGATCTGAAAACGCAGAAGAAGATTGTTGAGCTATATCACACGGGCAAGGAGTTACAGGAGGCACTGACAAAAAAAATGAAATTAGTAAGTAACGTAAACGAAGCGGCAATAAATAAATTATTAAATAACTAAAACTATGAACGCAGTCAGAAAATACACGCAAGAAGAGCTTAATAAAACCCTGTGGTCGGCAGCTGATTCGTCACGCAGCTCCCTTGCGGCGGATGATTATATGAAATATGTTTTGCCGATGCTTTTCTTTAAGTATCTAAGCGACCTCTCGAAAAAGCGCCGAGGCGAATATGCGGAGCGTTTTGGTAAAGATGAGAAACGTGTTGAGGAAAAAATGAAGCTCGACCGTTTCTATTTACCACCCAAAGCTTCTTTCGATAATATCTACAGTATCATCGAGCAGGACAACATCGGAGAAGAGATCAACAAAGCACTACACAAGATTGAGGATGCCAACAAAGAAAAGCTTGAAGGAGTTTTTAGTGTTGATTTCAATTCGGAGTCAGTTCTTGGCAAGCTGGATCAGCGCAACAAGATGCTTCGCCACTTGATTCAGGATTTTTACAAAATAGACCTTTCAGATGTTGGCGAAGATGTCATTGGAAACTCTTACATGTATATGATTGAGCGCTTTGGTGCTGGCGCTGGCAAGAAAGCTGGTGAGTTCTTTACCGTGAGAAACGTAGCCAAACTTCTAGCAAAGCTCGCACAGCCGAAAGAAGGAGATAGAATTTGTGATCCAGCCTGCGGATCAGGTGGCTTATTACTATTGGCCGGCGAAGAGATTGAAAAGAATGGATCAAAAAACTATGCGCTTTATGGCCAAGAGTCTACTGGTTCAACTTACCAGCTAGCACGTATGAATATTTTTCTTCACGGAAAGGATTCAGCTCGTCTTGAATGGGGCGATACTCTGAATAATCCATTGCTTGTTGAGAATGACCAGCTGATGAAATATGACACCCAGGTCTGTAATCCTCCATTTTCCTTGAAAAAGTGGGGCGCAGAGCATGCTGAGGCTGACAAATACAAGCGTTTTTGGAGAGGTGTGCCGCCAAAAGATAAGGGAGATTTTGCTTTCATTACTCACATGATTGAGACAGCAAAGCCCAAGACCGGACGTGTGGCCGTTATTGTGCCTCATGGAGTGCTGTTTCGAGGTGGAGCAGAGGGAAAGATTCGCGAGCAACTTATCAAAGAAAATATCATCGATGCTGTTATTGGAATTCCCGCAGGACTTTTTCAGACGACTGGTATTCCGGTAGCGATTCTTATCATTGATCGCTCACGCGAGAAAGGCGGAGCGAATGAAAAGAAAAAGGACGTGCTTTTCATTGAAGCATCAAAGGAGTTCAAAGTTGGCAAAGCGCAGAACACGCTTACCGAAGAGAATATTGATAAAATTTATGACACCTACGCTAAGCGCAAGGAGATTGAAAAGTTTTCTCGCAAGGTGGACCTCAAAGAGATTGAGGAGAATGACTTTAACCTCAATATCACGCGCTTTGTAGACACATTCGAAGAGGAGGCACCGATTGATATCAAGGCTAATCTGAAAGAGCTTGCCGAACTTGAGCCAGAGATTGAAAAATTGGAAAAACAGATGACTAATTATTTAAAGGATCTTGGTATTAAATAAACATATGACGTATGCAAAAAAGAAGTGTTTTATAAGTTTTGATTATGATAATGATAAGGCCTTAAAAGAATTTCTTATTGGTCAGTCAAAAAACGATGATTCTCCATTTGAAATATCGGACGTGTCCATTAAGGAAGCTAGCAGTAATTGGAAAACAGAAGCAACGGCAAATATAAAAAGGTCAGACATAGTGATTGTTATCTGTGGCAAAAATACGGATACGGCCTCAGGTGTTTCTGTAGAGCTATTTATAGCCCAAGAAGAAGGTAAAGAATACTTCCTTCTCGCAGGATATTCTGATGGTGGGAATAAGAAGCCTAAATCAGCAAAATCTACAGATAAGGTATATAAATGGACCTGGGATAATCTTAAAAAATTGATTCATGGAAATCGATAATATTATGGAAGAAAGAGAGCCAATCGAAAAATTCAAAGAAAAATATGGTGAGAACTACTCGCAGCACTATTTTGATCAGTATAAAGTTTATATTGATGGAATGGAAAAAATTAGTGACAGAAGAGAGAGTGCAAACAAATATTTTTTTGCTATGAGCTCAGGAATAATTGTTTCAGCTGGTTTTATTATCAATTCCAATTTGAGTGGTGGCTGGATAATGTTAGCGTTGTTTATCTTGGATCTACTGGGCATTGCAGTCTCTATCATGTTTTGGTTTTTAATAAACTCATACAAACAGCTGAATAGTGGGAAGCTTAAAATCTTGCATAAGATAGAAAAGAACTTACCTATTAAAATGTATTCAGATGAATGGGTGGAACTTGGTGAAGGTAATGATATGAAAAAATACCTTCCTTTTTCTCATATAGAGAGAGTGATCCCTCTTATATTTGGAGCAGTGTTTTTTCTTTGTTTGATCGTATTAATTTTTTGGATGATAGCCTCGGTGCTCGTTAGCTGCTATTAAATTTATAGTAAATAATTAAACTTAGCCCTATAGAATGGTCAACGAAATATTCAAAATTGAGATTTCAGCGAATATGGTTGCATGGTACGGAGCCATTGTAGCCACTTTAAGTGTTGCTTTTTCTGCTTTTCAGGTTTGGCGAGATTCTTCCAGAATAAAAATCTCTCTTGAAAAAGGATTGAACTTTTATAATTCAGCGCCTCTGTATAAGGAAAATGTTGATTATGTTGGGGTTAATGTTGTTAACAATGGGAGGCGACCAATCAAGATTACACATGCGGCTCTTTTGATTCTTGAAAAGGAAGGCAAGCAGCTTCTTTTAGCAGATAGCTTTGCTGATCATAGAATACAAGTTCTTACGGAAGAAAATCCAAAAACTCAATTTTTTGTAGAGGCTTCTCTTGTGGATATAAATAAGATTTGGTGCATTGTTATTTCTGATGGAACGGGTAGGAGCTATAGAAAATATATGAAGAAGTTCCCGACGATTTTAAGACTATATTATGCGCTTAAAAAACATTATGCCAAAAAATAATAAATCACAAAAAAATATTCCTAGCGGATGGCAAGAGGTAAAACTTGCTGACTTAGGTGTTTTTTCAAAGGGTGCTGGTATAACAAAAGATCAGCTCACGGAAAATGGACATAACGCTGTTCGATATGGAGAGCTATATACAAGACACCATTTTCACATTAAAAAAATATATTCTCATATACCCAGTTCGGTGATTCCAACAACAAAAAAGATAAAATATGGCGATATTTTATTTGCCGGATCGGGAGAAACAATAGACGAGATTGGAAAAGCAGCAACGTATTTATTGGATGAAGATTGCTATGCTGGTGGGGACGTAATAATATTTTCACCAAAAAAAGCAGACAGTTTGTTTTTGTCATATTTTTTAAATATTGGTGAGGCCAGAAAGAAACTGAGAGAGTTAGGACAAGGTCAGTCGGTAGTGCACATTTATAAGAAGGATATTGAAAATATTAAATTGTATCTCCCACTTCTTGCAGAACAAAAAAGAACTGTTCCGGTTATAAATACATGGGAACAGGCTATTGAGAAGTTGTCACAGAAAATTAGAGTCAAAAAAAGTATTAAAAAGGGATTGATGCAGAAACTCTTAACTGGAAAAGTTAGACTAGCTGGTTTTAATGACGAATGGAACTCTATAAAATTAAGCGATGTTTGCAAACGATTCAGAACTGGAAAATTAGATGCTAACGCAATGGTGGATGGTGGCAAGTATAGATTTTATACCTGTGCTAAAAATTACTATAGAATTGATGAGTATGCCTTTGACACTGAGGCATTGCTTGTATCTGGCAATGGAGCAAATCTCGGTTACGTCCATTATTATAAGGGGAGGTTTAATGCCTATCAGAGAACATATGTTCTTGATAACTTTATCTCTGATATTATTTTTACGAAATATATCTTAGACGAGTATTTACATAAGCGAATTTCTGAAGAAAAGTGTGATGGTAATACCCCATACATAAAGATGGACACCCTAACTGATATGAAAATTAAAATGCCAAAAACGAAGGAGGAACAAGCAGCGATTGCTGATGTTATTACTACGGCAGACGAAGAGATTGAGGTGCTAGAGAAAAAACTCGCAATTCTAAAAGGTCAGAAGAAATATTTGTTGAATAATTTAATTACTGGAACTATAAGAACTAAGGCATAAAAAATATGTTAGAAAAAGTCCACTTTGACGAAGCAAGGCAATCACAGCTCCCATTCATTGAGCTCCTTTTGAATATGGGATATAAGTATGTTTCCGCTGGGGACGCAATGCAACAGCGAAAAAATGATGCAACCAGCTTCATCCTTTCAGATATTGCTGCCAAAAAGCTCATGGAAATAAACAGCTATGATATTGATGGCGTGGAGTATAAATTCAGCGAGAAGGACGTCCGGGACGCTATTGATGAGCTCGGGAATATCCAATACGAAGGTCTGATTGATACTGCACAGAAAATATACAACATCATCATGCCAACTAGCGGAGGCAAAACAATTAAGATAAATCAGAGTGGCAAATCAATGTCAAAGAATTTCCGCTTCATTGATTTTGCAAATCCTGAGAATAACGACTTTCATGTGACGGCTGAGTTTGAGGCAACTGGCAAGCAGAATATCCGACCGGACATTGTTTGTTTTGTGAATGGCATCCCTTTTGCTGTTATTGAAAACAAGAAGTCTAGCGTGGCAGCATTGGAAGCTATCAATCAAATGAATCGTAATCAGGGACCGGAATATTGCCCAAGGCTCTATGCTTATACGCAGCTTTTGGTTGGTACGAATAACAAAGAATTACAGTATGGAACGACTGGCACACTGAGCAAGTTCTATGCGGTTTGGAAAGAAAAGGAAGCTTCCAAGGAGGAGGTTGATGCACGAGTAATGAAGCTTATCAAAAAGCAGATTTCATCCGAGGTTTATGCTCAAGTCCTTACTGACTTAAATGGTGCGACTGATGGGCACGCACAAAAGCTTGATCGATTACCTACGGAACAAGATAGGGGCGTTGTTTCTCTCTTTGAACCCAAGCGTCTTTTAGATCTGACGAAAAACTATATCCTATTTGATGCTGGAGTTAAGAAACTTTCCCGATATCAGCAGTATTTTGCTATCCATAAAATGCTTAAACGGATTGATGAGGAAGAAACGACTGAAAGAGGGATAACTCGTCGCAAGGGAGGGCTTGTGTGGCATACACAGGGCTCAGGCAAGTCATTGACGATGGTTATGTTTGTGAAAGCCTTGATTGAAAGTCCCCACATCAGCAACCCCAGGGTAATCATCGTGACTGATCGCAAAGACTTGGATAAACAGATTAAGGATACTTTCAAGAATTGCAACCTGAAAAAAGAGGTTATCCAGGCAACCAGTGGCCAGCATTTGCTTGATTTGCTCAAAGACAAAAACTTGGCTGTCGTTACCACATTGGTGCACAAATTTGAATCAGCACGAAAGAAGAATTTCGGACTTGTTGATCCTGACAAGAATATCTTCGTGTTGGTTGATGAGGCTCATCGCAGTCAGAATGGTATCGCCAATCTTGAAATGAACCGCATCATCCCAAATGCCTGCTATATCGGATTCACCGGAACGCCTCTCATGAAAAATGAGAAGGAAAGCTGGCGAAAATTCGGTGGATATATTGATAAATACACCATTGATGATGCTTTGGAAGATAAAATAATCCTCCCGCTTATTTACGAAGGTCGCTATGTTGACTTGGTTCAGAATGCCAAACAGATTGATCGTCATGTTGAGAGAATCACAGAAGGTTTGAATGATAAGCAAAAGAAAGATTTGCAAAAATTCATCGGTACGAAAATTATCAAGGACAATCCTCAGCGCATTGTTGAGATTTCATATGATATTGAAAAACATTACTGCGAGAACTTTCAGAACACCGGACTCAAAGCACAAATCGTTGCCCCATCTAAATTCTCAGCCGTTTTGTTTCAGAAGTTTTTTGAGAGTCGCTCAAAGGTGCGAACCGCCATTGTTATTTCTGATGAACACGAGGATGGCGACGAGGAAAATACACACAGAAAAGAGGTCGTGACATATTTAGAGAATGTCCGTAAAAACCACAGCAGTGTGGCTAAGTATGAGAAGGATGTTATTGAAAGCTTCAAACACAATGAGGAAGGTATAGAGATTATCATTGTTGTTGATAAGCTTCTAACTGGTTTTGATGCTCCACGCAATACGGTTCTTTATCTAGCAAAAGACCTTAGGGACCATAACCTACTCCAAGCTATCGCACGTGTTAATCGTCTGCATGAAAACAAAAAACTTCCCAAGACTGCTGGATACATTATTGATTATTCTGAAAATGCCAAAAACATTGATACTGCAATGAAGCTGTTTGGAAATTATGACGAGACCGATGTCAAAGGGACACTTATTGATGTGGGCGAGAAGATTCAGGAGCTCGAGCAGAGCTACGGCCTCATGAATGATATCTTCAAGGAGCTGAGATCTTCATCTGATGATGAGGCGTATCTTCAATTTCTTAAAGATGACCCAAGGAGAGAGACTTTCTACAAGGCTCTTAATGATTTTATTAAGAACTTGAATGAATGTTTTGTGTTGCAGGATTTCGTTCACGAATTCAAACACCTGGATGTTTACAAGCGGGAATTGAAGAAATTCATGGAACTGAGGCGTGCTGCCAGCTTGAAATATGCTGATAGAGTTGATTTGGCCCAGTATAAACAGTCGCTGGTGAATATATTGGATAAGTATGTGGATGCGCGAGGAGTGGAGCTTTTGACAAAGCAGGTAAACATCACTGACCGCAAACAATTTGAAGAAGCCATTGAAAACCTTGGATCTGATAAATCAAAGGCGGAAGCGATTGCCGCACAAACTCAGAAGACCATCACAGAAAAGATGGATATGGATCCGGAGTTTTATGAGATGTTTTCCAAAAAGATATCGGAAATACTCGAGGCAATGAGAGTTGGAAAGATGGCGGATATTGAGGCGCTGAAGCAGATGAAGCTTATCCGTGATGACGTGGTGGATAAAAAGGACGAGAACTTGCCGGAAAGAATAAGCACCCATACAGGCTCCGATGTGTTTTATCGTAATCTTAAAGAAGTATTCAGCAAGCATGTAAGTGATGAACAGGCTTATATTGATATCGTGCTGGACATTCTGAATATTATTAAGGATGAGGCAATCGTTGACTGGTATAAAAATGTTGATGTGAAGCGCAAGATGATCAACGCTATTGATGACTATTTGTATGATGTGGTCACGAAACAGAAGAACATCGAGCTGACTCATGACGAAATGCAAACCATCATAAATATCGTGATGCAACTTGCTGAGAATAACAACGAGATTATTTCTTAAAAATAATATGAATAAGTTTGTCTACGGGTCTTTTGTGTATGAATACGAGCTTGCAAGGGAAAAACGCAACACCTTGAGCTTAACCGTCATGCCTGATATGAGCATTTTTTTGAAGTGCCCACAGGATGCAAACGAAGAGCGCATTGAAATATTTCTAAAGAAGAAATGGTTTTGGCTACAGAAGCAATTGAATTTCTTCAAGAAGTTTCAAAAAAAGATTTACATAAAAGAATATATATCCGGAGAAAGCTTCTTGTATCTTGGCAGGCAGTATCAGTTGGTTGTTAAAAGAGCTAAGGAAGACAGGGTTGCTTTGCAAAATGGAAAGCTGGTCTTTTTTACCACCCAGTCAGTGAGTGATGGGGTACATACCCGCATATACTTGAATGCCTGGTACAACAGAAGAGGTCGTGAGGTTTTCAAAGATAGGTATGAAGAAGTGTTTCAAAACTTCGACTATGATCACAAGCCAAGATTGGAAGTAAAAAAGATGCAGAAACGCTGGGGCAGCTATACAAGAGGCAGAAGTATCATTCTTAATCCCCTCCTGATTCACGCTTCAAAGGATTGCATCGATTATGTCATTACCCATGAGCTATGCCATATGAAGTATAAAAATCATGATAATAATTTCTATAAGCTGTTGAATTCAAAATATCCTAAGTGGGAGAAGGTAAAGGAAAAGTTGGAACTTAGGCTTTCGTAGTAGAAAAGTAATGAAATTTTATGTCAAAAAATAAGAAAGAAAAAAAACTAACGACGCCATTATCCAAGCATAAAAAAGAAGGCAAAAAGTTAATCCCTCCTTTTTTGACAATTGGCGGAATGCAGTATAGCTCCTGGGTAAATGAAAGGCTGCCAGAAATGCTTTGGGCTGCTTTATTGATTTCCCATCTGGATAGAGAATATGCGCTTAATATCTTTCGCGAGCTGGTTGATAAATTTTCAAAACTAGCAAAAGAAAAAGAATTAGAGGTTCAGAAACTAGAGTTAACCATGAGTGGAATTGCTGATTTTCCCGCAAAGGAGGCTAGTAAGATATTAGAAGATGTATTTGGGAGTGAAGAAATCAAAAAATGCCTAAAACCCCTTTTACTGTTTAATGATCTTCCCGCGCGTGATTTGTGGCTTAAATTACTGAAAGATTTTCCTCCAGAAAAGGAAGATTGGTATGTTCTTTCGGATGCTATAAATAAAACACTATTTCATCAATCTCAGGAGGCAACAGATTGTAGATGGGTTAAAATTCTATTTTCGATTGTTGCGGGAAAAATAACATTTCATATAAAAATGAAAGACACTGTTGATGGTATATTGCAATATCCTTACAAGGGAGATATGAAAAGAGTTAGACCGTCAATAAGGTCTATGGAGATAGGTTCCGATATGCGTAATGAAAAAATGGACTATGCTTGGTCTAAGAATTTTTGGGCTCAATGTTTAAGAGACACTACATGTGTTAACAATCCCGAGAGAAAAGAAGAGATTAGTAAAAATTCCAAATCTGCTGAATATAAAGACTTGTTTCTCAAGAGATATGTAGAGCTACTCGATTGTTTTTTTGATACACAGAGCACCACAGCTGTTGATTCTAAGAGAGATACCGTCTTTGGAATGGCATGCTATGCTTCGAGCTTATTTACTCAGAGTATGGCATTTGGAATCACCAACTATTCAGTTTCCAGGTTAGTACTACGTTCTTTTGCTGAAATTCTTATAACACTTTCTTATTTGTTAAAGAAAAATGATCAGAAATTATGGGATGAATTTAGGGTTTACGGGACTGGTCAAGCAAAGCTATCGCTAGAGAAGCTAGAAGATGACACGCCTGGATATGTGGATATACAAGCGTTAAAAGAAATAGCAAATGAGGACGCCTGGATTGAATTCGTGCCAGTTAACCTTGGTCACTGGGATGGTTCAAATTTAAGGAAACTAAGTGAAGAAGTTGGTTTAAAGGATACGTATGTTCGCTACTACGAATGGACATCTGAATTTATGCATGGAAATTGGGGGGCTATTCGCGAAACTGTTTTCCAAACTTGCCTAAATCCGTTACATAGACTTCATAGAATACCAGAAGCTAGTTTGAAGGTGTTTCCAGATTCTTCAGATGATCTCTATTTGCTTTGGACGAAGATTATGGATCTTGCTGAAAAAGAATATCCGAAGGCAAATAAGACGGATATAGGAGGTGTGTGATTGTAGGCTCTTGATTAGGCTTGTAAGCTTTGTCTTCAAGCGTTTAATCTTCTTCTTATGGGGAAATGTGCCACTCTTGCTTAGTTGCCTGACACGAGGCCAAACAAGTGGCAATTAGGTTGCTTAGGGTTTATTAAACAAATCTGCCACTGTGGCAATTTGTTGTTCCTTCTTTTTTCAAAGCGGTTCGGACTTCTTCTAGGCTTCGGAGCAAGTGAAAATAAGGCTTGCTTAGGCCTTATTTTTTGTTACTCCGAACTGGAGTTTGAACCAGTTTCGGATATATTGACGGCTTTTCTTAATATGGTATAGTGTAAATAATGATATAAACCATATTAATAATATCCATGAGCTACCTAGACAAAAAAATTCAAAATAGAATCGACGCCAAACTGGCCTTGCTCAACTCATTCCGCCCACTCCCCGTATCTGCGGTCAAAAAACTCAAAGAGCAGTTCGAGATAGAAATGACATATAATTCCAATGCTATCGAGGGCAACAGTTTGACGCTCAAGGAAACTTATCTGGTAATCAATGAAGGACTGACCATAAAGGGCAAGCCGCTCAAGGATCATCTTGAAGCCAAAAATCATCAAGAAGCCTTGGAATATCTTTATGATTTAGTCGAATCCGGCAAGAAGAACACCTTTTCAGAAAACTTTATCAGATCGCTCAACCAGATAGTTCAGCAGAATATCGATAAGGAATGGGCTGGAAGATATCGAAACAGCGCTGTGATAATAGGCGGCGCCGATCATCGTCCGCCGGAAGCTTTGGAAATTCCAAGACTCATGCAAAATCTTATCCGCTGGGCGGGAGATAATAAGAAAAAAATGCATCCAGTCGAGTTGGCTGCCGTTTTGCATCACAAGCTGGTTTTCATCCATCCTTTTTTTGACGGCAATGGCAGGACTTCGAGATTGGCTATGAATATCATTCTTATGCAAGCAGGCTTTCCGCTGGTAATCGTGATGAAAAATGATCGAAAAAGATATTATCAAACTTTGTCTTTGACAGATAAGGACGACCATGACCCGTTTGTAAATTTTATCGCCAGGGCAGTCGAGCGAACTCTGGATATTTATTTGAAAATATTGACGCCAAGCGAAAAGAATAAGGAAAAATTCGTTTCTCTTGCTGATCTAGCCAAGGATTCAAAATTCACGGAAAAATATCTCAATCTCTTGGCTCGAAACGGAAAACTGGAAGCGCACAAGGAAGGCCGCAATTGGCTTTCTTCTAAAGATGCCTTGCAAAGGTATATGGATAGCCGTGAAAGGATAAGAAAATAGCCAATATGAAACGAATCCTAGTCATCGGCTCATGCGGAGCCGGAAAATCCACCTTCTCAAAACAGCTGCATGATAAGTTGGGTATTGAACTGATCCATCTTGACCAGCAGTATTGGCAACCGAATTGGACGAGAACCGGAAGGGAGTCATTCAGAGAAAAGGTAGCGGAATTAGTCAAAAAGAAAGAATGGATCATTGACGGGAATTATAGGAACACAATGGATATACGCTTTCCAATGGCTGATACCATAATCTTTTTGGATCGCTCCCCTCTTGTTTGTTTCTATCGCATTTTGAAACGCCGGTTCGATAACAAAAGGGCGGACCCGATTGCAGGCTGCAAAGAAAAGGTCACTTTCGAACTTATGAAATGGGTCCTATGGCGTTTTCCCATGACAAGCAAGAAAGAGATATTACAAAGGATAGCTGAAGTGAAAAACGAAAAGAGAATCATAATATTGAAATCAGATAATGAAACGACTAAATTCATAAGGTCGGTCTCTTAATTAAAAATAGTGAATAGACTATAATATCTGCATACCATTCACTAAAAAATATGGCCATCACCTAAAGGATGCTATTTTTTGAAATCAGTTCTGACTTCTTTCATAACTCGGAGCATAGTGGAAATAAGACTTAAATGCGCCTTATTTTTTGTTACCCAACCGCATAATCAGCACCCCCCCTAATGCCGCGAGTCCCATGCCGAACTATTGATAAAGAGAGCCTCAGATAGACACCCGCTAAGCTCATAATCGCGCTCCATCCAGAAGAGAAAAAGTGGTATAATTAAGTAGAGGAAGGCTGGAATAAAAAGGACTTTCACAAATAAAAAATTACCGATTCCGATATAACAAATCTACCTAGATCGGAGAAAAAACCCACAAGGTCTCTTTGAAAATAATAACTAACAACCTAAACCAAA
>Ga0209373_10002035_pt1 | contig 21436 bp, 18 predicted proteins | sample Higcelweek5metaG_FD_187173 | JGI IMG/M metagenome (GOLD analysis project Ga0209373, IMG submission 187173) | Freshwater pond sediment microbial communities from the University of Edinburgh, under environmental carbon perturbations - High... | ecosystem: Environmental > Aquatic > Freshwater >... | reverse complement strand
AGGGCGAAAGTTGCGTCACTTACTTCCGAAGCACCGTACGCGTTCGCTTTCTTCACGGTTGGGGGAAGCATCGTCGGATCTGTCAAGGCCCAGAAAGAATACTTGGGCTGCATATCCGCGTCGAAAAGTAGCGGGAACTTTTCCGCCATCCAGCTGGTTCCATCGGAAATACCCCAGAACACAACGGCGTCGATCTTGTCCTTTTTCTCGACAAACATCGCCATAAGTTCCGCATAACGGTTTGCCTGCTTGAGCATATCTTCTTCACTGTTGCTCGGTGCCTGAATATCGAGTTCGGAAATACGAACGCGAAGTCCCAAAGCGGAGAAACGGTCAATCGCCTTGGAGATCTGGTCGATTGAGGGATTCTCGATCTCATAATGTCCCTGGAATCCGATACCGTCGATCAAGCCCTTCTCATAGAGACCCTTGACCATATTATAGATACCGGTCTGTTTCGGCTCATAGGGTACATTGAAATCGTTGTAGAACAGTTGTACATCCGCGGGGGCATATTGTCTCGCATAGGTAAAGGCATATTCGACGTAGTCGGCGCCTACAACCTCGAACCACATATCGCCTTCCGCAGAATCTTCCGTCTTTGTGGGACGCATGGAACCTGTTGCTCCGTCAATCGTCTCGTTGACAACATCCCATGTGGTGATTACGCCGGGGTAGTTCTCTGTCACAAACGCGAAAACCGCGGCGATATAATTCTCCAGACGCTGGATCATGATTTCCTTGGAAACCACGGGCTTCTCCAGATCATAACCCTCGTGGAAGAACTCCATCGGAGTCTGCTTGAGCCAGACGAGCGTGTGTCCGTGTACCGTGAAGCCGTTCTCCTTGGCATAATCCAGAAGAGGCAGAGCTTTCTCGAAGGTTAGAACGGGATGTGTCTCGTCACCGCCCTCGGCTGCAGTGCGGCAGGCATCGAGATCGAGTAGGCTTTCCGGCTTGAGCTCGTTCTCATTCGTGTAGGTCGTGTATTGCTTGGACAGGAAGTCCATTAGAGCCGTATCCGAGAAAGCGGACAGCGGGATTGCAACACCGATCGGGAAAGAGTCCTTATAGGTCTCGGCAAGACTCGGAAGATCACCGTTGAGCGAGGCCGAATCCTTATCAAATACGTTAAGGTCATCAATGTAGAAAGACAGTCCGGGGGCATCAAGCGTCTCAAAATAGATGACAGTCTTTTCGACATTATCGCCGGCCCGGAAGGTTCCGGTAAGTTCCGTCCAGACACCGCTCTCGATTTCCATGCGCTGGAGATTCTGATAGCCGGCGACGCCACCGACGGTCGTCTCAGCGGAAAGAATGATCATCTGCTTCTTTCCGGATTCCTGATAGGCCCAACCGGAAATCGTATAGGTCTTACCGGCCTCGATAGGATACGTGCATCCGGGACCATTCCAATCAATCGTACGTTTGTCGGTAAACAAGCTGTACGTGCCCGTGTGAGCTGCTTTGTCAGATCGCTCGATCGTGACCGAGCCTTCGCTTCTTCCGGCCCATCCGGCCAGATCTGTATCACTCTCGAAGCTGTTCTCGCCGAGCACACCGACGGCGGCATTTGTGACTGTCGGTTCGGTCGATGTTGCAGGTGCGGTCGTGACGTCTGTCGGGGTGCCTGTCGTGCCGCAGGCGGCAAGGCCCAAGGCCATTGATGCGACGACTCCGAGACAAAGGATCTTGCATAAGACTGAACTCATTTTTCTCATGTAACCTCTCCTATCAAATACTTTTTTGCATTGTACGAGGCGCGTGAAAACCAAGCGGCAACGGTCAAATGCTTGGAAATTTTGACACATTATACCGCAGAACGCGCGCAATTTTAATAGAATAATTACGAGAGTTATCACCAATTTGTATGTAAATTATGGACGAATCGTTTCGCTTTTTGTTCATTATGCACAATGCAAATCATGATTCCATGACATTTTCGCTATGTGTTACATACAAGATGATCGCATGAAACGTTTCAGGTAGGACAGGCGATCTCGCGGCCTCGGACAAATCTCTTCATAATTCTGGACGTGTCAGCCGAATACAGAAATTGGGAGAGCTTCTCTTCGAGTGTCCGCGGAAGCATCGGATTCTCTTTCTCCAAGCCGATGACAAGAAAGTCAGCATCATACCCGGTCTCGAAAGATCCGACACGGCCAAAGAATTTCCCTCCGCCTTTGGTCGCCAGATAGAATGCTTCGGAAAGAGTCACCGGTATTTCCTCCTGGTGATCGAGGAATCGAAGATTCGATTGCTGGCAACAGCCCGAAATTGAACTCATGATGTCGAGACGATGGGATCCCGCAACATCCGAGCCGATACCTAGACGCATATCCCGATTCATGTAGTCGCGAAGCGGCATGATCCCGCTTCGCATATTGATGTTCGAGAGCGGACAATGTGCGAGGAAGATTTTGCGCTCCGTAAGAAGAACTCTCTCCTTCTCGGTAAGATAAATGGCATGGGCAAGGATAGTCTTCTCCGGACGAAGAAGGCCATAGGCTTCATAAACTTCCGAGAAGGTCTCGATTTCGGGATGAAGCTCACGAACCCAAGCTACCTCGGCGCGATTCTCACTGACATGAGATTGAATCGGCAGATTGTAAGTATCGGCAATATGTCCCAACTCCCGCATCAGTTCCCGCGTGGTCGAAGGAACGAAGCGCGGTGTCAGAATGGGGGCGACCAGGTCGTTCCGGCCGAGTGTCCGTGATAGAAACTTCTCCGTGTCCCGCAAGGAGTCCTCTGTTGTCTCGGTCAGTTCAGGAATCGAGTTGCGATCCATATTTACTTTGCCGATGAATCCGCCCAGACCGGAATGCGCAAACAGATCGTAGAGCATCAATGTCGTATCCAAGTGCATCGTTCCGAATACGGATGCGCGTGTTGTTCCGGAACGCCAAAGTGCGCGCAAGAACTCACGATAGCAACCTTCAGCAAATTCGAGATCCGAGAACCGGCTCTCCAATGGAAACGTATACTTCATCAGCCATGGAATCAACTCCTCGTCATATCCGAGGCCGCATTGAACGTATTGAGGCGCATGTGTATGCAGATCGCAAAAACCCGGAATGATGAGATCCTTCGAGTAGTCGAGAACTGGAAGGCCTAGAAATCTTTCCGGGAGCTCATCCACAAGTTGAAGAACGATTCCGTTCTCGATCACCAGATAGGCATGTTCTTTACAGACAAATGTCTGTGGGTCCGCTGTAAAAATGAAGTTGCCGAAGACGATCAATGGTGGCATACGTTATCCTCCTTTGTTCTCGTGAGAGGAAACGACTTTGTTGTGGATTCTTCTCATCTTATTGTCTCGTCGCATGTAAGAGCCAATTCTCGACATCAGGTGCTGGCAAGGCGGAGAAAGACAGGACGGGGGCCGGTGCCCCCTCGGGAGGTCTCAGCGTCATCTCGGTCCAGAACACGCCAAGCCATGTTCCGTTCTTGAATCCGCAATTATGCAGGTGTCCGATCTCGCGAAACCCAACCTTCTTATGAAACGCTAAGCTCTTGTGATTGACATCTGTAATCAATGCATACAGCTTGTAATATCCCTGCGCTTCAAGAATGGGAATCAACGCCCGATACAGAGCAGATGCATATCCGCGTCCATGCGCTGCATGATCAAGATAAACGGTCACATCGGCATCCCAGCCGTATGCGGCGCGTTCAAAGGCTCTCGAACCATACGCATAGCCGATAATCTTCCCGGCTTCCTGTGCCACGAGCCAGGGAAATTGATTCGTTATCGTGCGAAATCTCGCAAGAAATACCTCTGCAGACGGTGTTACGTACTCAAAGGAAATATTCGTATTCTCTACATAATAGGAATATATGGAGAGAATCGCGGGAAGGTCTGATTCTGTCGCCTCTCGAACGCTGAAATTCATTACTCTCCTCCTCATTTATGAAAAAGATAGGCAGCCATCAACATGAAAATAACGATATGAGCGGGATAGAAAAGATAGAAGAAATATTTACTCCATCTCTTCGGCTTTTTGCCCGGAAGTTCCAGAAGCAAAAGAAACGGTGCAAAGCTAGAAAATATCTGAAGCAAGGCGAAGCCGGGATCGCTTCCACGCAATGCTGTTCTCACAGTAAAGTATAAGACATTTTGCGCGAGCAGCACGCCGAGAAGAGGAAGAATTCGTGTGATGCGCGAAGCAAACTCCGGTTTTCCCTCCATGACAAAGATCGGGATCGAACCTTTTCGCAAGAAATAGTAATAGATGAGAACCGTGGCAATTCCGTAAACATCATAATCAGGAGCGAATACAAAGGCCAAAAGAATCGACGCCGCTATTCCAAGGCTTGCTACAATCTTGATCCGGAGCGGCGACAGGGATCGTACAAATTCCGGAATATCCTCTTCCCGCACCGGGCTTGTGGTCGAAGGCCTTCGATCTGTCCGCGAGTACTCGATCCATTCGATAAAAATCAAACAGGCGATCGCAAGCGAGAACGTGAACATTACGTTGATAAAAAACGGCTGCCCCGTGAGCAGATGCGTGAGATAGAAGGCCAATTCTGTCATTGCGGCAAAAAGAAACATCCGTGCGAAATAGCGCGGACGATTCTTTGTTCGTATGTAGCCATGCGCCACGGAGTACGCGAATAGAGGAAACGATAAGCGCCCCAGAAGTCGCAGAAGAAGGTAAACTTCGCCTGGCAAATGTTCTCCAAAGTAATAACCGACGTGATCAACGACCATGAGAAGTAAGGCGATCCACTTCATGAATTGAAATCCAAATCGCCCGTATATGCGAACAGGCGCTATAGTCCTTCCTTAATACTCCTCGCGGTTCCCAAATTCCGCACTCTCTACCCACTCGTCGACCCGACGTATCCGGGTGATCAATTCTTCCAGAATATCAATATGTTGTTTCTCTTCCTTAAGGAGATACGATAAGGCTACCCTCTCCTTCTCCTCCGCGGAAGTGTCAAGAAGCTCACGATAGAGTTGAACCGCCTTCTCCTCCATCGTAAGCGCCATCTCGTATACGGCGACTTGCGGTGGATTCGCGCGAATCTCATCTTCAAACTTCTCAAGATTAGCAAATATATTCTTCTCGTGTATCAGGCTTACATGATCGGGTAAGGCCATCTCATTATCTTCAATAAATTGATGAATCAGTGCCAAGTGTCTTCCTTCGTCATCCGCTAGGATGGTGAATACCCGCTCAAGAATCGTCCCGCCGTAGTTGCGAATTTGTTCCTCATAATACTCGATACCTTCCGATTCCATATCGGCGGCAAATTGTAACGCGTTCATATTGCACCTCCGTAACCCTCGAAATGATCTGCTTCTTTAGATTCATTCTATCATAAAGCATCGGATGCCGTTATCACGTTTTGACTATATGACCAAGCCTCCGTTCGGACTGATTATCTGACCGGTGATGAAGGAAGCCTGATCCGACGCCAAAAACAAGAGCAGTTGTGCGATCTCTTCCGGTGTTCCGATCCTTCCGAGTGGAGTCTCATCACAGAGAGAACGGATATCCTCCTCGGATAGAGCCTGGTTCATCTGCGTATCAATGACTCCCGGTGCTACAGAATTTACCGTTATCCCGGAGGGGCCTACTTCTTTGGCCAGTGCCTTGGTAAATCCGATAATCGCTGCTTTGGCGGAGGAATAGACCACCTCGCAGGATGCCCCGGTGATCCCCCATATCGATGATACGGTTAGGATCGCACCGGTTTTGCGCGCGATCATGCCCGGAAGAACGGCTTGGACCAAATGGAACAGTCCGCCGACATGGATGTCAAACATATCGCGAAACTCTTCCTCCGTCACATCCGTGATCAGCTTCTGCGAAGCGATTCCGGCATTGCTGATCAGCACGTCGACGACCCCGTAGCTAAGGTTTGCCTTCATAACGGCATCACGTACCTCTTCGGACTTTCGGATATCGACACGATACGCGCTGGCATCGAATCCTCGCGCGCGAAGCTGCATCGCAAGGCTGTCCGCACTTTCGGAATTTGTGCGATAGAAGAAAGATACCGCGTAACCCGCTTCGGCAAAGGCTTGCGCCGTTGAAGCTCCGATCCCGCTGGATCCGCCGGTGATGAGTACATGTCTTTTCGCTTTGTGCATTGCTTTCACCTTCTCTTCAATCGGTTCTTACACCGGCGTCATTGGAAACTGGATTCGTGTTCCTTCATCCGCACGGATTCGGAAGGTGGATGAAGAAGATCGGTCGAGCGTGAACCATGAAGCGATACCGGAATCCTGCGCAGAAACACCTTCGGCAGTGACGGATACCGGAGGCCGGGCGGTCGTTCCGGCAACGGTGATGGTTAACGGAAAGGTCAACGGTTCATAGCCGGATAATCCAATTGCGAACGACGCAGGAGAGAGATTCCCATCTGCTTCGAGGCAGTTTGTTTGAAAACCCGTGGCAATTTTCCCGACCGTGATCAGCTGAATTTCTCGTACCAGAATTCTTTCGACGGTCATCGTCGCCGGATCATATGTGATCTCATCTACCTTCGCCATCTGAACGGCGCCGTTTGCCAAGTCCCCGAAAGCCTGATAGACCCACAAATTCTCCGGGTTAAGTCTTCCTCCCGTCTCTCCCGTTGCGCCGAATACATCCGCATGGAGATCCGCAAGTTTCTTCGGGATTATACGCAAACCGTCCGAATACTTGTATACGAAGCTGGTCGGCTCAAAATCCATGCCGTACCCACCCGCGAGGAGCAGGAAAGAATCTCCTTCCTGTACCGGCTGCAGCAGCTCGCTCTCAAGAGCATACTGGGAGAGAGCCTGCGTGTTCTGGTTATAGAAAACCTGGCCAACCGTGCGATTATTGACTTGATTCATCAGAAAACCGATAGAGAAGCAGAAAGCAATGACAATCGCGAGAACGCGTGTTGTCCGCGGTTTCTTCATTCTGACCACGATCGACCGGACGGCAAAGACCGCGATCATCACGCCTCCGAAATACTGAACGAAAACCGGCAAATATCCGACACCGGGAGAAAGCTCCGTCTGATACCGCGCGGAGAGGGACAGAATGGTCGCGGGCAGAATCCAGAACATAAGTCCTGTCCATAAGAGCTTCTTGTCCGGGCGTTCTTTGTTATCACCCGACAAAGCGATCGCCAAGCCCGCGAACAAAACCACAGCCAAGCATATGTCGCCGATCGATATGCTTCGGATAAAGGCCTTGAAGCCATAGATCAGGAATGTCGGCGTCGCCAGAAGGTAATAACTCATGGGAATCGCGGCGCTTATCTGACTCAGGAAGGCCTTGATGATTCCATATGCGTCAAACGAGAAACTGATACCAGCATACGTAGGGTTGGGAGCACCCGCTCGCATAATCAGCGTAGTGGTCAGAATGGCACCCGTCACAGCAAGATACGGCAACGTTGTAAATAATGCCTTCTTCCCTCGGAGAAAGAGGAACGGAAGAACAAGAAATGCCAGAATGAAGGCGTAGGATATCTCGTAGGTCAACATCGCACACGAGAAAAGCAGCGCTCCGAGTATATGATACCGGTACTTACCCTTGGTATACCCGATCACGGCAAACGATCCCGCCCATAGCAGATACAACGCGACGAGTTCGAGCATGCCGTGATACGCGATGATCGGATCTTGATAATAGCGGAATTGAAAAAAGACCGGCGTTATGAGAATCGCAGCAATCGCAAGACGATGATTCCCGCTGAGTTTATAGATGAAGAAAGAGGAGGACAATACGCAAGCGAAAACCAGGATAATCTGAAACGTGCGATAGAGAAAAAGCGAGGAACAGGCGGTAAACATCGCGTATGAGTAGAAAGCCAGAGGGTAGAATCGGCCGCTGTCCATCCACTGACGCAAGAGTGAAAAGGTGTGATCCCAGACATTGCGATTCGAATAATTAAGGCCGCCATCCGTCAAGGAATTGATCATATCGTCTCCGTTGTACGGTATCTTGTATACCATAAACAGCGTAATCAAAACAAACACAGATGAAAGGATATAGAGTACCGGGATAAGGTAGGATTGCGCATCGCGTCGCTGTTGTAACGGGGAGGTAGCCTGCGTCATGAGGATTCTCCTTATCGACGAAATTATGGTAAGTATTTTACCATATACAATAGAAGTATTCTTGCACGACGATAAAACATCAGTTGCGAATTTAGGAAAAGAAGATTATCATCTCAATAGTAGAAACGCAGAAGAAATGAGGATAAAGAATATGCCAACCTTATCACCTCTTGACAACGAAATGCCGGACATTGACCCCGATGCCCTCACCGTCAATCTGTCCGGTCGCGGGCCTGACGAGGAGGACCTTGTCAAAGCACCCTCGAATGTCAGGATGCCGGAAGAGCATGAGGTTGTAGACTTCGGATCAGGATCCGTGGTATCGGACGAAGAGATTGACGAACCATCAGAGGGCGAGGATGATCTCTATGATGACGAACGCTCTCGTGCCGATGAAGAAGAAATTCGCGAGATCGAGGCCCTCCTTCGCAAGAAGAAATCCGATCGTATGCGCTCGAAGAAGGCTCGCTCCGTCGCCAGCGGGAGGAAGGTCCTTGATCCGATCGTGATCGGCGCCATGGTTCTTTCTGTCGTCATAGCCGTTCTTGCGATTCTGTATTTTGCCGGTGTTTTCGAGAGCAAAGACTCCATCGGCATGACAGTCGAAGAGTTATCGAAGGCATATTCCTCGACGACATCCTATTCCGAACTTTCCAAATATGGCTTTGCCTTCCCGACAATGGAATTCTATGATGATGCTGACACAGGCGCCGCGACCGCGACTCCCGCGACGGAATCAGAGTATCGCAATTTCAGCGGTTATTTCGAGAACTCACTCGGCTATTATTTTGCAGTAGGTGGTGTCATCAATCGATCCGATTCGACGATAACGACGCTGAAGGCGAAGATTTATCTGAACAGTGAGAAAGGCATCGCTGATTCGATGGTAGTCTTCTCCCCACTCCTGCAGAGCTTGTATCCGGAGATGACGATTCAGGAGTCCGTCACACTTCTCCAAGAGCTTGCCGCGAACAAGACAGGTGTCACTGTTAAGGGGAACTACGCCCTCGCGCTAATGCTCGGATATGAATCGAACGTCAACTACGCCGAGATTTATATCACATCGAAAAGCCACACAGAGGATATGCAATCGATCCTCTTCCCCACTGCATCTGCTCAAGCTAGCGTTGCCGCAATAACTCCAGCTGCGTAAGGATTTCCTCAACGCATCATGGGTACTTCTAGACAAACAAAAAAGAACCTCCGGAATCCGATCGATTCCGGAGGTTCTTTCATGTCGTACCTACTTGAAGTTAACTTAGTAAAGAAGTCGAACGGCAATGGTATAAATCATCGAGCTGAACAAAGGCATCGATGCGATCGAAAGAACGACGAGCACAAGTGCCTTCTTGGGATCAAACTTCTCCGCGGATGCGCGAATTTCTTCGAAAAGCAGCAGGGCGCCGATCGCATACACGGCATTCACAAGAAATGACGTTATTCCGAAGCTGATCGACAGAAGACCGAAGATCTCATTCAAAAGAGACACCGGCCCAAGAAGCCAGAAAGCGATACCGGTAGCGGCAAGGGCCGCTTTCAGGTTCTTCGCTGGGGCAATGCCGAGAGGCTTCTGCAGCAGGAAGAATGCAAAGAGCAGCGAGGCCATAGAAAGGATGGATCCGAAGCCCGAGATGGAGCGAACCGCGATCGTGCGGAAAATCTCTCCAATATCGAGGTAGGCGAGACTCATACCCCTGTACGCGAACAGAATGCTAACCAATATATAGAAAAGGAAAAAGAGCAGACCGAAGATCCAGTACTTCTCCTGCGAGTATTTGTGCATCGCTTCAAAAGGATTGGAGAAGAAGGACGAGAAGAATCCGGGCAATTCGGACAAGACTCCCGAGGAATGGACCTTCGACTCTGTCTTTGCTTCTCCAGAAGCCGCGGTTGATGCCGGAATTACCGTAACATCACTCGCAACAGCTGACGAGCTGGACGCCCCCGCCGACACAGCCTCACCTGAGTCTTTACCGCTCGGCTCAGAGGATACCGTGGTACCACAATTCGGGCAGAAGACACTTCCGTTTGGAAGCTCCGTTTGACATGTTGAACAATTCATATCTTTCCCTCCTATTACATTGTGCGTAATCATTTGATTCGCACGTTCACATACTACACAATTTTCTATGCCGCCGCAAAGAATTTCTTAATAATGTTTGTGTTTTCGCGGTAGAAATTTTTCGTGAAAAGTTTGAATTGACAGAAAGAAATCATATGTTAAAATTGTAAGGGCGTCGGGGTGTAGCTCAGTTGGCTAGAGTGCTTGCTTGGGGTGCAAGAGGTCGCCAGTTCAAGTCCGGTCACTCCGACCATTGAAAAGAGCCCTGCGGCTGTAAGGTCGCAGGGCTTCCCCATTTTCTAGGGATATACTCTCTTTTTTAGAAATCATACATATGATTGATCGGCCCGGATCCGCAACCCAAATCCAACATCGCTCCGATAGCACCTGAGACGTATTTCTTGGCCCTTTCAACGCTTCTCTCAAGTGGAAGTCCTTCGGCCAGTCCGCAGGCGATGGCTGACGACAATGTGCATCCGGTACCATGTGTATTGGTATTTCGAATGCGTTCCCCCTCGAACCGGAGAAGTTTTCCATCCATCGCTAGAAGGTCTGTCGATACGTTCGTCAAATGCCCCCCCTTTAGAAGAATGGACGCTGCGGTAGTTTTCGACAGTTGATGCAAGACCGATTCCATATCTTCGATATTGTGTATTTCCTGGCCGCTTAAGACTTCGGCTTCCGAAATATTCGGCGTGATAATCGTCGCGATTGGAAACAATTCGTCTACGAGAGTCTGAACGGCATCATCCCGCATTAGGCTTCCGCCGGACGTTGCGACCATAACCGGATCTACGACGATGTTTCTCGCCTTATACTTGCGAAGCGCCTTTGCGATAACGCGAATGATGCCGGCATTTGAAACCATGCCGATTTTCACACTGTCCGGATAAATGTCCTCAAATACGGCATCGATTTGCGCAAGGACAAATTCCGGAGACAACTCACAAACCGCGTTGACCCCCATGGTATTCTGTGCTGTTATCGCTGTCACGACGCTCATCGCGTACAGCTTATGGGCGGTGATGGTTTTGATATCCGCTTGAATTCCCGCTCCGCCGCAGGAATCCGACCCTGCTATCGTCAATACTTTTCGCATCATATCTCCCCCTCTGCCGGTCGATTGGCAAAATTCACTTGATCCAGAATACTCCGCAGTTTTCTCGCAGCTCCCCGGACATCCGAATCGCCGAAGACAGCTGACACCGATGCGACACCGGCTATCCCCGTACTCGACAGTTCCTCAATGTTCGAACAAGAGATTCCCCCGATCGCAACGACCGGAATCCTAAGTTCAGTCGTGATCCGCATCAATTCGTCCCGAGAGACAGGTCTTGTATCCAGTTTCGTGCGTGTTGGGAACAGGGCACCTACGCCGATATAATCCGCTCCCTCCTCCTGGGCTTTCAAGGCCTCAGAAAGACTTCTCGCGGTCGCGCCGATGATTCGATCGGGTCCGAGGATCTGACGCGCACGCCGGGGCGCCATATCCGACGCGCCAAGATGAACGCCCGCATTCGGAATCTGTTTCGCCAGATTCGTCCGGTCATTGAGAATGAATGGGATCCGATAAAACCGGCACAACGCTGATACTCTCTTGGCACGCACAAACAGGGATTCATCGTTCCGTTCTTTGTCGCGCAATTGAAGGCAGGTAACACCGCCTTCAATTGCCTCCTCGATTCTCGCGAGAAATACGGGGTCATCATCAGGACTGTCCGCTGTCACAGCATAGAGAAGTAATTTTTGTGGCTCGAAGTTCATAGCTTGCCATCTCCTTGAATGTATTCGAATTCATGTGGTAGATCGCGTCAATCATCCGATCGCGAAAACGCATATTGCCGTCATGCTCCGTGCATCGCATACGGGCGATTTCTCCGGCGATTCCCATGGTGATCGTTGCAGTAAGTGCAGCCTTCGCCGCATCGTCAGGACTGGCCGCAACGCAAGCGCCAATGAATGCCGTAAGCTGGCATCCTGAACCGGATACCAAGCGCATCTCAGGAACACCGTTATGTACGCACGCATGCCACGCGGGACATGTCACGATGTCACTTGAACCCGTCGCGACAAGGACGATGCCGTGATGAGACGATTTTTCACTCAGGTAACGCATTTCCCGTGTCAGCGCATCTCCGGTTAGAAGTTCTTCGTCCGCTGTGTCCACACCTCTTTGGTTTACCTCGTCCGCGAAAAGCGCACGCATTTCAGACCGGTTTGCCCGAACGACGGAAACAGGGTATTCCGCCAAAATGCGACGTGCCAAGGTTCGCCTGTAACGGCTGAATCCCACGCCCACGGGGTCTAGGATGATCGGAATTCCTCGTTCTTTCGCACATGTAGCACTTGCGTGTATGGATTCTTCCGCACTTGGACGAAGCATACCGAGATTAATCACTAACGCGTGACTCTGCGATGTAATCTCCGCCGCTTCCTGGGGGGCATCGCCCATGACCGGCGAAGCTCCCACTGCTAACAGGAGGTTGGCGCAATCGTTTATGGTCACATAATTCATGATTGAATGCACAATGGGGGATGTCTCCCTTATTCGGCAAAGAATGTCATACAACATCTGCGTCCCCCTGATATCGTTTTCGCTCCTGATACGCGTGAAAAACTTTCTCAAGTACGTAAAGAATCCATGTAAGAGCCGCCGTCACGATCATCGCGGGCAACGTACTTCCCAGCGGAGTATCCATGCTGAGAAGGATTCGATAACACACAAATCCAAAGGCCCAGATGAGAAGATTTTTCCAGTGAAACTTTGCCGGCTTCCGCTCCCGGCGAGTCAGGAAGTGGTCCATGATCAGAACAGCGCTCATGGGTGCAAAGACGGATCCGATAAAGTAGAGAAAATCTTCATATCTCTCCAGCGGAAAGAATACGGCGAGGATCGTCGACAAGATGCAGATGATAACGGCATAGGTCTTGCCGTTCCATCGCGAAAACACAGAGAAGAAGCTCACACCTGCGGAATATGCATCCATGAAGGTCGTCGTCACCGTTGAAAGAACAATGACAAGAAGGGAGAAGATGCCAAGACCCGCCTGTAGCATGACTCGATCGATGGAACTTTCACCCGTAACAAGCACAGCTTGCAAACCGATCAGATACATCCATGAACTTGCGAGGAAATACGCTATCACAGACCATACCGTGGCTTTTTTCGCTTTTCGAGCGGTACTTGTATAGTCTGAGATCAGCGGCAACCATGAGACCGGCATGATCGCCGACAGCTCAACAGCTGCGCCAAAGCTCATCGACTGATCAGCAGTCATCTTGGGCTGTTGCGAAAAAAGTGCGAAACTAACGATCAGACAAAGTAGGAACAAAAGTATGGCCGCGATGGTACCAAGTTTCTCCAATCGGGAAACGCCAACCAGAAGCCATATGACGATGAGGATGCCGATAATGATTGCGAAGATCGCCGGCGCTATTGTCGGAAGAATCGTAACCGAGGCATCCGCTCCGCTTCGAATCATCACAACGGTCCAACCAACGAGCTGAATGACATTGAGAAGGCAGAAGAGAATTCCGCCCTTCTTCCCAAAGCACCGTTTCACAGTTTCCATCGCGTTCATTCCGGTATGCGCGCCAATGATTCCAGAAAGGAACAGAAGTGTACATCCGATCAAGTGCCCCAGAAGTATCGCGAGTAAGCCCTTCTGAAATCCGAGGGGAGCGATCAGTGTACCCGTAAATATCTCGGCTATGGAAACCGCGGCGCCGAACCAGATGATCGCATTGCTTCTCGAAGATGTTTTCTCGTTTATCATGTTCTTCCTCCGTCCTTATCTTTCTTCCTGAAAGGAACCAATCTGCGATAGAGCTTTATTTCGCTTCATCAACATCACACAGACACCTCCCGTTACCGCGCCACAAGTCGACGAGAGAAGAAACGGAATGAGATAGGTGTAATAGAAAATGTCGGCGCTGCTTCTACCCATGATCCAAATGGCGACCAGATATGCGCTAAAACCACCGAAAACCGCAGTGCCAAGGATCTCAGCGAGAATGGTAAGCGGTAGATTCTTGCTCTTATGGTAAAGGAAGCCACAGAGAAGAGCTCCGAACATGCTGCCCGGGAAAGCTAAGGGTGTGCCGAGACCGAGAAGGTTTCGTATCAAACTTGAGACGAATGCGACGAGAACGCCGTACCAAGGGCCAAGAAGAACCGCACATAAGACATTTACGATGTGCTGAACCGGCGCACACCTGCTACCGAATACCGGAAAGGAAATCGTACTTCCCGCGACGGCTACAGCACATAACATGCTGGCGAGAACCATTTTCTTACTGTTTTTGCGATTCATAAACTACCTCATTCTTTCTCGAAATAAGAAAAGACACCCGAACGGGTGTCTCCGAAAAAGTCCACAAGGTATGGCTTCCTACGGCGGCATTATCCGCATCAGGTAAAGGGTCGAAGCTTCAAGCTTCCTCTCAGCCCGTTATACGAGCTCCCCTGTTTTGTGACAGTATACCGTCATTCATAGATATTGTCTATCTGTTTTTAACGAAAAAGAGGCTGTCACATCAGACCTTGTAACAAGTCAGATGTGACAGCCTCTTCAAATACTAATTATCGGATCAGAAATCTCTGGAACGAGCGTTCGGATGTGCCGGACCAGCGTCTGTAGGCGGCGCATTGGGCTCAACAGAATCTCTGCGCTCACTTCTCTCCGGTCTCGGTCCTCCGGAATTATGTCGATCACCGCGATCGCCACGATCACCACGATCACCTCGGCCCTCGCGTCCTTCACCGAATCCGCCTCTGCCTTCGCGATGTTCTCCGAAGCCGCCGCGTCTTTCGCGCTGCGGACGATCCCCAGCCGGACGTCGAGGAGCATCAGGACCATCGACAAAGCCTTCCGGCTTCTCGATACAGTCGCGCATGGAGAGGTTAATCCGGCCCTGCGCGTCAATCTCGGAAACCATGACCTTTACCTTATCGCCTTCTTTGACAACGTCTTCGACCTTATCGACACGGTTCCAAGCCATCTTGGAAATGTGAACAAGACCTTCCTTGCCGGGAAGGAATTCGACGAAGGCACCGAACGTCATCAGACGAGTAACCGTACCGTCGAAGATCTCGCCCTGAGCCGGGTCATTCACGATTCCGTTGATGATCGCAAGAGCACGTGCAGCCTTCTCCGCGTCGGGAGTCGAGATGAAGATACGACCATCGTCGTTAATATCGATCTCAGCCCCTGTATCGGCGATGATCTTGTTGATGACTTTGCCGCCGGATCCGATAACTTCACGGATCTTGTCGACAGGAACCTGTGTCGTGATAATGCGAGGAGCAAACTTCGAAAGATCGTCACGAGGTGCGCTGATTCTAGGCAGGATCACTTCGTTGATAATCTGAAGTCTTCCCTTACGAGTCATCTCAAAAGCCTGACGGATAATCTCAAGAGAGAGACCGTCGACCTTGATATCGACCTGAATCGAGGTGATGCCAAGCTCGGTACCGGCAACCTTGAAATCCATGTCGCCGAAGAAGTCCTCAATACCCTGAATATCCATGAACACGAGGAAGTCATTCTCATCCTCTTCGTTGACGATTAGACCTGTCGAAATACCTGCAACCGGTCTCTTGATCGGAACACCGGCATCCATCAGAGCCAGCGTGCTCGCGCAAACCGAACCCTGAGAGGTCGATCCATTGGACATGAGAATCTCAGATACATTGCGGATCGCGTAAGGGAATTCTTCTTCCGACGGGAGAACGGGGATGAGCGAACGCTCCGCAAGAGCGCCGTGGCCGATCTCTCTTCTTCCGGGTGAACGCGAGGACTTCGCTTCTCCGACCGAATACGCGGGGAAATTGTAATGATGCATGTAACGCTTCGTATCCTCGGAATCCAAACCGTCAAGTGTCTGTGAACGGGATAACGGAGCGAGGGTGCAGCATGTCATTACCTGGGTCTGTCCACGCTGGAACAAACCTGTTCCATGCACGCGAGGAAGAACACCGACATCACAGGAGAGCGGGCGGATCGTGTAGAGATCTCTACCGTCAACGCGAACATGTTCGCGGAAGAGATAGTCGCGGACGACCTTCTTCTCAAGTTTATAGATCGACTCCGTAACATAAGGAAGGAAATCCTCGTGCTCCTGGGCCAGATAGTCCTTGACCTTCTGCGTCAGGGCAGAAACATTGGCGTCGCGGACACTCTTGTCGTCGGACAGAACGGCTTGACGCATATCATCCCACGCAAACTTCTTAATGCAGTCGAAAACCTCTGCGGGAATCTCGCTGGAAGTATAGGCGAACTTCGGTTTGCCAATCTCCGCAACGATACTGTCAATAAAAGCAACAACTTCCTTGACTGTCTCGTGACCCGCGGCAATCGCGGCGAGCATCGTCTCGTCGTCAACCTCATTGGCACCGGCCTCGACCATGCAGATCTTCTTTGTCGTACCGGCGAGCGTTACATACATACGGCTCTTGGCGCGCTGCTCTTCGGTGGGATTAATGACTGCCGCATCATCGATGAGGCCGAGAATAACACCGCCGGTTGGGCCGTTCCACGGAATATCAGAGATAGACACTGCGATCGATGTTCCGATCATCGCGGCTACCTCAGGCGAACAATCCTGATCTACGGACATGACGAGATTGGAGACGACGACATCGTTCCGAAGATCCTTCGGAAAAAGAGGCCGAATCTGACGATCGATCACGCGAGATGTAAGGATCGCCTTTTCCGAAGGCCGTCCCTCCCGCTTGATGTATCCGCCGGGAATCCGACCTACAGCGTACTGCTTCTCTTCGTAATCGACGGAAAGAGGGAAGAAATCAATCCCATCTCTCGGTGTAGACGAAGCGGTAACCGTCGACATAATGACGGTGTCGCCATAGCGCACAAGACATGCACCATTGGCGAACTGGGCAAGTTTACCAGTCTCCACAATAAGCGGACGGCCGGCAAGGTTCATTTCAAATTTTCTTTCCATAGATAAAAAAACCTCCCTGGGTTGAATCTAGGGTCAACCGGGGCGGTAGTTTGTAGATTCGCGGTTCGTATTATTCGAACGAACGGTCAATCTACCCTCTACAACCCTCGGCTATACCGAATGCATACCAACATTATACCGTATTTTGGCAGAAATGTTCGCTTTGTAAGAAAAACAAAAAGGGATGTCAAGTATTTGTCTCACTCCCCGGTCCTCGTGTCTTCGACACTGCGGAGGGGAGTTCATCAAATACTCGACATCCCGGGAAAGCAACATTGAAGTGTTCCTGTCTTTTTAGTTACTATTCGATTTACATAACATGGACATGAGGATGAATAATCGTTAACTCTAATGGCCGTACTGGAAATGAAAAAGCCACCTCTTCTGACTTTCTGGTCATCTGAGGTGGCCTTATCGTTTTTACTTTCTGATTCCGAGCTTCGCGATAATGGTTCTGTAACGCTCGATGTCGATACGTGCCAGATAATCGAGAAGACCTCTTCTCTTACCGACCATCGTGAGAAGGCCGCGTCTGGAGTGGTGATCGTTCTTGTGCTCCTTGAGATGCTCTGTCAGGTGATTGATTCTCGCAGTGAGAATTGCAATCTGAACCTCCGGAGATCCTGTGTCGCCTTCTTTGAGACCATACTCCTTGATAATGTCTGTCTTGTTGATCGTGTCCATCTTGTTCCTCCTTAAAGTCCGGCAGCAAAGTAGCGGGTCGGACGATCCCACAACTGTGTCTGCGGCAAATACGTTGGAATATTACCATAAAAGTCCCGTGATGTAAATAATAATCGGCTATTTATGACCGGAATCAACCTGCATTCGCGAAAATATCCGATTATCGATTCTCAGATTTCTCTTCCCGATCGATTCTCTTCAGAACCGCCCTTGCCGCCATAACCCCGCTCGCCCCGGCCTGAGACAATCCTCTCGTAATACCGGCACCGTCACCACAGGCGAAGAAGTTCCGAAGCTTGGTCTCCAACTCGCTGGTTAACGTTAACCGCGAACTATAAAACTTCACTTCAACACCATAGAGAAGCGTATCCTGATTTGCGGTTCCGGGCGCGAGCTTATCGAGTACATGAATCATCTCGATGATGTTATCAAGATGCCGCTTCGGGAGGACCAGTGACAGATCGCCCGGGATTGCTTCCAGCGTGGGTTTGACAAAGCCCTGTGGCAAACGGTGTGTGTTGGTGCGCCTTCCGTCGATCAGATCTCCGAAACGCTGGACCATAATTCCGCCGCCGAGCATGTTTGACAGAGATGCGATGCGCTTGCCGTACTGGTACGGTTCATTAAACGGTGTGGTAAAGCGATTGCTGACAAGAAGGGCAAAGTTTGTATTCTCACTTCGCAAGGCCGGATCCGTATAGCTATGTCCGTTTACGGTGATGATGCCGTCGGTATTCTCCGTAACGACATGACCATATGGATTCATACAGAAGGTGCGCACCACATCCTTGTACTGCTTGGTGCGATAGAGGAGCTTCGCCTCATACATCGCATCGGTTATATCTTTGAATACAATCGCGGGAAGTTCCACGCGAACGCCGATGTCCACCTGATTGTTAATCATCGGGAGCTTCAGCTTATGACAGACCGAAGAGAACCATTCCGCCCCGCTTCGGCCGGGAGCCGCTATCAGGTACTTACAACGAAAAGTTCCGGACGTCGTGGCAAGCGCGTAGGTTCCGTCGGCTTCATGGGAGATGTCCTCTACCCGCGTCCGACAGATCAGGTCAAGCTTCTTCGTCAGGTACTCATATTGCTCGATGAGGATCTCACGGTTGCGTTCCGTTCCCAGGTGCTTGCACTTCGCATCCATCAGATGGAGATCATAGCTGATCGCATTCCTTCTGATCACATCCGCCTGCGGCGTGGATGTGGAGAAAACATCGTTCGTTGCACCGAATCGCATGTTGACAGAATCGACGTAATCAATCAGCCGCATGACCTCGGCATCCGTTACGTAATCATTCAGCCATCCGCCAAACTGTGTCGTGAAATTAAACTTCCCATCAGAAAAAGCGCCCGCGCCGCCGAAACCCCGCATAATCGCACAGGTCTTACAGCTCACACAGGAAACGGTTTTCTTCTGGATGATCGGGCAGGATCGCGCGACGATCGGATCTCCCTGCTCTATGATGGCGACAGAAAGGTCCGGATTCTTCTCTGTCAGTTCATATCCCGCGAAAATGCCGGCAAGCCCGGCTCCAATAATAACGACGTCGAAGCGCTTCTCATTGTTCATACAGTAACTCCGTCTCTCTCCTATTATCTCTGTCAGGAAGCCATCTCTGCTTTGCGGGCAAAGTATAACTCCGTCCTCGTTGTCTGGATATAAGGTACAAGTGCTATGCTGAGCAACCCGCACGACAGAAGAGTCAGAGCGAACCAACCGATGAATGACAGGTCCAGAATCCACATACGCCCCTTCTGCCCGTCCGTCATTTGCTTGCTCAGATCCATCGTCTCGCGAAAATTCAAATGAGGTTGATCAACAAGGATGAAAGGAATGTATAGATACGCGTAATAGCGGTTCAGAATAATCGCAATATATAGGGCCATCGCTACGAAATAAAGCACCATGCCCAGCATCATCGTTATGACCACGGCTAGGCCGCTGATTTCCGACTCGCGAGCGAAAAATGCCACAGCTCCGGTTCCGAATATTAACGTAACAGAAGGAATAATAAAGAGCGTAGTAGCGGCCAAGGACCACAGCATCTGCCATAAAAGGCTCCATCCCATTCCCGACGCGACCTTCTTGTATCTGCCCTGTTGAAAAGCAGAGAATAGCGGCATGTAATTCGTAAACGTCTCATGATTGCGTTGCTCCACAAACCACGAAGTTAAGCCGTACTGCAAAGGATATGTAAAGAAAACGAGCGCACTCAACGTCGCGGCGATCATAAACATATAGATAAATGCCAGAAATACGAAGATGACCGAAGCCTGACCGATCATCAGCGTCGCGTCGTCTTCGAGCGGAACGATGCTCAGCGCCGTTGTTACAGCTGTCGTAAGTGCAGAGGATACCGTTGAAGTCACGACAGAGATCATCGAGGAAGCAGCCGAGCCGATCAGGGTGAAAATAAACACCGCCAGCAGGGCTGACCAATAGTTCTTGCGAAGAATTTCCCAAGCCTTGCCTTTAAGATCTGTAATCTGCCACATTAACAAAGCCCTCCCATTCTTACGAAATAATTATACCGTAAAAACCACCGCTGTATAGGTGCGGATCCATTGCTTCTTCTGCGAAATAATTATCACGAATCCGTTTTTTTGTGTATAATCATCTCATTCATTTCGAACGGATGGTACACCTCGCATGTCACACGCAATTACTTCCCCTAAAGGTTTTCGTGCCGCGGGTATTCCCTGCGGCCTCAAGAAGAACGGCGCTCCCGATCTGGCCTTGATTGTCTCAGACGTCCCGGCCAAGGTAGCCGGTGTTTACACGAAGAACGTCGTCAAAGGGCATTCTCTGACACGCACGATGAGAATTGTGTCCGAGAGATCTACGGTGCGAGGCGTCATAATCAACAGCGGTAACGCCAATGCTTGTGTCGGCAACGACGGTGTCAAGGATGCGGACGCGATGGCTTCTTCTGTGTCACATCTTCTTAAGTTTGATGCAGATGAGATTCTTACCTGTTCCACCGGTGTGATCGGAATACGGCTCCCCCTTGAGAAGATTCTGACAAACACGTCGAAGCTCGTTTCTTCCTTGTCCTCTACGGCAGATGCGGGACATGACGCGATGCGCGCAATCATGACCACCGATCTTATTCCGAAGGAAGCCTACGCCAAGATTCAGATCGGCAATCATAAGATATCGATCGCGGGCATGGCAAAGGGATCCGGAATGATTCACCCGAATATGGCGACGATGATCAGTGTTATCACCACAGACGCCTCGATATCGAAGGACCTTCTCGCGACACTTCTTCGCGATGCCGTCGGACATACATTTAACCGTGTGTCGGTTGACGGCGATACTTCCGTTTGCGACACCTTATTGATTCTCGCCAATGGCATGTCCGGTGCGGATGAGATCCTGCCGGGCACCCCTGAATGTGATCTTTTCGCGGATGCGCTCATGGAGATCTGTACCGATCTTTCCCGTTTGGTCGCCAAGGATGGCGAGGGCGCGACGAAGCTGATTGAAGTTACGGTTAGCGGGGCCGCAAGTGCAAATGACGCGTATTTATGTGTATTATCCGTGTGTCGCTCGCCGTTGTGCAAGACGGCTATCTTCGGAGAAGATGCGAACTGGGGCCGGATCATTACGGCAATCGGCTACTCGGGCGCGCAATTTGATCCAGAGAGAGTTGATATTGCAA
>Ga0209373_10002032_pt1 | contig 21493 bp, 15 predicted proteins | sample Higcelweek5metaG_FD_187173 | JGI IMG/M metagenome (GOLD analysis project Ga0209373, IMG submission 187173) | Freshwater pond sediment microbial communities from the University of Edinburgh, under environmental carbon perturbations - High... | ecosystem: Environmental > Aquatic > Freshwater >... | reverse complement strand
ATTTCCTTATCTGCAAAAGCATATTTAGCCGGGTTCCAGTGCATGGAGTTTGCGTCAGGAGAGGTGGCAACGCCTGTGTCACCCATGCCACCCGCCCTGGAGTCAGGAGTGATGGTCAAAAATGGAGCGGCTGTAGTAACGGTATTAATTTTCCCCGATAGTTCATCAGTCGTAATCTGGCCAAAAGAGGGCTTGATCAGGGCTGTTAACCCCAGTGAAATCAGTAACAGGTTTCGCACAACTTTCATGTACAGTAAAATTTAAGCTGCAAATATAAAGATTTATCCGGCGTGAACCGATTGTCCAAAATTGATAAACAGAGAGCGTACTTATTTATTGTATGTAAAACTAATATTATTTCAGGATCACAAGCTTCTGAAAGGCTTCTTTTGTCTTGCCGTCAGCTGTTCTGACCTTAACCCGGTAAAAATAGGTTCCCCTGCCAATCGGGTCGCCAAAATCATCGAGCCCATCCCACGAAATGGGACCAACCCTGAATGATCCGGCCTTGATCTGTGTTTGGTCGGCAGAGATAAACTCGAAACTTTTCACCAGCTTCCCGCTGACTGTATAAACCTGAAGAAGAACGTCGAGTGCCTGTTCGCCCTGGTTGTGCTCAAAATAAAAATCAGTATGCGTGGTAAAAGGGTTCGGGTAATTAAGCACATGATCGATGACCAGATCCGCAGAGCTTCTGACCGTGAACGAAATTTCAGTTTCGCTGGAATTATTCAGGATATCCCAAACTTTTACACGAATGGTATGATCTCCGGGCTCAAGTTCACTGATCGGGTATTTCAGGGTGCCTGAAGTGTACTGGTCGAGATCACTTTCATAATAATCATTTAGTACGACCGGATTTTGCTGATTGTTGTCAATGATTGCCGTAATATCATGTCCGATGCCATTACTTGTGGTGTTGACTCCGCTGGCATCTTTGATTTTAGCCAGGAGTACAGGAGTTTCATTGGTCAATCCCCCGCTGACAAATGTTGTGTCATTCATGAAAATGTCGAGCTGAGGACCGTTTTTGTCATCAAGTCCGCTCGACGAGGATCCGCCTATCAGTACGCTCAGGTCGACACCTGAAGCATCAGTCAGGTCGCTGTTGCTATAAAAGCTCAGTTTACCGGTCCCGATTTTATAGGAGATATCTTTGGGGACAATAAAGCTGAAGGAAAAGTCTCCATTCTTTACGCTGGCTTTTCCTTTGAAAAGGATACTGTTTCTGACGGTAAATTCCATCAGCGGTCCGCCATCATTGGCCAGGTTCGACAGTGTGATTTCCTTATCATATACCGTTGGAATAACGACCCCTGAAAAATCAGTCATCTTGATTTTATTCAGATCATTTACATATCCACTGATTCTGGCTTCACTGAGGGCCTTTAAAGTATCACGGAATTCACCAACCGGTATTCCGTTGATTTGTGTCATGGTAATGCCGTATGTCGGCATGGCCAGTGTGAGAGCCGGATCGCCCAGCAGGGTGAAATTCAGTTTGTTCTGTTCATCACCGACTGCATTTTTTGTCAGTCTCATAATATCACCCAGTTTCAGTAGTTTTCCCTGAGCGTCCCTGGTGAAGGCATAATTGTAGAATTCCCGGTTCAGTACAAAATTCGGATCTGAATAGACCAATCGGGTGGTTGAAAGCAGAGCGATACCCCCGCCATTCTGGTTCAGGATTACCCACTCGCCGGCAGATGTTAATCCCGGGTTATCGAACCGGCTGAATTCGCAGGTTGCCGTGATGAAAAGCGGAAGTTTTTCAGGATTCTCCCAGCTTTTGATATCTGAAACCGTGATAATATTCTCATGGGCTAATCCTCTTTCGCTGCCGTGCCCAAGATAATCCATGATCAGGGCACCTTTTTTCATCCGGTCACCGATGGCACGGTTCACTTCCGGATAACGGTCCCCTGTCGGCAAGGTCTGTTGTTGATAAGCATCCAGAAAAATCTTGTCAATGTTGAATGAAGGATGTTCGACTTTTAAAAGATCGGCCAGCGTATTGGCATCACGCATGTGAGTGTTCCCATCTTCATCGTCTCCGATAAAACAAATCAGATTACGCCAGTCGCCCATAGATGAAGAGGAGTAATACTGCCGGATTTTTTCAATCATGATGGATGCCTCGTTATCGTTGATCACCGGGAGCCTGCCAATACCGAGATCGAGCAGTCCGGCTTCAATGTCTTCGCCGCTGTCGAGTAGTCCGAAGAAATCGTCAGTGACGTAAGAACTGGTTGGGTAGAGTGACTCAAGTGACTGGTAGGTTGGTAGATAGGTTGGATAATCCTGAACGGATTTCTTGTTGTCGTAGGATCCGTCACCGAAAAACAGGAAGTATTTCAGCTTGAAAGTACTTTTGGTTGACCGGTCATAAAACATTTTCAGGAAGTCTCTGAGAGCTGTTACATCTGGTGCACCTGACGAAAACTCATTGTATATCTGAGTAGGGGACACCACCAGGGTGGTGAGCCCATCCTGGGTTTTATGGAAATCGGCCAGCTGTTGGGCGTAAGATTTCAGGTCGTCGTGTACCAGGATAACCATATCAGGACACTCCAGCCCATGAAGGTTCTGAGGCGGAACCAACCCGAGTCCGTCGCCGGAATAGGCAGGCACAGGAAGGTCAGTGGATTTTGGATCAAAAACGATATACTCCCTGATATTATCCGTTGCAGCGGTGAACTCGATACCATCTCCATTCGAAACGACATACTGCTGACTGATTGCTTGTGCATCGGTCACATCCCAGATCAGATCATTGGTCGTTGCCAGGCTGACGTGAAACCGGGCTGCCTTGCCATTTCCTTTGCTCAATGCATCGCGGAATGCCATCTGCCCGCCGTCGAAAATAAGGTTGCATCTTGCATTGATCGTAATATAATCGAGCCATCCGTCAGCGGCGGTATTACTTTGAATGAATTTAAAATTGATGGAAAAGGATTCAGTCGATGGGGTGCATGAACCGTTTGAAATTGCCGTTGAAGCATAAAGAGCTTCCGCGTTATCGGTAGATACACCAGCCAGCTCCACCGTTTCAAACCAGGTATCTCCATGGAGAAGATAAAACTTTGAATTTATACTGGTCCTTGATGACCGGGCCCACAACGAGGTCGTTACTTTAACCGGTTCACTGATCACACGGTGCGGAAAATTAAACGTGAATCCCCATTTGTTGTCATTCGAAAACACCTTCCAGCACCAGAGCCGGCCTGATGCTATCAGGTTGAGCGAGTCCTGCTCCCGGTAATCTATTGCATTGTAAGTGGTTACAGTAGTCTGAGTTGACAGGGTGTTGGCTGAAAGTTCGGTAACCCTTTTGCCCGCACCCAGATCTTCAGTCAGAAAATAATAGGTGTAATCGGAATACAAATGAAGCCGGTGGCTGAATAATTTTTTGGTTTCATCATATTTCCAGGTGGTTACGTCGGTGGCATAAAAAACGATGAAATCGCCGTCGCCAAATTGACCGTCATTTCCTTTGTCAATATATACAGGGCACTCCAACAGGTCATCGGGACGATCCAGACTTGAATCGAACGGCAATTGTACGCCGCCGTTTCCATAAACCCGGAGGTTTTCGGGATTGCTGATTCCAATCTTCTTCAGATCAGCATAAGTCAGTTTTTGAATGCCTTCTTTGTTGATTCTGATTTTATACCAGGTTCCGTCGGCCAGAACTGATTTTGTTGCGTACAGATGAGTTTTCGTGGTGGATTTCAAATCCGATACTGGTTGAGTAACAGATCTTATTTCGGGAATAAAACTGACTAACCGTTCAAATTGCCCGGTCGAAGGGTTCTTTCTGAATGGAACGAAGCTATATACCGCGTAAGTTTGCTTACGTTCAGTTTTTACGATCGTTTTTGCTGTAATGGCATCCGGAAACTGGTTATTACGGATCTTTTGCCAGGCAGTATCAGCGGTATTTACCGGTTCAAACTTTTGTTCCGTCAAAATAATTTCCGGTGCGTTATTCTGATTTTCACTCCACCATAAACGTTCCGAATAGACTGGCAGGCTTCCTTTTCCACCCGGATATATGGCACGGTCAAATTGTACGGATGACATCCAGTTGATCTGTCTTGTTTGGGATGATTGTCCAAAACATGCTGATATTGAAAGTCCTGTGAACAGAACTATTAAGGCCAAATGCCTGTTCTTGCCTGGTATTGATCTGATCATATCGGGGTAATATTACGCAAAAAACGTTATTCTGAAAGTGAAATTGTTCTCAAAGAGGAAGGGGCAGAAAAAAATATTAACAGCCCTGTTTGAAAAATAAACCGAAACCAAGTGCGTTATTACTCAGTCTTTCGCTGAAAATTTCATAATTTCGGCCGCTTTCGGTCCTGAAAGTCAGCGGGAGTGATAAAAATAGTTATTTTTGTGCTTTGATTTAATACCCTTTGAACGTCATGAAAATCAGATCGTTTAGTTTTCTTCTGATCTCGTTTGCTTTGGTCCTGTCTATGGGAGGTTGCAAAAGCAGCATGAAATCTTCTAAAACCGGATGGGCATATAATGACATAAAAAATGGCGGATATGAGTATATATCCGGATTTAATCAGTCAACAGGCCCGGGATTGGTTTTCATTGAAGGTGGTACTTTCACGCTTGGACGTGTAACCGATGATGTACGGTACGACTGGAACAATATTCCGCGTCGGGTAACCATATCTTCGTTTTACATGGATGAAACGGAAGTAACCAATGCCGATTACCGCGAGTACCTTTATTGGCTGAAGCGTGTGTACACCGACTATCCTCTTGTATACCAGCAGGCGTTGCCTGATACACTGGTTTGGAGAGGTGCTTTAGCCTTTAATGAGCCGTTGACCGAATACTACCTTCGTCATCCTTCCTACAATGATTATCCGGTTGTAGGTGTATCCTGGTTGCAGGCTACACAATATTGCGAATGGAGAACCGATCGTGTGAACGAGGCGATGCTGATCAAGGAAGGCATCCTGATGGAGGATCCCAATCAGACCAGCGCTAAAAATTTCAACACCGACGCCTATCTGGCCGGTCAGTACGAAGGGGTGGTCCGTCAGGATTTGCCCAGTCTCGATCCGAACAACACTGTTCGCAAAGCAAGAATGGAAGATGGTTTCTTCTATCCCAAGTACCGGCTCCCGACCGAAGCTGAATGGGAATTTGCCGCCATGGGACTGGTTGCCAAAGAAGAGTTGATTGATAATAAAAGGATTTACCCATGGCGCGGTAACTACACCCGCAATGAGGACAAATCCGAGAGGGGCAGTATCATGGCAAACTTTGTACGTGGCAGAGGCGATTATATGGGAGTTTCAGGATCGCTGAATGATGGTTATCCGTATACATCTCCGGTTAAAACGTATGCTCCGAACGATTATGGCCTTTATGATATGGCTGGCAATGTAAATGAATGGGTTTTGGATGTATACCGTCCTTTATCCTCGATTGAAGTTGATGAACTCAGTCCATACCGTGGCAATGTTTTTACGGTTCCGCAAAAAGATGCCGAGGGTAATATCGTTGAAAAAGATTCACTTGGCAGAATTCCGAGAAGATCGATGACTGCCGAGGAAAATATGAAAAGGACCAATTACAAGAGGTCTGATAATCGCAACTACCGTGACGGGGATGCTCAGTCGAGCCTGGCTTTTAAAGCCGGCGAGGAAGATAATACCAAGAGTACCGGCGAGATGTATTTCCAGGGTAATGGTGAGAATAAATTGGGTATGACAAGCAGGATTACTGATCGTGCCCGCGTGTATAAAGGTGGTTCGTGGAAAGACAGAGCTTACTGGCTCGTTCCGGGCACCCGCCGTTATATGGATGATAACAAATCAACTGATGACATCGGCTTCCGTTGCGCTATGTCGCGCCTCGGCAGAGCTGATGGAAAATAGGATGTGAGATCTGAGGATTTCTATAATATTTTTCTGCAACACCCGCAGATATGTACTGACAGCCGGAAGGTATTTCCCGGCTGTCTCTATTTTTCTCTGAAAGGTGAGCGTTTCGATGGCAATGCTTTTGCAGCAGATGCTCTTTCAAAAGGCTGCGCATACGCCATTGTCGATGATCCGGCCGTGGTTGCTGATGAGCGGTATGTTTTGGTTCCGGATGTCCTGACTTTTTTGCAGGAACTTGCTTCGTATCACAGGAGCCAGCTTTCCATTCCGGTGATCGGTCTTACCGGAACCAATGGGAAAACAACCACCAAGGAGCTGATTCATTCAGTACTCAAACAGAAATTCCGGACTGTTGCCACTTCCGGTAATCTCAATAACCACATTGGGGTACCCATCACCTTACTATCAGCAAATCCGGAAACCGAGATCCTGATTGTGGAGATGGGGGCCAACCACCCGGGGGAGATCGCTTTCCTTTGCCATATCGCCAGGCCGACACACGGTTTGATTACCAATATCGGCAAGGCCCATCTGGAGGGTTTTGGATCGTACGAGGGAGTAATCCGTACGAAAAATGAGTTGTATTCCTGGATAAAAAGCAGCAACGGCCAACTGTTTGTCAATGCGGATGATTTATTGTTGAACGCACTGGTAAAAGACTATCCTTCAGTAACTTATGGCATTTTAGCAACTGCAGATATCAGCGGGAGTGCATTGAATAAGGAGCGAAATCTCTCGGTTGTTTGGAAGACTACCGAAGGCGAGCCTGAAATGGTCAGCACTCATCTGACAGGTGGATATAACTTGCAGAACATACTGGCCGCAATATCTGTAGGTAAGTATTTTGGCTTAAGCAATGACCAGATCAGAGCTGGTATTGAAACCTATATTCCTGAGAATATGCGTTCGCAATGGATTCAGACGGATCACAATGTTCTGTTTCTGGACGCCTATAATGCGAATCCTTCAAGTATGGAGCTTTCAATCGATCATTTTGCTTCGCTTATGTTGCCAGAATCGGTTGCGATTCTGGGTGATATGTTTGAATTAGGAGCCTATTCTGCTGAGGAACACCTCAATATCATAAAACTGGCTGAAACAAAGAACTTTGGGAAGTTGTTGTTTGCAGGCCCGAATTTCTATGCATTCAGAAAAGAGTTTCCGTTTCTTTTTTTCGGGGATATCGTGACGCTTAAGGCTTATCTGGAACAGAATCAGATAAGCGGAGGTCATATCCTGATCAAAGGATCGAGGGGCATGAAGCTGGAGCAATTGGTTCCCTACCTGTGATGAAAGATATCATCAAACTTTTTCTTTCCTCCTAGAAAATAGGCAGCAACTATGCTGTGGTTATACCATCCGGTCAGTTTTTCAGGGGCTGGATGCCTGATTCCGGAATAATCAGCATATTCCTTCTTCCAAAGTTTTGAAAAATCCCGGTGGGCTTTCACCACGGCCATAAAGAAAGCCGGTTTGCCCTTGAGCAGGTACTGTGCTGCGGCAATACCGTCGAGGATCTTTCTGGTAAATAGTTTTTTACGAAGGTTTGCTGAGGGTATGTTTTTTTTGAGCAGCAAAAGATTATTCCGGAAATTGAGATAGAGTTTCTTTGGACTTTCATTGGGCAGGGCACCTCCGCCAACATGATAGATCAGTGAATCAGGGGTATACCAGACTTCATAACCATTCGAATGCAATCTCCAGCAAAGGTCAATTTCCTCCATGTGCGCGAAAAATAACGGGTCCAATCCGCCGGATACCCGGTATGCATCGGTGCGCACCATCATACAGGCTCCGGATGCCCAAAACACTTTGGCGGGTTTTTCAAATTGTCCGTGATCTTTTTCAATGGAGTCGAAAATCCTTCCACGGCAGAAAGGATAGCCATAGCAATCGATCCAGCCTCCGGCTGCTCCGGCGTATTCAAATGATTCATGGTCGGCAAAGCTTTTGATTTTGGGTGCCACAGCGCCTGCCTGAGGATGCTGTTCCATAAAGGAGTAAAGGTGACTTACCCAACCCGGTGTAACAGCCACATCTGAATTCAGCAGAACCAGATAGGGTGTTTGAATTTCGCGGATCGCAATTTCATAACCTCCTGAATAGCCATAGTTTTGATCCAGTACCTTTAGCAGGATGTCAGAATGCTCGGTTTTGATCCAATGGACCGTATCATCAGAACTGCAATTGTCAACCACCACAATATCAGCGATATCATTCGGGGTGTTGGCTTTCAGCAGAGGCAGAAACTTTTGTAGAAAAACCAGACTATTCCAGCAAAGGATAATTACGGAAACCTGCTTCATGACTGCAAAGGTAACTCCTCCTTATGATATTTCCATCGGCGGTGCGACCACAGCCACAGGTAAGGTTCTTTGCGGATTGAATCTTCAAGCAGCCGGGTATAAGTCCTGGTGATGTCCCCATCTCCGGTTGGGCTGACTCCGTCATAGATCGGAGTGAGGAGCGCTTCATAGCTTCCGAAACCATGCTTTACCTGGTCGAGGTAGTAAACCGGCAGATGGTATCGCCGTGCAATTAATTCGGCCCCTGTAAAAAACGCAGTTTCCTGATTCAGAAAAGTAGTCCAGAACCGGATATCCACCCGTGCCGGAGTTTGATCGCCAATCAGAAGCAGTGCAAAAGGAGCGCTGCCCTCTGTTTGAGCTCCTGAAACAGCACGGACCGTCTCTTTCATGGAGATTAATTCAATTCCAGGTTTGTGCCTGATTTTCCGCATCAGATAGTCGGCAAAGCGGCTCGACTGTGGTTTGTAAACGCCCAGCAGCCGGTATCCGGAGGCTAAAACAGGCAGTGGTATCCATTCCCAATTCCCGTAATGGCCGGTCAGGATAATAATGTTTTGTTTCTGCTCCAGCGATTGAGACAGCATCTCCGGATTGGCAAACGGCATTCGCCTGGACTTTCGGTTGGGTTTCAGCCGGATAATCAGTATCGTTTCCAGAAACAATTCTGAAAAATGCTGGTAAAATCTGCGGGCAACCTTTTGTTGTTCCTTCGCGGAAAGCCCTGGCAATGATTTGCTTATATTTTCTTTTACCACCTTCGACCGGTATCCGCATAACCCAAAAAGCAGAACATTGATCAGAAGAGAAATAAATTTCATAATAAATCCGGGCAACCAGGATAAAAGCCAGAGGATTGCCCGGATGATGGTAGCTAGTATTTGATTCAATTTACCGGGTTGTGTCATCTTTTAAAGTTTGATAAAAATCTTGATCCCCAACCTGACCCACCTTTGCCATACATCAGACTTTGCCAGGTTGAATTTGCCCGGGGATCTGACGACGAAAGCATGTTAGCGTTATATCGATCATCCCTGGCGTCCGAATATACTAGAAAATATTCAGTGCCGATAACATGTGGATCGTAAAAAACGAAGCGAACATTGCTTTGATTATTGATATGATAGAATGTCCAGATTATGTAGGGAGCGGAATTGGGTTCTGATTTTGAATCCTCAACCTGGTTTGGAGTACCATATTTAAGCCATACATACCCCATATCCGTTTCATAGCCATGTTTGATTCTGGTAGCATAGTTCTTTTCAATGGCCAATACCTGATCCTTATAAAACGTCCATTCGGCTTCGGGATTTTGTTCATTCCTGATTTTCCAGAAATTGAAAAGGAATTTTTGCATCTTTAATTGGTCCGTGGTTTCAATGACCTTGTCGATAAATCTATTCTCTTGTTGAGTGGAAATTGGCTTCAGACTCTGGATGTAGAATTTTAAGGAATCCAGGGTGGTTACCTGTTCTGCAAAAGTCGAAGTGATGTCAACACTCTGAATGTCTGCCAGATTGATTTGGGCACCGGGATTGTCGCGCTGAAAGAACAGTTTGTTTTGGAGGATAAGCTCATTATTCCGGTCACGTGCTTCCACCACCAAATTGTAGTTTCCTCCAGGTAGTTCGGCAATAGGCATGGTTGCCATGATAGGATTGATCATTGCAGCCTTTTGTCTTTGGAATCCGGAATAATCGCCCAACATGACTTTGGTTTCGAAGGATTCAATGTAATATCTGTAAAGGAAATCCTGATTTTCGCCGATCTTTTTACCGAGATTGTACAGTTCGGTATAAAAGGTCAGTTTATTGACGGAAACCGGGTAAAAATCTCCGACATAAGGCAAAAGGTCAAACCCGCTTTTCGACAGGATATTCTGCTTTTTTGTGGACTGAAATGATTCGATTAACTGAATTCCACTGAACTTGAGAACAGAATCGTTGAATTCAAGGTCTAAAGGATATGAGTTTTCAATCAGATTGTTTTCGTTGTTGTTATCCTTAATGGTAAGATCGATGCGATAGGTGCCGGAAGGCAATAGTACTCTTTGCTGATCAATGAAATTAGGCTTTACATTCAAGGTGTCGTCCAGTTCAGAACTTTGCAGGTTATATTTCCGGTAATCAATGATCTTATCTTCTTTGATAAACAACAGGGTCACTTCCAGCGAGGCCTGGTAGGTTCCATGTGTTGTTTTAGCATAATTTGCAGATGGCCCCAATAATTTCAAGTAGGTCTCAACAAATGGTCCTTCTGCCTGGCAATAGAAGCCTGATTGGCAGAATGCGCCCTGCAAATCCTGTGAATTTACCCGGGCTGCCATCGATAATGAAAGCAGTCCCCATAAAATAACAGTTTTTTTCATGGTTAATGGTTTGTTTAGTTAGGTTACTCTATACTGCGGGGACAGGGGTAATCATTCTGTTTTTGGGTGGGGACAGAATAAAGATATTATTTTATCCGTCAGGTCCGACGAACAATGCCGTGATATTTTTCATGATGTCAAACTAAAAGTCCTTATTATCTTTTGTAGTTCTCTAAAGCTCTTCCGCCCCATCCGGCTTCGATGTCTCTGGTGTCGTAATCTTTCAGCTGGTTGGTTCGACCGTAAATATCATATTGCCAATAAGGATTATAGATTTCACCTCTGGCATCGGAGTGAATGAGAACATACTCAGCGCCGGCCAGACTCGGATTGTAGAATACGAAGCGCTTGTTGCTCTGGTCTTCAATGTGATAGAATTGCCAGATAATATAAGGGAATGCGTTGGGTTCATGCCTGACATCCTCAACCTGATTCGGAGCTCCATATTTCAACCAGGTACGGCCCATATCGGTTTCAAATCCATGTTTGATCCTGGTTTTGTATGCCTCTTCAATCATCAGCACCTGCGACTTGTAATGGTTCCATTCTACCTCCGGGCCTTTATCGTTCCTGGTTTTCCAGAAACTGTAGAGGAACTTTTGCATAGGATCCAGCTGGTTAGTTTTGGTGATGTTTTTTATGAACTGAATTTCCAGCATACTGGCAACCGGGATCAATGACTCCAGGTAAAATTTCAGAGAATCAGGAGCTGTGATCTTTTCAGCAAAGGTTGATGTGATATCGACTCCCTGAATATCAGATAGTTTGAGTTGCATGCCGGGATTGCTTCTCTGAAAAAAGACTTTGTTCAAAGCAATGAGTTCATTATTGCGGTCGCGGGCTTCCACCACCAGATTGTAATTGCCGCTTGGCAGTTCGGTTATGGGAAGAGAGGCAAGGATCGGATTCACCGCTGCAGCCTTCTGCTTCTGAAATTTCGAAAAATCTCCAAGAGAAAAGTTTGTTTCAAATGATTCCAGGTAGTATCGGTATAAGAAATCCTGGTTTTCACCTAATTTTTTATCCAGATTATACGACTCAACATAAAAAGTCAATTTATCGACGGTGGCCGGGAAAAAATCCCCGACGTAAGGAACCAGGTCAAATCCGCTTTTTGAGAGGATATTATCCTGTTGAGTGGCCTTAAATGATTCAATAAATTGAAAATCACTGTATTTCAAATCTGTTTTGTTGTATTCCATCGCTAAAACGCACGAACTTTCGATCGGATTATCTTTGTTGGCATTGTCTTTCACCAGCAACTCCAGCTGATAAACGCCATAAGGCAGTGAAATTCTTTGCTGATCGATGAAATGAGGTTTTACTTTGGTAGTATCTTCCAATTCTGCACTCAGGAGGTTGTACTTTCGGAAGTCGACGATCTTGTTCTCTTTTTTGAATAGGATGGTCACTTCGAGGGAAGCCTGAAAAGTACCTCGGGCGGTTTTGACGTATTCAGCAGTGGGGCCGAAAACCTTCAGATAAGTTTCCACATAAGGTCCTTCAGCGGGACTGAAAAAGTTGGCATGATAGAACAGTGCCTGCAACTCTTTGGCGTTTAGTTGGGTTATCATCAGAAAGGAGAGGACCACCCAAAGGAGTACTGGTTTTTTCATAGATTTTGATTTTGATGTTTGACGGGTTATGGTGCGCTAAAGAAACGTGGGTCACAAGTTTTATCCATCCGGTTCAATGCAGGGTAAAAGATACCTTTTTCTCCGGCAACGAGACCCATCCGGAATGAATTCTTATTCAGCGTGTCACTATTGTAAAACAATACATTGCCGGATTTTACGGAGACTTCGATCTCTTCGTTCCGGGGAGAGGCATTGACTACGAACTTTGTGCCGGTTACCTTGATTTTGGCGTATCCGGCAACAACGATAAATGGATGTTCGGGGTCGACGGTCACATCGAAGTAAGCTTCGCCGGTTAATTTAATTTCGCGGGAGCCGTTCATGAATTTACTGTTGTACACCAATTTTGAACCAGGGCCCAGGTCGACATGGCTTCCATCCGGGAGCAACACGGTTTTTGCCGTAAGCTCATTGTTCCGTACCACATGCGTATTCATCTGATGGAACAGAAGGACCCCAGAGCAGATTAACAACAGTAATACAGCTGCAACCCGGGCCAGACGTAACGGCAGGGTATTCCTTCCGGCTAAAGCAGATGGCGTGCTGTTCATCCGGGAGGCAATTAAGCTCCAACGGTTCTGTATATCGTTGTGATCGTCATGCAGGTCGATTGGTTCATAAGTCTCCTTCAGGCTGTTCAGCCGGTTTGTGTGATCCGGATCGCCGGACAACCAATCATTGATTTCGCGGTTTTCCTTTTTACTGGTTTCCTGATTCAGGAACCGGAATAACAATTCGTCCGTTATCATAGAGATTGTTTTCCTCTATGACACCTTAACGCTGAAAATCCCCCAACCGTTCAGCGGAAATTTTTCAGTTTTTTTTGCAGAATCTTTTTTGCCCGCGACAGGTGGTTTTCGATGGTTTTGGGGGCGAGCCCGAGGTATGAGGCAATTTCATTGATCTTTTCGCCGAAAATGGTTGCCCGGGTAAACACTTCGCGGCACTGGTCGGGGAGCAACCGGATCTGCTGTTCGATGATCCCGAGCAGCATCGGATCAAGTTTATCCTGATTGGAGGGAAAGGCAAACCAATTTCTTATTTCTACCGGATTGCTGAGATATATATCCTTAATTTTCTGTGACCTGATCCAGTTTAAGCTTTTATGGTATACAGAGGAATAGAGGTAGGGTTTTATGGAGCCGGTAATCAGTAGGGATTGCCTCTTTTCCCAAAGCTCCAGAAAAAGATCTTGAACGAGTTCCTTTGCTGTTTCGGTGTCATGGGTGATAGAGGTGCCGTAACGGATCAAGCCCGGCGAATAGAGCATGAAGAGGTGTTTGAAAACCTCCTTGTCGCCATCTCGCAGGCCAGATTTCAGGATTTGATCATCCGGGTTCAAGGAGTGATTAAAAATATTTTTTCAGCAGATTTAAAAATTCTTTGTGCATTAATCCGTTGGTGGCAGCATAAGTTTCTCCGAAAAGATAGTTGTCTCCTCCGTGGAAGTCATTGACTTGTCCGCCTGCCTGGCGGATGATCAGGGTACCAGCGGCGACATCCCAGGGTTTGAGGTGGTATTCCCAGAAAGCGTCATATCTTCCGCATGCAACGTAGGCCAGATCCATGGCAGCCGATCCGAGCCTTCTGATACCGTGTGTACAGCCCATGATATCCTTCAGGCAGGCCATGTACGGATCAATCAGAGAAAAATCGGTGTATGGAAATCCTGTTGCTACAAGGGCCTGACTCAGATTTTCCCGCTGGCTGGTATGGATGGTTTTTCCATTAAGCCGGGCGGGACCGTCTTTCCAGGCCGAGAAACACTCATCCTGTAGTGGGTCGTAAATGACTCCGGCAACCAGCTCTTCCATCTCCATTAATGCAATGCTGACCGAAAAGGGAAATACTCCGTGGATGAAGTTGGTGGTTCCGTCGAGAGGGTCAACGATCCAATTGTATCTCTTCCCCCGTTGGGTATAAGTGCCTTCTTCGGCAATAAAACCGGCATCCGGAAGGATTAAAGCCAGTCCGTCAAGCAGTTGTTTTTCGGATTGCTTGTCAACATCCGTTACAAAATCCATCTTTCCTTTGGTTTCTATCATGCCTTCGTTCAGCTGGCCGATCATGCTCTTTTGAAAGAGACCTGTTTTTTTAGCTAAAACGATTACCGATTCAGTGAGTTCAGCGTAATTCATGTTGTTAGTTAATGTGCAGATTGCAAAATTGGAAGCTAAGGTAGTGGTTTTGTGCTGATGATTTTTGAAGCGACAATCCCGTCGGTTACGGGCCCGCAAAGCTCTACCAGCCCGATATGATGCAGAAATTCATGCTGGTACCTGACGCGTACTTCCACATAGTTATCGGTAAATCCTGATAGTGTTCCATCGGGTTTGTGTTGTTCGAATATCACCACTCTTTCCTTTCCGAGCTGATCCGTGCAGAAATCGTGTTTCAGTTTACTGCCGATATCGTGAAGAATATGACTTCTGTCGTCCCTGATCCTGTTGGGTACTTTTCCGGCCATCGTGGCGGCCGGAGTTCCGGGGCGCTCTGAATAGGTGAAAACGTGCAGATAAGAGAGTGGCAGGCTACTGATGAAATGACATGCATCGTTGAAGTCTTCATCGGTTTCGCCGGGAAATCCCACGATTACATCTGCACCGATACAGGCATCGGGCATCAGGGATTTGATTTTCAATATCCGGTCGGCAAAAACAGGGGTCAGATAACGCCTTTTCATCAATTTCAGGATTTTGTCAGATCCTGACTGCAACGGAATGTGAAAGTGCGGGGCAAATCTTTTTGAACCGGCCACAAAACTGATGACTTCATCTGTTACGAGATTGGGCTCAATTGAAGAGATCCTGAACCTGAGAATTCCTTCTACCTCATCGAGCTGTTTGACCAAATCGATGAAGCTATCGCCCGTTGACTTTCCGAAATCGCCGATATTGATGCCTGTGAGTACAATCTCGCGCAATCCCTGGCTGGCCATTGATTTTGCCTGATCGATGATCGTGCTGATTTCAGGATTTCTGCTTCTGCCCCTGGCTTTCGGAATCGTGCAGTAGCTGCAGAGGTAATCGCAGCCGTCCTGTACTTTAAGAAATGCGCGGGTTCGTTCAGCGGTTGAATGGGCGGCAAAGAATTTCTGGTCTACTCCGAGCTCACAACTGTGTATTTCAGTATGCTCTTTTTTATGTGTGTCGCTCAGATATTTTACCAGATCGAACTTATCGCTGGTTCCCAGAACGAGGTCGACCCCTCCCCAGGAGGCAATCTCTTCGGGGTTGAGCTGTGCATAACAACCCATGGCAACGATAAAGCTGCCGGGAGACACATGAAGGGCCTTATGAACGGCCTGTCTGGTTTTCCGGTCGGCCGAGCCGGTGACACTGCAGGTGTGGATGACTGTAATATCGGCCGGTGTACCGAACCTGACCCTTTCAAACCCTGCTTCCTCCAACTGACGGCCGATTTCGCTGGTTTCGGCAAAATTAAGTTTGCACCCCAGCGTGTGAAAAGCTACTTTTTTCAAATTATTCAATTTTTATCAGAGCAGGTTACTGGCCAGTTCTGCCAGATGACTCCGCTCTCCTTGCACCAGATTAACATGCGCAAAGATATCCTGCCCTTTCAATTTATCGGTCAGGTAGGAAAGTCCGTTTGATTTTAAATCAAGATAGGGTGAGTCGATCTGGTGAATGTCACCGGTAAATACAATTTTTGTACCTTCTCCGGCTCTGGTGATAATGGTTTTTACTTCGTGTGGTGTAAGGTTCTGGGCCTCATCGACAATGAAAAAGACTTTGCTGAGGCTTCGCCCACGGATATAGGCTAGCGGAGTGATGATCAGCTTTTCTTCGAGTAGCAGCTGTTCGATTTTCAAAAACTCTTTACTTCTTGAATCGAACTGATGGCGTATGACCGCTAAATTATCGTACAATGGCTGCATGTATGGTTCGATCTTTTCCTGGGCATCCCCGGGCAGGTAACCGATGTCACGGTTTCCCAGCGGAATGATCGGCCTGGCCAGGTAGATCTGAAGATAATCGCGGCGTTGCTGCAAGGCTGCCGCCAGAGCCAGCAGGGTTTTTCCGGTACCCGCTTTGCCCGTCAGGCTGACCAGATTGATATCGGGCCTTAACAGGGCATCCAGACAAATGGTTTGTTCGGCATTTCGGGGCTCGATTCCGTAACATTTTTGCTTCTGAACCACATGCAGGGCGCTGGTTCGGATATCGAAAATGGCCAGTGCAGATGACTGGTTGCCTTTCAGCAGCATGTACTGATTCGACATCGGATCTATATCCAGATTAAACTCTTCAACCGAAACTCCTTCAGGAGAATTGTATAATCTGGCTATAACTTCATCGCTCTGATTCTCGATCGTCGGAATTCCTTCGTACAGATACTCGATATTGGTCACCTGGCCAGCCTTATAATCCTGGGCCGTTAAACCGATGGCCTTTGCCTTGATTCTGAGGTTGATATCCTTGGTAACCAGGATTACCTGCTTGTCGGGGTTTTTGTTTCGGGTATAGTCGGCAATGGCGAGAATCCGGTGGTCAGGCGTTTTCTCATCAAAGGATTCTTCCATCTCCCTCGAAAATGGCTTGCCGGTTTCAATGAACAGGTTGCCAAGCCCTTTCCCTAACCTGATACCCTCGGTAAACAGCATCTCGCCTGATAACTCATCGAGCTCCCTGACAAATTCCCTCGCCTGAAAATTGATCTGATCGTTCCCCTTCTTAAATTTGTCGAGTTCTTCAAGAACCGTTATCGGAAGAATGATATCATGCTCCTGAAACTGATAGATACATTTGTAGTCGTGTAGCAGCACATTAGTATCCAGTACAAAGATTTTCCTTTGATTCATCATGATGGTGCCCTTCTTTCAGGTTAAATATAGTAAAATTGCAGTCGATGAAGTACAACGAAATAACAGATTGGCTTTTTTCTCAGCTCCCGATGTTTCACCGTGTCGGGAAATCGGCCTATAAGGCTGATCTTGAGACTTCCATGGCGCTCGATAAGCATTTCGGATTTCCGCATCGGAATTTTTACAGCATCCATATTGCCGGCACCAACGGAAAAGGATCGGTGTCGAATATGCTGGCTGCCGTGTTGCAGGAGGCCGGATATAAGGTGGGGTTGTATACTTCTCCGCATCTGGTCGATTTCAGGGAGAGAATCCGGGTAAACGGGGAGATGATTCCTAAAAAGGAGGTGGTGTCTTTTGTTGAAAACAACATGGCGCTTTTCAGTGAACTGAAACCCTCGTTTTTCGAGATGACCGTTGCCATGGCCTTCGATTATTTTTCAAGGCAGAACATCGATGTCGCCGTGGTTGAAGCAGGACTCGGGGGGCGGCTGGATTCAACGAATATCATCGACCCGGTTGTCTCGGTGATCACGAATATCAGCTATGACCACATGGATCTACTTGGAAATACGCTTGAAAAAATCGCTTCAGAAAAAGCAGGTATCATCAAATCCGGAATTCCTGTGGTGGTTGGGGAAAAGAACAGGGAAACCCGCAAAGTTTTTGATGACAAGGCTGCCGAAGTGGGGGCTCCGATATTTTTTGCCAATGATTATTTTCAAGTACCCTGGTCAATTCTTACCCAGGAGAACCGACAGTATTTTCAGGTGTTGAAGGGCAAAAAGGCTGCTTATCCTGAACTATATAGTGATCTGATCGGACTTGTTCAGCGGAAAAATCTGCCGGTAGTTCTGGAAGTACTCGAACTTTTAAAAATCAGGGACTGGCATATCTCCGATGACCATATTTATGGAGGATTATCCTCAGTTACGAAATTAACTGAATTTGCCGGACGATGGGAAGTGATTGATAATCATCCGAAAACTGTAGTTGATACCGGCCATAATATCGACGGGATTTCACAGGTTGTTTACCAACTTGAAAACACCCGGTACAAAAAGCTTCATTTGGTTTATGGTACGGTAAACGATAAAGAAATCGATAAAATACTGCAGATTTTACCCAAAACGGCAACCTATTATTTTACCATGGCCTCGATTCCCAGAGCACTTGACGTAAAAGTACTGGCTGCCAAAGCTGCGTTTTACGGATTACAGGGTTCAATCCATCATACGGTTCCGGAGGCGTTGGCTGCAGCCCGAAAGTCAGCAAATACGGGGGATCTGGTATTGGTAACCGGCAGCACGTATGTGGTTGCGGAGGCGCTTGGACATTAGCACATTACCTTTCATCGCTGTGTTCATAAAATAGTTGGTTCAACATTATATTGGTCCGATTATTTCGCCGTACATTTGGTTGTTCAGCACTCCTTTTGCACGTCAGATGTGTTGAATAAGAAACCGAATAACCTGAACGCCGGCCCGTCATGCATAGTTTTCGTTTCCTTAACAGACATAAGGGATATGTCCTGATTAACCTGATCGGTTTGGCAACCGGACTGGCCGGATGTTTATTGATGGTCTCCTATTTGAAATATCAATCAGGATTCGATTCCTTTCACACCAATCAGGATAGAATTTTCAGGGGTCGGGCTGAAATAAAAATCTCGGGCAAGGAAAACACCACCATACACATGCCGGGTTTACTGGGAGAAGCTGTTTGTCAGGAGGTTCCGGGGGTGGAGGCGGCTGTCAGGTTGCATTCAAATTTACGCTATGAGATTCTGTGTGATATCAAAAAATTTGCTGATCAGAAAATCTTTTTCGCGGATTCCACATTTTTCAAAGTGTTCTCCTTTAAGCTATTAACAGGTAACCCGGCTGAATTGCTGAAAGCGCCTTTCACGGTTGTTTTGACCAAACCTGCCGCGAGCCGGATGTTCGGGGGTGAAGATCCCATCGGAAAGACGATAAAGATCGATGGTAACCCTTATGAGATCACCGGATTGCTCGATGATTTGCCGGGTAATTCCCATATCAGATTTGATTTGCTGGCCTCGCTTTCATCGATTACCCGTCCGGGTGATAATGTTGTGGAAAAAGAGGGTTTTACCTTTCCAACCTATTTTTTGCTTCGCGAGGGTACTGATCCGGGAACCGTGCTTCCCCGGATGAATCAGGTATTCGACCGGATTGTCGAGCAGCGGTATGGGAAAGCCGGACTGACAGGCGATTTGTATCTGCAGCCTCTTCTGTCGATTCATACCACACAGCTGCAGGCCACTGATTATGCAAAAACCACCCCGAAGAGTACATTGACCCTTTTCACCGTAATGGCCATTTTTATTCTTATGGTCGGGGTGATTAACTTTATCAATCTGACCACGGCCCTTTATGAACGAAGATCGAAGGAAATCGGGATAAAAAAAGTGATCGGTGCCACACCTCCGCAATTATTCTGGCAAACCATGCGGGAAACCTCGGTGTTGGTGGCCGCTGCCCTGTTCATTGCCCTGCTGGCTTGTGAAATACTGGTCAGATGGGTGAGGGGCAAATGGGCACTCGACCTGCAGCTGTTTTACAAAACAGATTTGATCTGGGCAAGCTGGTTGATTGCAGGTGCCGTTGCCATTACTTTTTTGTCAAGCGCTTACCCGAATTGGTACCTTTCAAGATTGAACCCCGGCACAATTCTGAAAGAAGAATCGATGAACCGTTCGAGGAAGTTCGGAATGGCTAAGTTGCTGGTTTTGATCCAATACGGATTGTCAACATTCATCATCTGTCTGATGCTCCTGTTCTCAGCGCAACTGAAGTTTGTTTCAAAAGCAGATCTGGGTTTTGATATGAAAGGAGTGGTTGTATTTGAAAACCTGACCAATCAGATTGTCGGAAGTTATAACTATCTGAAGAACAGAATACTGCAGTTGCCATCGGTCTCCAGTGTGACAGCATCCTATTCAATACCCGGAAAACACCGGATTTCAAATACTGTGGTCTATAAATATGGTAGTTCGGAATCGAGTGGTACCATTATCAATGTTAACCGTGTACAACAGGATTACCTGAAGACGTATGGGATTCAGCTGGTACAGGGGGAGGATTTCTCGCAGCTGCACAATCTCGATTCGCTCAGCTATATTATCAATGAAGAAGCTGTGCAAAAACTGGGGCTCGAAAATCCGATCGGGGAGGAAATTGTGCTGAGAGGCATTAAAGGTAAAGTGATCGGGGTAGTCAAAAATTTCAGAACCAAACCGCTCTACTCTGATTTCGACAAGGAAATCCTGACCATGCAGAGCAATAGCTTCAATTTTATTTCCATCCGTTTAAAGCCTGGCTTTACTGCGGGCAACCTGAAAGAGATCGAATCGGTTCTGACCGGACTGGATCCGGGCTATCAGCCGATATCTTTCTTTGTGGAGGATATGTACAGTGATTTTTACCAACGCGAGGAAAAGCAGCTGCAACTGGTGTTCTCCGCAGCCATTGTCGGAATCATCCTGTCTGTTATGGGCCTGATCAGCCTGATGGTGCTGACCTTGCAAAAGCAGCGTAAAGAGATCGGGGTCAGAAAAGTTTTTGGTGCCTCGGGTGAAACGATTTTCTTTTTGCTCATCAACCGGATGATGAAATGGGTGCTTCTGTCAAATTTGATTGCCTGGCCGGTTGCCTATCTGGTCACCTCTAAATGGCTCGACCGGTTTGCTTATAAAATCAACCTTATTCAGGAGTGGCCTCTGTTTTTGTTATCTGGCGGTATTGTGGCGATTCTTGCTTTTCTGTCAATCGGTATCCAATCGTACGGTGCTTCCAGAATGAGCCCTGCTGATGTCATTCAGCGAGGATAGTATCATTTTCTCTGTTTTATTCAATTTTAAAAACTCTAATTTTAGAGGATTAAGAGAAAATGCATATTCATTTATCATAAACTGATTATTCATGACATTTTTTAAGCCCACTTTCAGAACAGCTGTTTTTGTAATATTCGCTGTACTGGTCTTATTACCAGATGCTCAATGTACTCAAGCTGAAGATTTGAATTCCGGAATTTTCAAAAAAGCTCAGCCAATCTGGCCAACCGGACGGGAATTGGAGAAGAATCTGACTATTGGATTCAGAACGCAGTTTATCAAGCCTTCAAACGGATCTGCCGTGCTGAAAATAACCGGATCGACTCTTTACCGGATTTATCTGAATGGAACTTTTGTCGGTCACGGCCCCGCAAGAGCAGGCCATGGTTACTACCGGGCGGATGAGTGGGACCTGTCGGGCAAACTGGCCGAAGGGAAAAATATTCTGGCGATCGAGGTGGCCGGATACAATATCAACAGCTATTATCTGCCCGACCAGCCATCCTTTATCCAGGCGGAGGTAGTGTCGGGGAAAAAGGTGCTTGCAGCGACCTCTGCGGAGTCGGATGGTTTTGAGGCGACTCAG
>Ga0209373_10002030_pt1 | contig 21504 bp, 18 predicted proteins | sample Higcelweek5metaG_FD_187173 | JGI IMG/M metagenome (GOLD analysis project Ga0209373, IMG submission 187173) | Freshwater pond sediment microbial communities from the University of Edinburgh, under environmental carbon perturbations - High... | ecosystem: Environmental > Aquatic > Freshwater >... | reverse complement strand
CTGCTCCAACGGGCCCCAACACCCAAAAAGAAGAGCATGCGCGTCAAGCGCGGCCTTGCCGCCATCAGCGACGAGTTCCTCGCAAGCGTTCTAACCGCACCGTGAGGACTTCAAGCGATTCCCGTGCCATTCCCATGTTGACCTAGGGGCGAGGGAGCGGCATGGTGCGCGCGTCTTGTGGAGCCTTGACAGGCGCCCGCAACTCTGTTGTGCCCATCGCGCGTCCCGCGCGGTTGTCGCCCATCGCGCGTCCCACGCGTTCGACCTCAGGAAACCGCCCCGATGTCCGCAGCCTCTTCCGCCCAGCCTTCCCTTCAGACGATGGCGAACGCGATCCGCGCGCTCGCCATGGACGCGGTCGAGGCCGCGAAGTCCGGCCACCCCGGCATGCCGATGGGCATGGCCGACGTCGCGACGGTCCTGTTCACCAAATTCCTGAAGTTCGATCCGAAAACCCCGAACTGGGCCGACCGCGACCGCTTCATCCTGTCCGCCGGTCACGGCTCCGCGCTCATCTACGCGCTGGGCTATCTGACCGGCTATGAGCGGATGACGATCGAGGAGATCAAGCGCTTCCGCCAGTTGGGCAGCCTGACCCCCGGCCACCCGGAGGTCGATCCGTCGCTGGGCATCGAGATGACCACCGGCCCGCTGGGTCAGGGCGTGTCCACCGCCGTCGGCTTCGCGCTGGCCGAGCGGATCGCCAACGCCCGCTTTGGCGACGCGCTGGTCGATCACACCACCTACGTCATCGCGTCGGACGGCGATTTGATGGAGGGCGTCAGCCACGAGGCGTGCTCGCTGGCCGGTCATCTGGGGCTGAACCGCCTGATCGTGCTGTGGGACGACAACCACATCTCCATCGACGGCTCGACCGACCTCAGCTTCACCGACGACACCCCGGCGCGTTTCCGCTCCTATGGCTGGAACACGATCTCCGTGGACGGCCACGACATGGCCGCCATCGAGGCCGCCATCACCCAGGCCCGCGCCTCGACCGACAAGCCGACGCTGATCGCCTGCCGCACCATCATCGGCAAGGGCGCGCCGACCAAGGCGAACACCCATGGCTGCCACGGCTCGCCGCTGGGCGCCGATGAAATCGCCGCGACCCGCGTCGCCATCGACTGGCCGCACGCGCCCTTCGTCGTTCCCGACGACGTTCTGTCGGCCTGGCGCGCCGCCGGCGCCCGCAGCGCCGACGCGCTCGCCGCCTGGACCGCCCGTCTGAACGCGCAGGATTCCGCCACGCAAGCCGCCTTCGAGCAGGCCGTCAGCCGTGGCGTCCCCACCGCGCTGAACGACGCCATCGTCGCCTTCAAGGCCAAGATCAGCGCCGACAAGCCGAGCTGGGCCACCCGCGTCGCCTCGGGCAACACGCTGGACATCCTGGTTCCGTTGATCCCGGAGATGGTCGGCGGCTCCGCCGATTTGACCCCGTCGAACAACACCAAGGCCAAGGGCAGCGTCGACGTGAAGGGCCGGGGCGCATTCGCCGGTCAGTATGTCCGCTACGGCGTGCGCGAGCATGGCATGGCCACGCTGATGAACGGCATGGCGCTGCATGGCGGCGTCATCCCCTACGGCGGCACCTTCATGCAGTTCGCCGATTACTGCCGCCCGGCGATCCGTCTGGCCGCGCTGATGAAGCAGCGCTCCATCTTCGTGATGACGCACGACTCCATTGGTCTGGGCGAAGACGGCCCGACCCACCAGCCGGTCGAGCATCTGGCCGCGCTGCGCGCCATCCCCAACCTGCTGGTTCTGCGCCCCGGCGACGCGGTGGAAACCGCCGAATGCTGGCAGATCGCGCTGGAGCGGGTGAACGGCCCGTCGGTGCTGGCGTTGACCCGTCAGAACGTCCCGACCCTGCGGACCGAGCACACGGCGGAAAACCGCAGCGCGCGCGGCGCCTATGTGCTGGCCGAGGCCGAGGGCGACCGCAAGGCGACCATCTTCGCCACCGGCTCCGAGGTGTCGTTGGCGATGGAGGCCCGCGCGGCGCTCCAGGCCGACGGGATCGGGACCGCCGTGGTGTCGATGCCGAGCTGGGAGCTGTTCGCCGAGCAGGATTCGGCCTATCAGGCGGCGGTTCTGGGCGACGGCGTGCGCGTCGGCGTCGAGGCGGCGATCCGTCTGGGCTGGGACCGCTGGCTGGGCAGCGACGGGGTGTTCATCGGCATGGCCGGTTTCGGCGAGTCGGCCCCGTATCAAGAGCTTTACAAGCACTTCGGCATCACCGCCGAAGCGGTCACAGCCGCCGTCAAGGCGCGTCTCTGAGAAAAAGCGGCGGCGGCGCCCGGCATCCAAAGGGCGCCGTCAATTTTCATATTGGAGGAAGACATGGCTGTTCGGGTAGCGATCAACGGTTTTGGCCGCATCGGCCGTCTGGTTCTGCGGGCCATCTATGAGAGCGGCCGCAAGGACGTCGAGGTCGTGGCGATCAACGACCTCGCCGACCTCAAGGCCAACGCCCATCTGCTGAAGTATGACAGCGTCCATGGCCGTTTCCCCGGCACCATCGAGACCCGCGACGGCGTTCTGATCGTCAACGGCCACGAGATCAAGGTCGTGCAGGAGCGTGACCCGGCCAAGCTGCCCTGGAAGGATCTGGGCGTCCAGGTCGCCATGGAATGCTCGGGCATCTTCACCAAGCGCGACGCCGCCGCCAAGCATCTGGAAGCGGGCGCCGAGAAGGTGCTGATCTCCGCCCCGGCGACGGACGAGGACATCACGGTCGTCTATGGCGTCAACCATGACCAGTTGAAGGCGGAGCACCGCATCGTCTCCAACGCCTCCTGCACCACCAACTGCCTGGCCCCGGTCGCCTTCGTGCTCGACAACCTCGTCGGCATCGAACACGGCTTCATGACGACCATCCACTCCTACACCGGCGACCAGCGCATTGTGGACACCAACCACAGCGACCTGCACCGCGCCCGCGCCGCCGCGCTGAACATGATCCCGACCTCGACCGGCGCCGCCAAGGCCGTGGGCAAGGTTCTGCCGGGCCTGAAGGGCAAGCTGGACGGCACCGCCATCCGCGTGCCGACCCCGAACGTCTCGGTCGTCGATTTCAAGTTCAACTCCAAGCGCGCCACCACGGTGGAAGAGATCACCAAGGCGATCTCCGACGCCGCCAACGGCCCGCTGAAGGGCATCCTGGGCGCCTACACGGAAGCGCTGGTGTCGACCGACTTCAACCATGATCCGCACAGCTCGATCTTCGCGCTGAACGAGACCAAGGTGATCGGCGGCAACTTCGTCCGCATCATGACCTGGTACGACAATGAGTGGGGCTTCTCGAACCGCATGAGCGACACCGCCGTCGCCATGGTCAACGCGAAGTAACGCATCTCGATCCCGGCTCGCCGGATTGAGAAAAGGGCGCCTCCCTGGTGGGAAGCGCCCTTTTTGTTTGTGGGTGGTTGAGGATATGGGGGGTGCTTGCCCCCTCCCCGGCCCTCCCCAGCTTTGCGGGAGAGGGAGACAGGAGCTTTGTCGGGCTTCAGCCTTGTCCCCTCTCACGCAAAGCGGGGGAGGGTTAGGGAGGGGGCAGAGCGCGCCTGATACCTCCGTCCGATCAGGCCGCGCGCACGGTGTTGAGGAAGCTGCTGACCTGACTCTTCAGCCCGTCGGCCTGCCCGCTGAGCTTGCCCAGCGCGTCCACCAACTCGCGCGCCGTCCGCCCGCTCTGGTCCGAGGCCACGGTGACGCCCGCGATGCTGCTCGACACCTCGCCGGTTCCGGCGGCGGCCTGCTGGACGCTGCGGGAGATTTCGGCGGTGGCGGCGTTCTGCTCCTCGACGGCGGCGGAAATCGCCGTGGCGATGTTGCTCAAACGGTCGATCACGGCGGCGACGCGCTGGATCTCCATCACCGCCTGCCCGGTCACGGATTGGATGCCGCTCATCTGCCCGCCGATTTCATCGGTGGCCTTGGCGGTCTGGTTGGCCAGCGCCTTGACCTCCGACGCCACCACGGCGAAGCCCTTGCCAGCCTCGCCCGCGCGGGCCGCTTCGATGGTGGCGTTCAGCGCCAGCAGGTTGGTTTGCCCGGCGATGGAGTTGATGAGGCCGACCACGGCGCCGATCTTGTCCACCGCGTCGGCCAAGCTGCCGATTCGGTTGTTGGCCTGCTGGGCCAAGCCGACCGCTTCCTCGGCCACCCGGCTGGCTTCCGTCACCTGTTGACCAATCTCAACAATCGAGCTGCTGAGCTGTTGCGAGGCCGCCGCCACCGTCTGCACGTTGGCCGCCGTGGTGTCGCTGGCCATCGCGACAACGCTCGCCAGATGGTTGGTCTGGTCGGCCGCCTGCGACATGGCGCGGACCTTCTGTTCCAATTCGCTGGTCGTCGCCGTCACCGCTTGAATCATGCCGCCAACCGATCCTTCAAAACCATGGGCCAGCCGGTCCATCGACTGACGCTTGTCCTGTTCGGCGCGCTGGGTCACGGCGACCTGTTCGGCTTCCAAACGGCGGCGGGCCTCGGCGTTCTCTTTAAAGACCTGCACCGCGCGGCCCATGTCGCCCAACTCGTCCTGGCGCGTGGTCTCCGGCACGGCGACCGACAGGTCCCCCTGCGCCAGCGTCCCCATTGCGGCGGCCAAACGGCGCACGCGGGTGCTGATGCCGTTGCCGACCAGCGCGATCAGGACGATCACCGGCAGCGCCAGCAGCGCGACCACGCCCATGACCTTGACGAGGTTCTCGTTGAACCGCGCGTCGAGATCGTCGATGTAGACGCCCGTGCCGATTTCAAGCTGCCACGGCTCGAAGAACTTCACAAAGCTGAGCTTGGGCAAAGGAATGTCGGAGTTTGGCTTCGGATACATGTATTCGACGAAGCCCTGCCCCTTGTTGCGGGCGGTGTCCACCAGATTGCGGACGAAATAGACCCCGTTGGAATCCTTGTTGTCGCGCTGGTCCTTGCCGATCACGTCGGGACGGAACGGGTGGATGACCGTCTGGTATTGGAGATTTTGGACAAAGATGTAATCTTTGCCGTTGTAAAGCATCGTGTTGACGTTGGCCTTGTAACGTTCAAAGGCCTGTTCCTTTGTCAACCGCCCGGCTTTGACCTCGGCGTCATAGCCAGTGGCCAAACCATGGGCGATGTCAACGACATGCTGGAGAGAGGCCTTGCGGTCCTGAAGCATGCTTTGCTTGTTCAGCCACAAGCCCGCCGCCGCGATGCTGATGGACGCGACGCTCGCCAAAGCGACCAACGCCCAGAGCTTGGCCCGCAAGGTTAGTTTTGTTCCGCTCATGGCGTCCCCCTTTGATTCTCATTTCAGGGGAGGGAAGCAAACGGAATGCCAATCTTGCGGCCTGCCAAAAGATGTGTTTCAGAAGCGAAACATCGCCGAACCGCTGGCGCCGGACCATTTTCCGCCCGCTTTGGGCTTCGGGACATGTTGCGTGTTGCAAAGACTGAACAATTCAATCGCAAAGGGCTTTGCAAAACGCGAATCCGCTCAGCCGTCGCGCTGGTTGGACACGCCGGTCGCCCGGCTCAGACATTCGGCGATCCAGGCGGTCACGCTCTTGCCTTCCCGTTCGGCGCAGGTGGCGATGGCGCGATGCAGCATGGGATTCACGCGGATGGCCAGTTGGCCGGAAAAGGGCTGGTTGACCTCCCCCCCCATGTCGCACGACAACTCAAGATAATCCTCGACCGCCCGATGGAAGGCGTCCTTCAGCTCGTCCACCGACCGCCCGGAAAAACCGATGCCGTCATGGGTGTTGATGACCTCGCCGACGAACAATCCCGCCTCGTTGTCGAAGTCGATCTGGGCCTTGTAACCCTTGTATTCCATCATGCCGGTGTTCCCGAAGGGGCGATTCCAAAAATCACAGGCTGCGAACGCCGCCATGTCCTCTGTCCCCAACCATAACCCTGGACTGTTCGGCGGTGGTTTGACCTGCCTCAATTTTCGCAACCGATGGGAAACCCGCGCGGAACGCTGTGGAACCGTGCGACGTCGGCCCAACCAACGCCCTTCTCCAACGGCGCCCTATGCCGTGGCAAAAGGCCGCTTTAGGCTGGTCGGCCCGTTGCAAAGCGGCGCTGTCTGGGCTAAGACGGCCCCATTTACAGAAAACGCCCCAGGGGAAGAGCCACAATGAAGCTCACGCGCCGCGTCAAAGACATCCTCGCCAATTACGAGAGCGACAATCCCGGCACCAAGGCGAACCTCGCCCGCATCCTGATGGAAGGCAAGCTCGGCGGCACCGGCAAGCTGGTGATCCTGCCGGTCGATCAGGGCTTCGAGCATGGTCCGGCCCGCAGCTTCGCGCCGAACGATCCGGGTTACGACCCGCACTATCACTACCAGCTCGCCATCGACGCGGGCTGCAACGCCTACGCCGCCCCCCTGGGTTCGTTGGAGGCTGGCGCCAGCACCTTCGCCGGTTCGATCCCGCTGATCTTGAAGATGAACAGCGCGAACAGCCTGTCCACCCAGAAGGAAGCCGCCGACCAGGCCGTGACCGCCTCGGTCCAGGACGCCCTGCGCATCGGCGCGTCGGCCATCGGCTTCACCATCTACCCCGGTTCCGACTGCATGTACGACCAGTATGAGGAGTTCCGCGAGCTGTCGAAGGAGGCCAAATCCTATGGCCTCGCCACCGTTCTGTGGTCCTACCCGCGCGGCGGCGCCGTCACCAAGGATGGGGAGCTGGCGATCGACGTGATCGGCTACGCCGCCCACATGGCGGCCCTGCTGGGCGCCCACATCATCAAAGTCAAGCTGCCGTCGGCGCATCTGGAACAGGCCGAGGCCAAGAAGGTCTATGAGTCCAAGCAGATCGCCATCGGCACCCAGGCCGAGCGCGTGAAGCACATCATGCAGTGCGCCTTCAACGGCCGCCGCATCGTGGTCTTCTCCGGCGGCGCCACCAAGGGCGAGGACGCGGTGTTCGACGACGCCCGCGCCATCCGCGACGGCGGCGGCAACGGCTCGATCATCGGTCGCAACGCCTTCCAGCGCCCGCGCGACGAAGCGTTGAAGCTGCTCGACCGGATCATGAAGATCTATCAGGGCAAGGAGTAATCCTTGGCCAAGGGAAAGCCGTCCCAGGCGGAGACATCCGCCTGCCGACTGTACCTCGTGACGCCGCCGGTCCTGGAACCGGCGGCGTTCGCGCCGCGTTTGATCGACGCGCTGGACGCGGGCGACGTCGCCTGTCTTCAGCTTCGTCTCAAAAATCGCTCGGACGACGACGTGCGCCGGGCCTGCGACGTCCTGCGCCCGATCGCGCAAGACCGCGACGTCGCCTTCATCCTGAACGATCACCCCCGTCTGGCCCGCGAGATGGGATGCGACGGCGTCCATGTCGGCCAGACCGACACGCCCTACCGCGACGCGCGCAAGATCATGGGGGCTGACGCCATCGTCGGCGTGACCTGCCATGACAGCCGCCATCTCGCCATGGTCGCGGCGGAAGAAGGGGCCGATTACGTCGCCTTCGGCGCGTTCTTCCCAACCGCCACCAAAATCGCCGAACACCACGCCGAACCTGAGATTCTGCATTGGTGGTCGGAGTTGATGGAGGTTCCCTGCGTCGCCATTGGCGGAATCACGGCGGCCAATTGCGCCCCGCTGGTGACGGCGGGCGCCGATTTCCTGGCGGTGGTCAGCGCCGTTTGGGATCACCCCGACGGGCCGGGCGCGGGCGTGAAAGCGTTGCACGCCGCCATCGCCGCCGCGCCGAAGGTTTGGACCACGATCACCGAAACCGACGAGGCCGACGCCGAGTGACCCTCGGCGCCGCGACGGAACGACCATGGATTTTCTGACGCCCGAGACTTTGGGCCTGTTGTTCGCGGTCGGTCTCCTGGCGGGCTTCGTCGATTCCATCGCTGGCGGCGGCGGCCTGCTGGCGATTCCCGCCCTGCTCGCCGCCGGGCTGCCGCCCGCCGAAACGTTGGCGACCGGCAAGCTGCAATCGAGCTTTGGCGCTCTGTCCGCCACCATCAAGTTCGTCCAACGCGGCGAGGTCAATCCGCGCGCCATGCTGCCGATGATCGCCTGCACCTTCGTCGGCGCGGCGGCGGGGGCGACGGTCGTTCAGATGCTGAATCCCAGCTTTATGCGCGACGTCATTCCGATCCTGCTGATCGGCATCGCCGTGTATCTGCTGCTGTCGCCCAAGGCGGGCGATCTCGACGCCCACCAGCGCATCGGCGAGCACGCCTTCGCCCTGTCCATCGGCACCGGAATCGGCTTTTACGACGGGTTTTTCGGGCCGGGAACCGGCACCTTCTTCGCCATCGCCTTCGTCTCCCTGCTCGGCCACAATTTCCGCCGCGCCACCGCCCACACCAAGGTGCTGAACCTGACCAGCAACCTCGCCGCCCTGCTGTTCTTCATCCTCGGCGGGCATGTGGTGTGGATCGTCGGCCTTCTGATGGGGGCCGGTCAGTACATTGGCGCGCAGCTTGGCGCCCATATGGTCATCCGCAACGGCGCGCGAATCGTGCGCCCTATGCTTGTCACCGCGTCCATCGCCATCACCGTGAAGTTGGTGTGGACGGATGAAAGCAACATTTTGCGCGTGGCTGTCGCCTCCCTGTTCGGCTGGTTCGTGTAAAAAATCCCCGGTTCAGGCCAGCCGCCAGATTCTGCAACGCAACAACGTTGCGAAAAAGCCTCTCCTTTTGGAAAAATCAAACCACTCGGACGAAGATCGCTTGGCAAAGGCCAACGGTCGGCGCGACCCTTTGTACGTTCGATCAATTAATCTCCTGCGCGCTATTTACCTATGCGTCAGTTTGTGTATCATAGCGTCAACAACACAATCTGGGGAAGGAACTATGTCTCCTATGACGCTGAAAGCCCGTCTTCTGACCGCCGCCGCCGCTGTCGCCGTGGCCGCTCCGATCGCCGCTCCGTCCTCCGTTCTGGCCGCAGGTTTTGCGCTGAAGGAACAGAGCGTTTCCGGCCAGGGAACCGCCTATGCCGGCGTCACGGCGGGTGGCAATGGCGACGCCAGCGCCATGTTCTACAACCCGGCGACCATGGGGTTGATTTCTGGAAATCAGATTGTGCAAACCGCGTCTGGCGTCATCGTCAAGGCGAACGTGGAAGACGCCCGCGCCACCCGCGCCACCCGCCTTGGCGGTTCGTCGATTTCTGGCAATGCGACGCCGGGCGACATCGGCCAAGACGCCGTCGTGCCCGCCGGTTATTTCGTGTACTCGGTCAATGACGATCTGAAACTTGGTCTGTCGGCCAACGGACCTTGGGGTCTCGTCACCGATTATGGCGACAACTGGATTGGCCGCTATCACGGCATCCGGTCCGACCTGAAGACCTACAATTTCACTCCGACAGTGTCCTATCGGATCAACCCGATGTTCACGGTTGGCGGCGGTGTGCAAATCCAGTACGCCAAGGCCAAGCTGTCGCAGGCGTCCGATTTCGGCGCGAGCCGACTCGGTCGTCCAGGCACGCTGGACGTCACCAGCGACGTGACCGGCGATGATTGGGGCTGGGGCTTCACCCTTGGCGCGCTGATTCAGCCGACCACCAGCACCCGCGTCGGTCTGGCGTACCGCTCCGCCGTCAAGCACACGCTGACCGGGACCGTGTCCTTCACCGGCCTGCCCGCCTCGCTGGCCTCGGCCCTTCCGACCCAGGGCGCCCGCGCCGATATGACCACGCCCGACATCGCCTCAATCGGCTTGTATCAGGAGATCACCGACCGTTGGGCGGTGATGGCCGATGTGCAGTGGACCAACTGGTCGCGCTTCAAGGAACTGCGCGTCAACGTCAACAACCCGGCCCTCAACTCCCTGACGGAAGAGAAGTGGAAGGACACGTGGTATTACGCGCTCGGCACCTCTTATAAGGTCAACGATGACCTGACCCTGCGGGGCGGCGTCGCCTTTGACAAAGGGGCCGTGGACGTCGAAACCCGGACGCCGCGCATCCCCGAGCAAAACCGCTATTGGCTGTCGGTCGGCGCGGGGTACCGCGTGACCGATTCGTTGCAGGTCGACGCCGCCTACTCGCATGTTTTCATCCCCAGCACGTCGGTCCATCTGACGGATGATCTGACCGGCGCCGAAGCCGGGCGCGGCAATCTGTCGGCCAACTACAAGAGCAGCATCGACATCATCGGACTTCAGGCCCGCTTGTCCTTCTGACCGGATCAAAATTTCCGACAAAGAAAACGCCGCCGGGTTGCTCCGGCGGCGTTTTCTATTTTACGACGCGCGCCAAAAATCAGCGGAAGCCGTATTTCTTCACAATCTCCGCAAACTCGCCGCTCGCCCGCAATTGCGACAGCCCCTTGGCGAAATCGGCGACCCGCCGCTCATAGCCAGCCTTGTTCTTGGCGAAGCCGTTGAACATCGGAATTTTCGAGATCGGCGGCTCCAACCACACCACGCTCGCCTTGCTCTCCGGCATATGCCCGGCGATCAGATCGTCGCTCACCCCTTTGTCGACCAGGGCCAGATCAACCCGGCCCGCGATCAATTTTTTCAAATTGGTCAGATCGTCGTTCGCCTCGTCCGTCGTCAAACCAGCCTCAACAAAGCTGGCTGGGTTGGCGTAACCGCGCACGGTCCCGATCCGGTAGGGCTTCAGCTCGCTGAGCGCCTTGTAGCTGATGTTGCGATCCTTCAGCGCCACCAGACCGATTTCATTGTCCAGGATGGGATCGGAGTAAACGAGAAAACGCTCCCGCTCCGCCGAATGCCACACGCCAAGCAATCCGTCATAGGTCCCCTTCTCCACCTCGGACACGGCGCGCGCCCAGGGGAGGAATGCAACGGTCACATCATAGCCGACCTTTTTGAAGGCCGCCGCCGTGATGGCGGACACCACGCCCTTCTCGGGAAGCGACGCCGCGTAATAAGGCGGGTATTCGGTCGTCACCAGAGTGACGGTGTCCGCCGAGGCGGCGGACATGAAACACCCCATTCCCAAACAGAACGACACGACGTTGCGCAGCATTGGAACCCCTCCAGTGTCAGAAGACAATCGCGCTGACAAACGTTTCAACCGCTTGAGCGTGACTGGGATTCGTTAAGCATTTGTTGCAAAAAGGCGTCTTTCACCGCGCCTCATCGGCCCGAAGCGACCTCGGCCACCGGCAACCACAGCACTTGATTGATGTCGTCGGCACCGGCGCACAGCATCGCCAGCCGGTCGAACCCCATGGCGATGCCGCTGCTTTCCGGCATGCCGTGGGCGAGCGCGGCGAGGAAATCCTCGTCCACCGGGAAACGCTCGCCGTAGATCCGTTCCTTCAGATCCATGTCGGCTTCAAAACGGGCGCGCTGGACCGCCGCGTCGGTCAACTCACCAAAGGCGTTGGCCAGTTCCAGGCCGCAGGCGTACAGCTCGAACCGCTCGGCCAAACGCTGGTCGTCGGGCTTGGGCCGCGACAGCGCCGCCATGCACAACGGGTAATCGGTCAGCACGCACGGAACGTCGGCGCCCAGATGCGGCTCGATCCGCTCGAACATGATGCGGAACACGATGTCCTCCCAACGGTCGCCCGCATGCGGCGGAACGCCGATCCGCGCCGCCTCCGCCGCCAAAGGCGCCGGATCGGGATCGTGGGTTCCGTCATAGGCCGCCATCAGGTCGATTCCGGCATACTCAAAAAAGGCGTCGGGGACCGTCAAAATCCGCCAGTCGGCGAAGGGATCGCAGGTCATGCCGCGAAAGGCGAAACGCTCGCGTCCAGCGGCCCGCGCCGCACCACGCACCAACTCCTGGCAATCGCCGATCAGCGCGCGGTAGCCCTCCCCCGCCCGATACCATTCCAGCATGGAGAATTCCGGGGCGTGCGTGCCCGACCGCTCGCCGTTGCGGTAGACATGGGACAACTGCCACAGGCGCGGCACCCCGGCCACCAGCAGCTTTTTCATGGCGAATTCCGGGCTGGTGTGCAGATACAGCCGCCGCTGGTCGTCCGGGTGCGGGCCATGCAGATCGGTGGCGAAGGCTTGGAGATGCGGTTCCATCCCCGGCGACACCTGCAAGGCCGGGGTGTCGACCTCGACAAAATCCCGCTCGGCGAAAAAACGGCGCACCGCGCCCAGCGCCCGCCCCCGCGCGGCCAGAAAGGGCGCCCGACGGGCAAAGTCATCAGGGTGCCAGGACGGCAGCATGGGCGACGCGGAGGGCATGACGATCATCCGAACGGGGCAGGGAACAGGCGGATTGGCCGCGCATCTGAGCATCGAGTCGCCCAAATCACAAGCAAAGGCGTCGGAAACCGTTGCGCAGCGTTGCCTAAGACGGGGCAAGCTGCTAGGGTCCGCGCCGCCCGCATCTTGGAAATTATGAGTATACCATGAAGGTCAACGCCAACACGATGCGCCCCGGCCATGTGCTGGAGCACAACGGCAAGCTCTGGGTCATCACCAAAACCGCCATCGTCCAGCCCGGCAAGGGCGGCGCCTTCATCCAGCTTGAAATGAAGGACGTGCGCACCGGCACCAAGTCGATCGATCGGTTCCGCACCCAAGAGACGGTTGAGCGCGCTCGCCTGGACGAGCATGAAATGACCTTTCTGTTCGCCGAGGGTGACAGCTTCACCTTCATGGACAAGGAAAGCTTCGAGCAGGTCACGATCAACCGTGAATTGATCGGCGATCCCGCCGTCTATCTGCAAGACGGCATGGAAGTCGTCGTGCAGACACACGAAGGCAGCCCGCTGGGCGTCGAGATCCCCGGCAAGGTCACGCTGACCATCGTCGAAGCCGACCCGGTGGTGAAGGGGCAGACCGCCTCCTCCTCCTACAAGCCGGCCAAGCTGGAAAACGGCGTGTCGGTTCTGGTTCCGCCGCACATCGACGCGGGCACCCGCATCGTCGTCGACACCGCGACCAGCGAATACATCGAACGCGCCAAGGACTGATCCTCTTTTCGGTTTGTCCTGATCCACCGGCTCTCGCCTTCCGCGAGGGCCGGTGTATTGTTTTTCAGTCCCCGCACAGCATGGTACACGCATCCTCATGGCCACCCGCTCCGCTCTCATCAACGTGATGGTCCGCGCCGCTGAAAAAGCGGCCAAAGGTCTCGTTCGCGACTTCGGCGAGGTCGAACACCTCCAGGTGTCGCGCAAGGGTCCGGCGGACTTCGTGTCCAACGCCGACATCAAGGCCGAAAAAATTCTGCGCGAAGAGTTGCAGAAGGCGCGGCCCGAGTTCGGATTCCTGATGGAAGAAAGCGGCGTCTCCAAGGGCAGCGACGCCACCGCCCGTTGGATCGTCGATCCGCTGGACGGGACCACGAATTTCTTGCACGGCCTGCCCCATTGGGCGATCTCCATCGCGCTCGAAAAAAGCGGCGAGATCGTCGCGGGCGTCGTCTATGAGCCGATTGGCGATCAGATGTTCTGGGCCGAAAAGGGCCAGGGGACCTTCGTCAACCACCAGCGCCTGCGCGTGTCGGAACGCCGCCGTCTGGAAGATTGCCTGCTCGCCACCGGCATTCCCTTCAAGGGCCGGGGCGATCACGCCGGGTTCCTGGGCGAAGCGGAAGCGGTGATGAAGGAGGTGGCGGGCATCCGCCGCTTTGGTTCCGCCGCGCTGGATCTGGCCTATGTCGCCGCCGGTCGCTTTGACGGCTATTGGGAACGCGGGCTGGCCCCGTGGGATTGCGCCGCCGGCGCCCTGATGGTGACGGAAGCGGGCGGTTTCGTCGGTGAAATCGGCGGCGGGCGCAACCCGGTGTTCGGCGGCAGCATTCTGGCGACCAACTCCCATCTTCAGGTGCCGGTGTCGCGCCTGTTGAAGGCGGCGGCGGACAAGCGCGGCGAGACCGCCAAGGCCTAACTCTGACCGCCTAAGCTCTGACCTTTGTCCGGTCGAACAACCAGCCCCGGCGCCGCAAGAGCGTTGTCGCGTGAAGCGACGATGCGCTATGGTTCCGGGGTCTTTTGGGAAGCGTGGAAGCACCGCCTTGGACCGCTGGGGAATGTCCGACCGCATGAGCCGTTCCAACCCGACGGGTGTTCGCCGGGCCGTGGCGCTGTGCGCCCTGTCCGTCATCGCGCTGACTATCCCAGCGCTGTCGCCCGCCGACGCCGCCACCCCGGCCCAGCCGGTTGCGGCTCCGGCGAAATTGTCGTTGGAAAACGCCACGCCGCTGACGGTGCCGAATCGCCCGTCCCTCGGCACGCCCCCCAAGGTGAAAGCGCCGCCGCGCTTTGTGCCGCCGATTCCCTTTGAACCACCGGCCTTGCCCGCGTTGGTCGAAGGACCGGCCAAACCAACCCCTCGCCCAACGCAAACGGCCAAAGTCGCGCCAACGCCCACCCCGACGGCGCAGGCGCCAAGCACAGCGGGTGTGGCTCCTTCGCCTTCCACCTCCGCGACGGCTGGGCCTTCGGCCATCAGCCCACCCACGCAAACCGCAGCGTTGCCCCCGACAAGCGCCACACCGCCCGCCACCGTGGCCACCCCGCCCGCCAGCGCGCTCAGCCTTGTGTTCGACGGCGCGGCTCCCGCGTTGCCGGAAGCGGCGGACGGCTTGGTGGACGGCATCCTCAAACGCCTGCGCGCCAGCGACACCGCGCGGCTGCAACTGCGCTCTTACGCCAGCGGCACGGCGGAAACGGCGCGCGAAGCCCGGCAATTGTCGCTGGCCCGCGCGCTGAGTTTGCGCGAACGTCTGACCGCCTTCGGCGTCCGCAGCAGCCGCATCGACGTGCGCGCGCTGGGCCTCGACACCCTGACCGGCGGCCCTTCCGACCGCATCGACATCGAGTTTCTGAACGAGTAGACGCGGCGCCCCGGCGCGCGCAACGAGAGGCCCGATGAGCGCCATCGCCCCGAACCGACCCTTGGAGGTCGCCACCCCGATGACACGTCCCGAGCGGTTTCTCACCCGGATGATCCTGTTCCTGGTGGTCGTCGTCATCGTCTGCGCCCTGTTGTTCCCGGCGCTGCGCGCCGCCTTCCTGAACAACGCGCCCCTGAACGGCGTGATTCTCGCCACGCTCCTGGCGGGCGTCGCCTTCATTTTCCGCCAAGTTCTGATGCTGCGGCCCGAGGTGGCGTGGCTGGAGAAGTACCAGAGCGGCGCGCCGCCCGCCGGGCTGCAAGAGCCGGTGTTGCTGGCCCCGATGGCCCGCATGCTGGGCGAACGGCGCGGACGGCTGACGTTGTCGGCGCTGTCGATGCGCTCCCTGCTCGACGGCATCGCCTCGCGCCTGGACGAATCGCGGGAGCTGTCGCGCTACCTGATCGGGCTTTTGATTTTCCTGGGCCTGCTCGGCACCTTCTGGGGGCTGCTGCACACGGTGCAGTCGGTCGGCGGCGTCATCGGCAGCCTGTCGGTCAATGGCGGCGACGTCGGCGCCATGTTCAACAATCTGCAAAAGGGCTTGGAAGCGCCGCTGGTCGGCATGGGCACCGCCTTCTCCTCCTCCCTGTTCGGTCTGGCCGGGTCGCTGGTTCTGGGCTTTCTGGAGCTTCAGGCCAGCCAAGCCCACAACCGCTTCTTTCAGGATTTGGAGGACTGGCTGTCCAGCGCCACCCGACTGTCGAGCGGCGGCGCCGGCGGGTTGGAGGTTGGCGAGCAATCGGTCCCCGCCTATCTCCAAGCCTTGCTGGAGCAGACGGCGGAAAATCTCGATTCCCTGCAACGCACCGTCGCCAGCGCCGAGGAAGGGCGCCGTTCCGCCAACGCCAATCTGATGGCGCTGACCGAACGGATCTCCTCGCTGACCGACCATATGCGGGCCGAACAGCAGCTTTTGCTGCGGCTGGGCGAAAGCCAGTTGGACATGAAGGCGCTGCTGGAGCGCGTCGCGGAGTCCGCCGTCGGCGGGTTTGACGACGCCTCCCGCCAGCATCTGCGCAACATGGACATCTATCTGGCCCGCATCGTCGAGGAATCGGCGGTGGGCCGGGTTCAGTCCGTGCAGGAAATCCGCAGCGAGATCAAGCTGTTGGCCCGCACCATCGCCGCGTTGGCCGAAGAGGCGGAGTCGCAGCCGCGTTGACACGCGGCCCCTCCCCACCCAAAAGCGCCCTGTCTCGGATTAAGGACCACCCATGGCCAGCATCAGCCGCCGCAACAGCCACCGGGACGCCAACGCATGGCCCGGCTGGGTGGACGCGCTGTCGTCGCTCGTCATGGTGGTCATTTTCCTGCTGATGGTCTTCGTCGTCGCCCAATTCTATCTGGCGGCGACCTTGACCGGGCGGGACGAGCAATTGGTGGCGCTGAACCGCAAGGTCGCGGAAATCAACGACATGCTGGCGTTGGAGCGCGACGCCAACGCCGATCTGCGCGTCAACATCGCCCAGTTGTCTTCGGAACTGCAATCCTCCGTCATCCGTCGCGACGACATGACGCTCGCCATGGGCAAGCTTCAGGAGGACCGCGACCGCGCCGCCCGCACACTGGACGAGTTGCAGCGCGCCGTTCGGGTGGATCGCGAAAGCTATGAGCTGAAGCTGAAGGAGATCATCAGCCTTCAGAACGACCTGAAGGCGCTGCGCGAGGCGCGGGAAAAGCTGGAAGGCGATCTGGCCGCCGCCGCCGCCATCATCCGGCTGGCCAAGGAGCAGCAACTCAGCCAGACGACGGAATTGAACGCCAGCCGCGAGCAAGCCAAGACTCTGGAAAGCCAACTCGCCGCCGCGCTGGCCGCCGCCAAAATGACCGACGGCCAACGCCAAGCCCTGATGGCCGATTTGGACAAGGCCAACGACCGGGCCAAGACTCTCGACAGCCGCCTCCTCGCCGCGCTGGCCGCCGCCAAGCTGGCCGACGAGCAACGGCAGAGCCTGACCACCGACCTGACCGCCACCCGTGAGCGCGCCAAGAGCCTCGACAGTCAACTCGCCGCCGCCCTGGCCGCCGCCAAACTGACCGAGACGCAGCGGCAAGCCCTGCTCGCCGAGTTGGGCAGCCTCCGCGACCGCTCGAAAGCCTTGGAGACGCAACTCGCCACCGCCGCCGAACGGACCATGCTGGCGCAAAAGGACATTGACCAGCGCGACATCCGCGTCAAAGATCTGCTGACCGCGCTGGCGGGCGAGCAGGCCGAGGGCGGCAAGAGCCGCCAGCAGGTGGAGGCGCTGAACCAACAGCTTCTGGCCCTGCGCGACCAGTTGGCCCGCGTCGCCGCCATCCTCGACGCCTCGGAAAAGACCTCGACCGAGCAGAAGGTGCAGATCGCCGATTTGGGATCGCGGCTCAATCAGGCCTTGGCCGCCAAGGTTCAGGATTTGGCCCGCTATCGGTCGGAGTTTTTTGGCCGTGTGCGCGAGGCGTTGGGCAACCGCCCGGACGTGCGGGTCGTCGGCGACCGCTTTGTTTTCCAATCCGAACTGCTGTTCCCCTCTGGCTCGTCCAATCTGGAAGAAGGCGGCAAGCAGCGGCTGGCCGAACTGGCCCACACCCTGATCGAGGTCGGCAAGGTTATTCCCTCGGACATCAATTGGGTGCTGCGCGTCGATGGCCACACCGACGTGCGCCCGGTTCGCCTGCAATTTTCGTCAAACTGGGAATTGTCGTCGGCCCGCGCCATCTCCGTGGTGAAATATCTCATCGACCAGGGCATTCCCGCCGAACGTCTGGCCGCGACCGGGTTCGGCGAATTTCAACCGCTCGACCCCGGCGTGACCGACGAGGCGATGGCCCGCAACCGCCGCATCGAAATCAAGCTCGACCAACGCTGAGCCGGAAGACTCACGGCTCCCGACCGGCCACCACCGCCATGGCGACCACGCGCGCCTGAATCAATTCGGCGCAACGACGGATCAGATTTTCTCCGGCGTAAACGGCCCAGCCGCTGCGAAGGCCGTCTTCTTCATACTGAAGCTCAACCCGACAACGGCCCTGCTCGACCGCGTAGGAATAGGGCGTTTCTTTCGTCCAGGTGGGTGCGTTTGACATTTTATCACCATAAGCCGATATCACGCACACGTAAGGATGCTCGAAATCGGTTAATGGTTCGTTAAGCTGACAATGGGGGCATCAACCAAAAGGCAGACCGGACCTCATCCTTTGGTCTTGTCGTCAGCCTCGCCATTCCTCATGCAGGACGGCGTACAGAACATGGTCGCGCCATGTCCCATCAATGCGCAAATAGCCACGGGCGTAGCCTTCGTGGGTAAAGCCCACCTTCTCCAGCACCCCACGGCTGGGCGCGTTGGTCGGCAGACAGGCGGCCTCGACCCGGTGCAAACCCAACTGGCCAAAGGAGAAATCCAAGACCAGCCGAGCGCCGCCGGAGACGAACCCGCGCCGGGCGTAGCGCTGCCCCACCCAATAGCCCAGCGTGCCCATCTGGGCGACGCCGCGTCGGATGTTGGTCAGGCCAAGCCCGCCGACCATGGCGTCGGTGCGGCGGTCGAAAATCAGAAAGCTGTAGCCCTCGTCGTCGCGCCATTCCTGGGCTTGCCGCCGCAACCGGCGACCGAAGGCGCTGCGGGTCAGCGCGTCGGCAGGCCAGGTTGGCTCCCACGGGGTGAGGAAGGCGCGGGATTCATCGCGCAACTCCGCCCACTCCCGCCAATCGCGCGGCAAGGGCGGGCGGATGTAACAGGTGGGGCCGTCCAACCGCATGGCGGGCGGGCTGATGAGGCCACTGCCAAGCAGACGAATCATAAGGCTCCCCACCACCCCATCCAGCGCCCCTCCCAATCAGGCCAGACGCGCCGCGATGCGGTCATAGGACTCCAGCCGATCAATCGGCCCCAGCGCCGCCACCGTCGGCGGGCTGGCGCGCAGGCGCTTGGCCGCCGCGATGACCGTCTCGCGGTCCACCCCGTCGATCTTGCGGACGATCTCCTCGACCGGGATCGGACGGTCGTAGATCAGCAATTGCTGCCCCAACTGCTCGCAGCGCGACATGGTGCTTTCCAGCGCCATCAGCGTTCCGGCCTTCAACTGGGCGCGGGCGCGGGCCACCTCATCCTCGGTCACATCCTCGCCGACCTTGGCGAGTTCGTCGCAGATGACCGGAACCAACTCCGCCACCTCGTCCTCGCCGGTCCCGGCGTAGACGCCGAACAGGCCGCCGTCGTGATAGCCGCCGGTGAAGGTGTAGATGGAATAGACCAGCCCGCGCTTCTCCCGCACCTCCTGGAACAGGCGCGACGACATGCCCCCGCCCAACAGAGTGGACAGCACCGAATGGGCGTAGAAATCGGGGTCGTGCACCCCCACCCCGTCGAAACCGAGAACGAAGTGCATCTGCTCCAGATCGCGCGCCTCACGGAAATCGCCGCCCTTGTAGACCGCCGTTTCCGGCGCGGGCGGAGCCTCGCTCGACAGATGGCCGAAGGCCTTGAAGGCCATGTCGACCAGCCGGTCATGCTCGATCCGGCCCGCCGCCGACAGCACCATGCCGGGCGCGCCGTAATGGCCGCCGATGTAATCGACCAACGCCTCGCGCGGCAGGCTGGCGACGATGTCGGACGCGCCCAGAACCGGGCGGCCCAGCGCCTGATCCGGATAGGCGGTCGCCTGGAAATGGTCGAAAATGATGTCGTCGGGGGTGTCGGCGCTCTGGCCGATCTCCTGCAACACCACCGTGCGCTCGCGCGCCAGCTCGTCGGCGTCCAGCGCCGAGTGCTGGATCATGTCGGCCAGTATGTCGAGCGCCAGCCCGGAATCCTCGTGCAGAACCTTGGCGTAATAAGCCGTCTGCTCGCGGGTCGTGTAGGCGTTCAGTTGACCGCCGACATTCTCGATCTCTTCGGAAATGCGGAAGGCCGAACGCCGTTCCGTTCCCTTGAACAGCATATGCTCGACAAGGTGGGCCACGCCGTTGACGCTGGCCGCCTCGTTGCGGGTTCCCACCCCGACCCAGCAGCCAAACGAAACGGACTGCACGTCGGGCATGGTGTCGGTTGCGACGCGCAGCCCGTTGGGCAGTGTCGTCACACGAATGGAACTCATGCGGCCTCCTGGGCGGCGCGGGCGCGGGACACGACGAATTGCTGAACGACGCCCAAATCGTTGGGCAGATCGGTCAACCGTTCCTCACGCTCGTAAAGGTCGGAAAGGCGCGGCGGCAGCGGCGGCCGATGGCCGCTCGCCTTCTCCACCGCGTCGGGGAATTTGGCGGCGTGGGCGGTCGCGAGCACCACCATCGGGATCGCCGGATCAAGCGGATCGGCCTTCGCCGCCGCGACGCCAACCGCCGTATGGGGATCGAGCAGATAGCCGCTCTCCTCCCAGGTCGCGGCGATGGTCGCCATGGTGCCGTCCTCGTCCACCCGATGGCCGGAGAAGATCGTCAGCGCCTTGGCCAGTTGGACCTCGGTGACGACGAACTTGCCCTCCGCGCGGAAAGCATTCAGCGCGGCGGTCACGGCGTCGCCGTCGCGGTCGAGCAGGTCGAACAGCAGCCGTTCAAAGTTGGAAGAGATTTGAATGTCCATGCTGGGACTAAAGGTAGGCACAACCGGCGCGGCGGCCATGGTCCCGCTGGCGAAAAAACGCGCCAGAATGTCGTTGGAGTTCGATCCGACCACCAGCTTCTCAATCGGCAGCCCCATCGCCCGCGCGCCATAGGCGGCGTAGACGTTGCCGAAATTGCCGGTCGGCACGGTGAAGGCGATCTTGCGGTCGGGCGCGCCCAGCGCGACGGCGGCGGTGAAGTAATAGACGATCTGGGCCATGATGCGCGCCCAATTGATCGAATTGACCGCCGACAGCCCCATCTTGTCGCGGAAGGCGCCGTCGTTGAACATCGCCTTCACCAGATCCTGGCAATCGTCGAAGGTGCCGTCCAACGCGATGTTGTGGACGTTCGACGACAGCACGCTGGTCATCTGGCGGCGCTGCACCTCCGACGTGCGGCCCTTCGGGTGCATGATGAAGATGTCGATGTTCTGGCGATCGCGGCAGGCCTCGATGGCCGCCGACCCGGTGTCGCCCGAGGTCGCGCCGACGATGGTGACGCGCTCGCCCCGCTTGGCCAGCACATGGTCGAACAGACGCCCCAGCAGTTGCAGGGCCACATCTTTGAAGGCCAGCGTCGGGCCGTGGAACAGCTCCAACACCCAAGTGCGCTGGTCGAGCTGGACCAGCGGCGTGACGGCGCTGTGGTCGAAGCTGGCGTAGGCGTCCTGAACGATGGCGCGGAACTCGTCCTCGGCGATGGCGCCGCCCAGGAAGGGCAGCATCACCCGCACCGCGATTTCGCTGTAGGGCAGACCGCGCAGCGCACGGATGTCCTCCGCCGAAAATTGCGGCCAAGTCTGCGGCACATACAGCCCGCCGTCGCGGGCCAACCCGGCCAGGAGAACGTCTTCAAACCCAAGGACCGGGGCCGCGCCCCGCGTGCTGACGTACTGCACCGCTTCCAACTCCGTCCGATGAGGAGGGCATAGTTAGCGCTCCCCCTCCCCCGGCGCAAGGGGCGCGCGCGACGCCCCAGGGCACCGAACTCAGGTTAATGCGGTTTACGGCTTGCGCTTGTCGTGATTCTCTGGGTCTCCCCAGCGCGGAGCCGCCCGATGCCATTTGGAGAGAGATCCCGCCTACGGGCGTTGCTTGAGCAT
>Ga0209373_10002029_pt1 | contig 21518 bp, 13 predicted proteins | sample Higcelweek5metaG_FD_187173 | JGI IMG/M metagenome (GOLD analysis project Ga0209373, IMG submission 187173) | Freshwater pond sediment microbial communities from the University of Edinburgh, under environmental carbon perturbations - High... | ecosystem: Environmental > Aquatic > Freshwater >... | reverse complement strand
AATATCATTTTATAACAGGTGATTACTTGTAATGATGATGCAGGGATTGCATGGTTGAACTGAGAAGTTATGCAATCCCCGCCTTAAGCACGCGGGTGCAATTTTTTTCTGGTTATTTAGTTGGTTTTTCACTATTTTCCCCACTGTCATAACTGTATACATGATGCAATGAAAGGAAAAGTGAAATGGCGCAACGAGGTATTATGAACAGCATTTCAGGAAAGCTGCTGGCAAGTATTGCAGCCTGTGTTGTGGTGTTTGGTGTCATCATGGGGGCTTATCTGGTTTACTTCCGGGGGCAAATGGTTACAGACCGTAGTGCCTCGCTTGGTAAAAATCTCCAGACCCAGGTTGATACACAGATCAAGGGTAAGCTGGATATCCTGCTGACCAATGCGGTCAGCCTGTCTCATAACGCCAAGATTGTAGATGCATTTGACAAGAATGATTATACCTTGGCGGAAGCAGAACTGAAGAAAATTGTTAAAGAGTTTGAGGTGGCTGACTTCAAAGGTACCCGTTTTCACCTGACCCGGGCTGATATGCGTACGCTTTGGCGCAGCTATGATGAAAAGCGTGATGACGATGTCTCTTTCCGTGGCATGATTAAAAAACAGCTGGCAGAGAAAAAGCCGATCTTCGGTGTTGAAGTGGGTAAAGGCGGGGTTGGGCTGCGAGCAATGTCTCCGGTTTACAACGTAGCCGGCAGTTTTATCGGCATAGTTGAAACCCAGTTCGGGGTTGGTAGTATCAGTCGCCAGTTGCAACAGGATAAGGCGTATTACATCCTGCTGCTGAACAAGGATGTGGTGGACCCGGCAGATTTTCAGAAGAAGACCGGTGCTGTTGAAGTTGGCAACAAGTATCTGACTGCCCACGGCAAGTGGTTTGATGAGGCCACGGTAACCTTTGCCAAAAGCGCAGATCTAGACGCCTTGCTGAAGAATAAAACCCTGCTTGATGGCAAGTACTTCTATGCGGTGAATGAGGCCAAGGATATGACCGGTAAGGTGTATGGTCTGCATCTGACCGGCATGCCACGGGCTGAGTATGATAAACAGATTAAGCCGGTATTCCGGCTGGCCAACAACCTGTTGATTGCCGTGGCGATCATGGCAGTTATTGCAGCGGCTGTTGTCATTGGCATGCTGAAACGGGTGGTGGTCCAGCCGGTCAGCTCACTTTCAACATTCCTGCTAACCCTTGACAATGATCTGACCAAACGTTTTGACTGGAAGAGCAATGACGAAGTCGGTCAGGTGGCTGACAGTGTGAACAACTTCCTCTCCCGTCTGCAACAGGTGCTGGGGCGTGTGGTGTCGGACAGTTCCCAGGTGGCGACTGCTGCTGCCCAACTTTCTGGTACCTCAAGTACCATTGCTTCCGGTGCCGAGGCTGTGGTGGAGCAGGCTTCCAGTGTTGCTACTGCCAGTGAAGAGATGGCCGCCACCAGTGCTGATATTGCCAATAACTGCATGATTGCCGTTGAAGGTGCCCAGTCTGCCAGTGAGGCGGCGGTCAGCGGTTCAGGGGTGGTTTCTTCCACCATTGCCGGTATGGAGCAGATTGCCGAGCGAGTCCGCAGTTCTGCCAGAACGGTTATGAATCTGGGGGAGCGTTCCGACCAGATTGGTGCCATTGCCGGAACCATTGAGGATATCGCCGATCAGACCAATCTGTTGGCCTTGAATGCTGCCATTGAGGCGGCCCGTGCCGGCGAAATGGGCCGCGGATTTGCCGTGGTTGCTGATGAAGTACGCGCCCTGGCCGAGCGGACCACCAAGGCAACCCGTGAAATTGGCGATATGATCAAGGCGATCCAGAACGAAACCCGTACAGCGGTTCAGCAGATGGAGCAGGGGGTCAAGGAGGTGGAGCAGGGGACTGAAGACGCTTCCCGTTCCGGTGAAGCGCTGCAGGAGATCCTTTCCCGTATTAACGATGTAACCATGCAGATCAACCAGATCGCCTCCGCTGCAGAGCAGCAGACTGCCACCACCGGTGAGATCGCCGCAAATGTCAGCCGGATTAATGGTGTGGCACAGGAGAGCTCGCATTCGGCTCATGAATCGGCAACTGCAGCCACACAGCTTTCAGCATTGGCCGAAGAGCTGCAACGTCAGGTACGGCAGTTCAGGGTATAACAGTTCATTGCACACCTGAATATGGTCGGTAAAACCTTTGGACTGATCACGTCATGAACAACTACACCATTGAGCAACTCCTCAGCCTCCAGCAGGTGCAAAGCCTGCTGGAGGCGCATGTCACTATTTCCGGTATCGCCTGCGGCCTGATGGATAACGATGGAAACATCATTTTTGGTGCAGGATTACAGCAGGTCTGCACCCGATTCCTCTGGGAACATCCCGCTTCCTTTGACCGCTGCTGGCGCAATGATCCAACTATCAAGCAAGAGCTGCATGCCTTTAGCGGTGACCTGTTTGAATGTTGCTGCCAAAACGGTATGATCAACATCGCCATGCCGATCATTATCGAAGGCAACCGTCTGGCGGTCTTTTTCTCCGGTCAGTTTTTTTATGAGGATGCACCACCCGACCTGACCTGGTTTCAGGCCCAGGCAGAAGAACTTGGTTTTGATCCTGAAACCTATCTTGCAGCGGTCTGTCAGGCACCACTGCTCAACCGCAACCATGTTGCAAACACCATGCGTTTTCTGCATCAACTGGTGCAACTGCTGGCAGAAACCGGCTACAGTAATCTCATGCGACTGCATGAGCAAGAAGAGCGCAAACAGACCGAACAACAACTCAACCTGCTTAATTTCGCTCTGGACCATGTCAGAGAAGCGGTCTTCCTGAAGGATCTCAAAGCGGGCAGATTTATGTACGTCAATCAGGAGGCCTGCCGCTCTCTGGAATACGGCAGAGATGAGCTGATCAGCATGTCGGCCCTGGATATCGACCCTGATTTTTCTCCTGAGTCGCTGCAGGATAACATTGCCAATCTGCTCAAACATGGCACCGTGACCTTTGAGTCGAGGCACCGTGCCAGGTCCGGCAGAATCTTTCCGGTGGAGATATCCTCCACCCTTTTTACCTATGGTGGCACCCAATATGCCTTTGCACTGGTCAGGAATACTGCCCAACGCAAACAGACCGAACAGCAACTTAAACTGTTCAACTTTGCCTTTGAGCATGTCAGGGAAGGAGCCTTCCTGATAGAGCTGAACAAGGGCACCTTTATACAGGTCAACCAGGAAGCCTGCCGCTCTCTGGAATACAGCCGGGACGAGCTGACCGGTATGTCGGCTCTGGATATCGATCCCAATTTCTCCCCAGAGTTGCTGCATGACAACATTGCCGAGCTGCTTCAAAAAGGTACCATGACCTTTGAAACGCTCCATCGCAGTAAATCAGGCAGAATCTTTCCGGTGGAGTTGACCGCCACCATCTTTGAGTTTGATGGTGTACGCTACTCTTTGTCACTGGTGCGCAATATCAGCGACCGCAAGCAATCGGAAGAGGCTCTCAGGGAAAGTGAGGAGCGTTTCAGGCTTCTGGTGGAGCAGACGCCCGACCTGATCTTTATCCGTCACAAGGAACAGATCCTGTATGCCAATCCGGCAGCGGTCCGTATAACCGGTGCAACCTGTATTGAAGAGCTGATCGGCAGATCAGTGCTGGATTTTGCCCGTCCTGAGCGCCGGGAATATCTTGCAGCCCTGCTGTCTGCCAATGATACCACACCGGTCGGTACGGTCATGCCACCCTTTGAGGGATCTTTGGTTCGGCTGGATGGCGCAACTGTACCCATTGAGCTGACGGCGATCAGGTTTCGGTACCGAGGTATGGAGTGTAGCCAGCAGATCATGCGGGACATCACCGAGCGTAAACGGTCCGAGCAGGTGCTTCTGGCCCGTCTTCGGATACTGGAGAGAACCAATCAACCGGCGATCTCCCTCCAAGACTCGCTACGGCTGATGTTGGACGAGATTGAGTCTCTGACCGGAAGCAGCATCGCCTTCTATCACTTTCTGGATGCGGACCAGCAGACCCTTTCCCTGCAGGGGTGGTCAACCGCTACACTGGCCACCATCTGCAAGGCTGAAGGAGCAGGCAGCCACTACCCGGTGGCGCAAGCCGGTGTTTGGGCCGATGCGGTACGGGAGCGAAAACCGGTCATCCATAACAACTACGCCGCGCTTCCAGGCCGGAAAGGGATGCCGGAAGGACACGCTGCGGTTATCCGGGAGCTGGTGGTTCCCATCTTCCGCCGGGAGCAAATTGTCGCCATTATCGGTGTGGGCAACAAGCCGACCGACTATGCCGAGGCTGATCTGCAGGTTGTCGCATTGCTGGGAGATCTTTCCTGGGAAATTGTGACCCGCAAAAATGTTGAAAAAAAGCTGTATGAAAAACAGCAGAAACTGACTGAAATGGCATTAAAGCTTTCTCTGGCTGAAGAGCAGGAGCGGCGGCGTATTGCCACGGAACTGCACGACCACCTGAGCCAGTCCCTGCTACTGGGGAAAATAAAACTCCGTACACTGATCGGTTCGCATGCCATTGCCAATGATCAAAACATGCTGGAAGAGATGCTGGCACTTCAGGACCAGATGATCCGGTCAGTACGCTCGTTAACCCAGCAGTTATCTCCACCGATTCTGGCTGTTGCCGGGCTGGTGGATGCACTTATGTGGCTGGGTGAACGGATGCTTGAAGACTATGGTCTGCGGGTGCTGGTTGTTGACGATAAGAAGCCGAAGCTGCTTGCTGATGATATGCGCGCCATTGTGTTTCAGGCTTGTCGCGAATTGCTTATCAATGTTGCCAAACATGCGGGCACCGGAACAGCGAGAGTCCTCGTTGGCCGGGAGGATGCGCAGCTCTATCTCGTGGTTGAAGATCAGGGAGCAGGTTTTGACCCTGACGGATCAGCCTCCGGAGCTACCTGGGACCGGGGGTTTGGACTATTCAGCATCAGGGAGCGAATCAACTACCTTGGGGGGAGTCTGGTTATCACGTCAGCTCCGGGACAGGGAACAAGGGTTGCCCTGCGGGTGGCGCTTGCGGAGAAAAGAGAAGTCAAAAGCACCACCCCCCAACCCCCTCCTTAACAACAGGAGGGGGAGCTAAAAACCCCTCGGTTTCCTCCTTAACAACAGGAAGGGGGGTAAAGCCCCCTCCTTTCTTTTCAAGGAGGGGGTTGGGGGTGGTTGCCTTTCATCAATCTTTAAACAGGATAATGCTATGAACATCAGAGTAATGGTGGTGGACGACCACGCGGTTGTGCGACAGGGGTTTAAGGCTCTTCTCAATAAAGAAACCGATATAGAGGTGGTTGCCGAAGCGGCCAATGGCCTGGAAGCGATCCGGTTAGCGAGGGAATGTCATCCGGACGTGATCGTGATGGATATGAACATGCCTGAGATAAACGGAATCGAGGCGGCACGGCAGATCCTGCAAGAAACCCCCGCTATTAAAATACTTATCCTTTCCATGGTGCTGGACAAAGCCTGCGTGGCGCTGGCGCTCAAGACCGGGGCCACCGGGTATCTCCTCAAGGATTGTTCCTCCGATGAACTGCTGACCGCCATTCATTCCGTAATGGCAGGTTTTCCCTATCTTTGTCGTGATGTTACGGCACTGGTTATCAAAGACTATACCCAGGATACCGACAATGATCAGGATACCCGGCAGCCGCTTCTTACAAAGCGGGAACTGGAGGTGCTGCAACTTATTGCTGATGGCAAGAGCTCCAAAGAGATCGCTTTTCATTACGGTCTCAGTGTCAAGACCATTGAGAACCAGCGCCTGAGCATCATGAAGAAGCTTGACCTGTTTAGTGTCGCCGAGCTGACCAAATATGCCGTTCGCATAGGGGTGAGCAGTATCGAATAGCTTTTTGTTTTTTGCAGAGACAAATGGCATACGCCCTTTTGGTTCGTCCCCTCCATTCTCCCTCTTCCGCCCTCCATTCTCCTGTCTGTCGCAAGGTATTTTGAACTCCTTTTCTTTTTTGGATTATTTCATTTGCAACAGCGTCGGACATAGAATGTAACCATTCGATTTAATGGCATTATATCTGTTAGAGGCAATCCATGGATGTTCAAACAACCGTACTTGTCATTGATGATCTTGAGCCGTTCCGGCGCTACCTGCAAACAGCGTTGGAACTGGTCGGCTATCGCGTGGTTACAGCAGCAGGCGGCAGACAGGGGCTGGAGCTGTTTGAGCAGACAAGCCCCGACATCGTTCTGGTTGACCTGCAGATGCCGGATATGAACGGCCTGGATGTCATCACCAAGATCCGCAGCATCAGCAATCTCATACCGGCTATCATCATATCCGGGCAAGGCTTGCTTGCCGACTCCATTGAGGCGACCAGACGCGGTGCGTGGGACTACCTGATCAAGCCGGTTACGATGGGTGAACTTGAATTTTCCATCAAACGTTGCCTTGAACGGGCCCGACTGCTTTGGGAGAACCTGATGTATCGGGAACGCCTGGAGCAGATGGTACATGCCCAGACCGGAGAACTACGGGAGAGCCGGGCACGTTACCGGAGACTGCTGGAGTCAGTCAGTAACTATATCTATACCGTTACCGTCCAGGACGGCAAGCCGGTACAAACCATCCACAGGCCCGGCTGCGAGCGGATAACCGGCTATACTCTGGAGGAATTCACTGCCGATCCCGGTCTCTGGTTCAGGATTATTTACGAAGATGACCGTCCGCAGGTGTTCGGGCTGTCGCAGCATCTGTTAACCGATTCCCACAGTCACACCCTTGAACACCGTGTTCTGCATAAGAACGGCTCCATCCGCTGGGTTACCCATACCCTGGTTCCCGGTTGGCACCGCAACGATCTCCTTGTTTCAGATAAAGGTATAGCAGGCAGCGTCACCCATTACTATGACGGGGTCATCTGCGACATAACCCGACGCAAAAGGGCCGAAGCTGAAGGTTTTATCCCTTCCATATCCCTGGCAGCCTGACCCACACAAGGAGATCTCCATGTACCTGCATAGTTCTGCCACGTTGTCCAGGATTATCCCGATCATACGATTTCGTCTTGCTGTGGCCTGTGCCTGGACCGCATTTTCCATCCTCATCGCCAGCTGGGAATATTGGGACTACCTGAAGTTCAAGAGCGTTGCCATCTCAACTGCAGTGCTTGAGCATGCCATGCATCATAGCAACATAAACCATTTGTCCATCATCGTTGTCATCTGGTTGTTGGGGTTGTGGTTTCTTTGGTCCGGTTTCCGCAGAATAAATAGAGCAACCGCCGCGCTCATGACGGAGCGGGATAATCTCAGTGCTGTTTTTGACGCAACACCGATGCCTATGCTGCTGTTTGACGACCGGATGGAGGCGGTGCGGGTCAACGGGGCGTTTCGTGCCTACTGCAGCGATTACGATACACTGCCGGACAAACGTTGCGGTACGATCCTGAAATGTGCCAACGCCCTTTCAACCCCCCAGGGATGCGGTCATTCTGCTGCCTGCGATTCTGGACTCCTTATGCAGGCGTTGCGGGAGGTATTGAAAAGCGGCCTGTCCGTCCATGGTGAGGTAACTATTCCACGGGCCGGACAGGACGGAAGCGCAATGGGTCTGTTGCTGTTATACGGCGTAGAGCCGGTTTCTCTGGATGGTAAAATCCATGCACTGTTATCGTTTCTTGATATCAGCGAGCGTAAACTGATGGAGAAAAAACTGGCTGCCAGCGAACATGAATTCCGTGCCCTGGCTGAAACCATGCCGGACAACATCGCCCGCTATGATTGCAATTGCCGTATCCTCTATATAAACCCCGCCCTGGAGAGAACCCTGGGGATCTCTCTGGATGCCGTTAAGGGTAAACGGCCTTTGGAAATTTTCCCTGCCGGACAGTATATCGATTACCAGGCTGCGCTTGATAATGTGCTTGCAACCGGCGTCGATGCCGAAATGGAGATGCCCATGCCTGATGGTGCTGGAGGTATCGTGTACTACCAGATCAGGATGGTTGTGGAGCGTGATCAGGAAGGGGCAATGTGTGGTGCCCTGGCCATCGGACGCAATATCACTGAACTTAAACAGCTGGAAAGAGAACAGGCGAACCGTGAACGGGAATTACGTACCCTGGTGGAAAATACGCCTGATTCCATTGCCCGCTATGACCAGTTTTGCCGACGGATTTATGTCAATCCGGCCATGGAACTGCTGTCCGGCAGACCGGCATCGTACCTGATCGGCAGGACGCCATTCGAGGCCTTTGTGGTTACCCCGGAAGTGGGACGCAAGGTTCAGGATGCAGTAGAGCAGGTTCTGGATCAGGCAGAGCCAATTGAAATTGAACTGATCTGGAAGGATTCCGGTGGTCTGAACCGTTATTCTCTCTCCCGCTATGTCCCTGAATTTGACGCCAATGGAGAGGTGACAAGCGTTCTCTCCATCACACGGGACATCACAACATTACGCAGTACCGAGGCGCAGCTGCAGCATGCGCAGAAGCTCGAATCCATCGGTTTTCTGGCCGGAGGCGTGGCCCATGACTTTAACAATATCCTTGCTGTGATCGGTGGCTATGCCGAACTGCTGAAGCTCACCATCTCGGGCAACGAGGTCAGGCATGCGTATCTTCAGGAGATCATCGATGGGGTGAACCGTGGGACGGAGTTGACCCGAAGCCTTTTGCTGTTCAGCGGCAAGCATGAACCGAACAAACAGTACGATAGCCTCAACCTGATCGTCGCCAATCTGGAAAAAAGCATGTTACGGCTGATCAGCTCGGATATCACCCTCTCTTTTGGCATCTGCAACGACCAGCTTCCGGTCCTGGCGGATCGAGGCCAGATTGAACAGGTCGTGATAAACCTGATGGTGAATGCTCGTGATGCCCTTGTGTCCGGTGGGCAGATCCGTGTGGAGACGGCCTTGGCGGATATACGGGAGGCTATTACGACCGGCAGCACCACACTGCCACCTGGCCGCTACGGGCTAATTACCGTTGCGGATAACGGAATCGGGATGGACAGGGAAACCGCTGCACGGATATTCGATCCGTTTTTCACCACCAAGGAGAGCGGCAAGGGAACCGGTCTGGGGCTTGCCATCGTTTCCGGTATTGTCGCTCAACATGGTGGCCATATAGCGGTGGAAAGTGCTCCGGGTGATGGGACGTTTTTCAAGGTCTACCTGCCGGTGTGTGAAGGTCACTTGGTGCGAGAGCAGGCGAAGGATCAGGAACATGCAGTTCTTTGCGGCAATGAAACGGTCCTGGTGGCCGATGATGATCCAAATCTGTTGTTAATGACCGCTAACATGCTTGCCCGGTATGGTTACACCGTGCTGACCGCTGCCGATGGAGTCGAGGCGCTCCATATTTATGAGTCCCGCCGTAATGAAATACAGGCGGTAATCATCGATCTGATCATGCCGCGTATGAACGGTTGGGAAACCGTTGCGCGGATGCGGCAACAAAGACCAGCCCTGCCGGTTATCCTTACCAGCGGCTACAGTGATGTCGTCTTTGATGAACCAGATCTTCGTTTTTTACCCAAACCGGTTTGTATCAAGAAACTGACGGAAACGCTCCGCTCAGCACTGGATAGTAGTGAAAACAGTTTACAGAAAGTCTGCGCTTGTATCCGGCAAGAGATGACACAGGATAGTGATGGCTGGCTGTAGGAAACTTGAAATTTTTAAATGCACTGTATTTTGTAGGTGCGAACGGCGTTCGCCCGTATTTAGCCAGAACCGGTACTGTTTCGCAGAAAGGGCGTATGCCTTACGCCCCTACAAAAACGGCACAATAGGGAATTCTGCATCCCTGAAGAGGACACCATGAAAGCTTTACTTGTTGACCCTTCCGGTTCGGCGATCTGTATGCTGGCCACCATGTTCGCCAAGCATGGTTTTGAATTCCGCACAGCGTCCGACGGGACTGCAGCGCTGGCTGTTCTGGAACGTGAACCGGTGGATCTGATCTGTTTTACCTATGAACTTGGCGGAATGGATGGCATTGAGTTTCTGATCAACGCAACATCCCGGAAACTGGTGCATAACCAACCCTGCCTGATGTTCTCCTCCACCAGCGATAAGGAGGTAATAACCAGGGCGCTGACCTCTGGCGTGACGGAGTGTTTTTCAAAACATGACCTGGACAATCTGGAGGATTTTGTCGAACGGTTCGCAGAAAACAACCGCCGTCGCGTGAGCGGCAGTGTGCTGCTGGTGGAAGACAGTGCTACCAGTGCGCTGTTTTGTAAGCAGATTCTTGAGCGGATCGGCCTGCAGGTGGATCGTTGCCGGACCGCAGAAGAGGCCATCGCGCAATTTTTTGTCCGGCAGTACGACCTGATACTGGCAGATTACGTGTTGGACGGGGTGCAAAGCGGTCTTGCCGTGATCCGTGCTGTGCGTGAGCCAGAGGGCAGAAAGGCGCAAACCCCCATCCTGGCTATCTCGGCCTTTGGAGATACGGCGAGAAAGGTGGAAATACTGCGCAGCGGTGCCAATGATTTTGTGAGTAAGCCGATGGTGGCGGAAGAGTTGGAGGTGCGGATACAAAACCTGCTGGGTACCCAGAAGCTGATGCGTCAGCTTGAATCGCAGCACGAGGCCATAAAACATGCACTGGAAGAGATCAAAACCCTCAAGGGGATCGTGCCGATCTGTTCATACTGCAAAAAAATACGCGATGACTCCGGGTATTGGAATCAGCTTGAAACCTATCTGCATGACCATTCCGGTGCTGATTTCAGCCACGGTATCTGTCCTGATTGCCTGAAGGAACGTCTGGCCGAGCTTGAGTCGGGCAGGGGTAAGGAAGCCAGACCATGAACAGTATGTACAACCGTTTGCGTTAAGATAAGCTTCAACATCACTTACCTCAAAGGAGAGGGAAAACATGTTCAAAAATATGAGTATCGGAACCAAGCTGATCGTGTCGTTTTGTCTGGCAAGTTGCATCACCCTGATTGTCGGCATCACCGGCTATATAGGAGCAACCGGTCTTGGGGCAGCCCTGGAAAGCGTGGCAGGTACCCAGCTACCCAGTCTTGTTGGTCTGGGACAGATGCGGGAGGCTGTGACCGCAATTCAGCGGGCAGAACGTACCTTGTTGCTGCCTGCTCTTGCTCCCCAATATGCCGAGGGGACCAGGAAGCGACTGTCCCAGGCCTGGGCCAGTGCGGATAAAGGCTGGAAACTCTATGAACCGCTTCCCCAGACCCCGGAAGAGGCAAAGTGCTGGAAACAGTTCGTTATCGATTGGGCAACCTGGAAGAAAGAAAACTCTCAAGTTATGGCACTGATCGATCAAGGAAAACTGGAGGAGGCGCGGACGCTTTCCTTCGGCGCGGCCCGCGACAGCTTTATCCTTATTGAAACGGCATTGAATAAGATAAGTAATATTAACGAAAGTGGCGCCAAAGAGGAATATGCAAAATCCAAGGCTCTGATCAAAAAGGTAACATTTCTCTGCATTGCCATGACAGCGCTCGGCTTTATCATCTCCATCGGTCTTGGCCTGATCATTAGCGCCAATATCAAGCGCCCCCTTGCCACTGGCGTTGAGGTTGCCAACCGGATTGCCGAGGGCGACCTGGCCGTAGCGGTTGAGGTGAACTCCTCCGATGAAACCGGCCAGTTAATGGCTGCCATGAAGAAAATGGTGGAAAGCCTGAGGCATCTGGTGGGCCAGACTGTGGATATCTCTACCGGTATCGCTTCCGCCTCCAACCAGCTCCATGCGACCTCTGGTCAGATTGCCACCGGTGCCGAAGAGGTAGCTGCCCAGACCGGCACCGTTGCCACTGCCAGCGAAGAGATGGCTGCCACCAGCAACGACATAGCCCGTAACTGCCATGCTGCTGCTGACAGTGCCAGTATGGCGGTTTCCACCACAGAAAGTGGCTTTGCTATTGTCAAGCATACCGTTGAAGGAATCCGTATCCGTGGCCAACACACCAAAGAGAATGCCGCTGTTATCACTAAACTGGGGAAACGCTCTGAACAGATCGGTGCCATTGTGGGTACCATTGAAGATATTGCTGATCAGACCAATCTTTTGGCCTTGAATGCCGCCATTGAGGCCGCCCGTGCCGGAGAGCAGGGACGGGGGTTTGCGGTGGTGGCTGATGAGGTCCGTGCCTTGGCAGAACGGACCACCAAGGCCACCAAAGAGATCAGCGGGATGATCCGCGCCATCCAGCAGGAAACCAAGGTAGCCATTACCTCTATGGAAGAAGGTGTTCGCGGCACTGAGCAGGGGGCAGCTGAGGCAGAACAGCTTGAAACCTCACTGCATCAGATTCTTGAGCAGGTTAACGATGTCACCATGCAGGTCAGCCAGATCGCCACGGCAGCAGAACAACAGACTGCTACCACCAATGAGGTAACCACTAACATCCAGCAGATCACCGAGGTGGTGCAGCAGACCGCCAAAGGGGCGGATGAAACCGCCACTGCTGCAGCGCAACTTGCCGGTCAGGCTCAGGAGCTGAAGAACCTGGTGGGCAGGTTCAAGCTGTAATGCAATTGCCCCTTGCCATTAAAAAACAAAGTGAGGCGATATGAGTGCAACAGTAAGCGAATACCCAACATCCCCCAATAATACGAGGGTTTTTATTGTTGATGATGACCCGCATGTCCGTACCCTGCTTGAGAGCATGTTGCTGCTTAACGGGAATGAGGTTGCTCTTTTTTCAAATGCAGCAGCGGTGTTGGAGGCAGTTACCGTTGAATCGCCAGATCTGTTTTTGCTGGATGTTACCATGCCGGAGATGAACGGTTTTCAAGTCTGCGAGCGCCTTAAGCAAAACCCTGTGCTGAAAGATATACCGGTCATCTTTTTAAGCGGGATGGGAGCCATGGCAGACAAGGTTAAAGGGTTCCAGGCAGGTGGCGTTGATTACATCACCAAACCGTTTCATTTTGAAGAGGTCAAGGCACGGGTCAACACACATCTTAGTCTGAGTACCCTTCGCACCAAGCTGGCCTATCAGAAACTGATTGCAAAAGAGGTGCGTGAGCGGTCAGAGGCCCAGCAGGCAACCATTTTTGCCCTGGCAAAACTTGCGGAACATCGGGACGATGATACCGGTTCTCATCTGGAACGGGTAAGTGAGTATTGCAAACTACTGGCAAAGCAGCTTGGTGAACAGTCTTGCTACGCGGATCAGTTGACCGCAGATTTTATTGCATGCATTCCGCATGCATCAGTACTGCATGATATCGGCAAGGTGGCTATCCCGGACAGTATCCTTAAAAAACCGGGTCCGCTGACTCCTGAAGAAATCAGTGTCATGAAAACCCATACCGTTATCGGGGCGGATAACCTGCAGACCATCTTTAACCGCTATAACGACAATCCGTTCATCGGTATGGGGGTAGAGATTGCGCTGTATCACCACGAACGCTGGGACGGGGCCGGCTATCCCAACGGGCTTGCGGGTAAAAACATCCCCCTTTCTGCGAGGATCATGGCAGTGGCGGATGTGTACGATGCACTCCGCTCTGATCGCTGCTACCGCAAAGGTTTTGATCATGAAACCGTTACAGAGATGCTTTTGAAAGAAAGCGGAACGCATTTTGATTCCGAGGTCATCACCGCGTTTCTCAGTCTGGAAGAACAGTTCAGCTCAATTATGGAAACAGGGGAATAGGGGTAAGGAGTCAGAAGGAGATGGATAAGATGACTGTTCAAGGTGTTGAGAAAAAACCGCATATCCTGGTTATTGACGATGAAGAGGGGATTCGCCGTATGGTGAGCATTCTCCTTGAACAGCTTGATTATCGTGTCAGCGCTGCCGATAGCGCCGAGGCAGCATGGCAGTTGTTGGCCTGGGATCAGCCGGATCTGATTTTGACTGATGTGATGATGCCGGGTGAAGATGGTCTTTCATTTCTTGCCAGGGTACATCAACAGTTGCCGGAGCTGCCGGTGGTTATCATGACCGGTTTTGCACAGTTACAGAGCGCCGTTGATGCCATTAAGCACGGCGCCTTTGATTTTATGCAAAAACCGTTTGATTTTGGTTATTTGTGCCAGGTAGTACGCAAGGCTGTCGAGTTTTCCCGGCTGCGCTGCGTGGAGAAGCAGTACCGCGCCCAGCTGGAAGAAACGGTGGCGCTTCGTACCGATGAACTAAAAAATGCCATGACACAACTGGAGGCCACCAGCGCGTTACTGCTCAAGGCAGCCAACGACAAACGTGAGTTCATGACCACCATTACCCATGAAATGCGTACCCCCATGAACGGCGTTATCGGCGCACTTGATGTTTTGGTGGACGGCGATCTCTCCGGCATACAGCGGGAGTTTGTTCTGATTGCCCGGCAAGCTGCCGACAACATGGTTACCCTCATCAATCAGCTGCTTTCTTTCTCTGCGTTGTCCAACAGCGGCCCTGCTGTTTGCCGCGAACTGATCTGTTTGCCGGAGTTCCTGAAGGTACTGGAGCACAACTTTCAGCCACGCTTTGCAAAAAAAGCTTTGTTTTTAGATATCACGATCTCTGCTGATATACCGTCCACCATAGGGTGTGATGGCAAACAGTTAGCCCAATTATTGGATATCCTGCTGACTAATACGCTGAAGTTTACTGAGTGGGGTGGGGTACGCCTGGATGTTTCGCTGGAGCGTAATGGCGACCGGAACGAAGAGATTCATTTTTGCGTTACCGATAGTGGCATCGGCATTCCTGAAGAGATGTTAGAACGGATTTTTGAACCGTTCATCCAGGTGGATGGTTCCGTTACCCGCAGATTCGGCGGCACCGGGTTGGGGCTGAGCATCGCCCGTCAGGTTGCACAGTTACTCGGCGGCAGGCTCTGGGCAGAAAGCACCCTGGGTGAAGGCAGCCGTTTTCATTTTATCATGACGCCTGGGCCGCTGTCGGACCGGATTATTCCTCAGAAGAAAAAACTCATACTGCAACCGGCGGAGCAGCTTTCAGTATGAGTTATCGCATCTCAGCAATCTGTTGTCTGATCTTCATCGTTGCTGCCTGCACCCGTGAGCCCACACCTGCAGGGCCGCTCTACGAGGTGGTCAAGCCTGGTGCCAGGCTGGTCCAGCATCGTCTGGCGGTGCATCCGCTGCACAACCCCACCAAACTTGGCCAGGCGTACCTGCCTCTGATTGATTACCTCAATCACCGGATTCCCGGCAGCGCCTTTGTGCTTGAGGCTTCCCGCGACTACGCCAGCTATGAAGTCAAGGTTGCAGAAGAAAAACTGGAGCTGCTGTTGCCGAACCCCTGGCAGACCCTTGAAGCCATGAAGCATGGTTATGAGGTGATCGCCATGGCCGGTGATCCGGCGGATTTTAAAGGTATCTTCATTGTTCGGCGGGACAGCCTCCTGTCCAGGCCGTCTGAGCTCAAGGGGAAGGTGGTCAGTTATCCGGCACCCACCGCCCTTGCCGCTTGTATCATGCCGCAGTGGTATCTCCATGTCCGGGGGATCAATGTCAACCGGGATATTGAAAACCGCTATGTTGGCTCCCAGGAATCGTCGATCATGAACGTGTATCTGAAGCAAACGGTTGCAGGTGCCACCTGGCCACCTGCCTGGCGAGGGTTCCAGAAGGAACACCCCAGGGAGGCTGCAGAGCTGAAGGTCGCCTGGGAGACCTTTTCTCTGATTAATAATGCGGTTATGGTCAGGAAAGAGCTACCGGAGGCCTTCAAGCAGCAGGTGCAGGCAGCGTTGCTTGATCTGGAGAACTCTACCGAAGGGCGTGCCATTCTATCTGGCATGGAAACGGCACGTTTCAGCAGGGCGAGCGATGCCGATTATCAGGTGGTCCGTACCTTTGTTCAGCGTTTTGAAAAAGAGGTACGGATGGTAAAGGCACCATGAGATACCGGTTTCTGGAAAAATTTGTTCCCGGCAGCATGCGGCGGCAGCTTATGGCGGGTGTGCTTATCATTCAGGCTGTAACCATGGCGCTGCTTGTACTGGATATGACGTTTCGGCAGGAGAAGATGTTGATCCAGGGGCAGCTTGAACAGGCAACGGCATTGACCCGCTCCCTGGCGACAACCTCATCGGCATGGCTTGCCGCACGGGATCTGGCCGGGCTCCAGGAGCTGGCCGAGGCACAACGGCAGTATCCCGGCCTGTCGTTTGCGATCCTGACTGACGATGTCGGGCATGTGCTTGCCCACACCGACCAGGGCAAGGTCGGTCTCAGGGTGGCTGATCTGCCCGCTGTCCGTCGTTTTACTGTCTTGCATCAAAGCACGATGCTGATTGATGTCGCTGCCCCGGTGACGGTTGCCGGTCATCATGTCGGCTGGGCGCGTATCGGTCTTGATCAACGCCATCTTTTTCATCGCATTACCGCTATCAAGCATGCGGGAGTGCTGTACGCACTGGCCGCTATTATCGTTGGTTCCCTGTTTACCTGGTTTGCCGGAACCTGGATGACTGGCCGACTCCGTTCGTTGCAGGATGCCGTCGCCGCTGTCAAGAACGGAGACAGGCGCGCTCGATGTTATCTGGCTGGACGTGATGAGGCGGTGTCTCTTGCCGCTGAATTCAACACCCTGTTTGATACCATTGAACAGAATGAGTTTGAGTTGAAGAGCAGCGAGAACCGGTTGCGCCTTATCAACGCCAATCTTGAGAGTCTGGTGGCGGAGCGGACCTGCGAACTGCATAACAGTCTTCAGCTGGTGAGCCAGCGCGAGGCACAGTTGTCCAATATCATTGAATTTCTTCCCGATGCTACCTTTGTTGTTGACAAGGATATGAACATACTTGCCTGGAACAGAGCCATGGAGGAGTTGACCGGGGTTGTTAAGGGAGAGATGATTGGCCAAGGGAGTCGGGCCTGTTCAGTGCCGTTATACGGCCAGCAGCGCAAGCAGCTGCTGGATCTTCTGGATACGGACGATCATGAACTGGAGGCCAGTTACCAGAAGATACAGCGCAAAGGCTCCTCGCTCTATGTCGAGACCTTTGCCCCCAAGGTGTACGGGGGGACTGGCGCTCATATTTGGGCCATTGCGGCCCCGCTGTACGATTCCACAGGTGTGCGAATCGGGGCCGTGGAGGTGATACGTGACATCACCGGTCGCAAACGGATGGAAGAGGAGTTGCAGGAAGCAAAGGAGGCTGCCGACCGGGCCAACCGGGCCAAAAGCGAATTTCTGGCCAACATGAGTCATGAGATCAGAACTCCGTTGAACGGCATCCAGGGCCTTTCCCATCTGCTGCTGGATACGCCGCTTTCTCCCAAGCAGAAGGAGTACCTGCACAAGATACTCTCGTCGTCAAAGTCGCTGATGAGGGTATTGAACGATATCCTGGATTATTCAAAGATTGAGGCGGGGCAGATGGGGCTCGAACAGTCCCCGCTTTGCATTGATGCCGTGTTGGCCAGGGTCAGCGACCTGTTTTCCGTCATTGCGGGGGAAAAAGGGCTTACATTAGTCTTCGAGGTGGACCCGATACTGCCAGACTGCTGTGTTGGCGACGAGTTACGCCTTGGCCAGGTGTTAAACAACCTGGTGGGCAACGCGATCAAGTTTTCAGATCAGGGGGAAATCAGAATCAGGATCGAGCCGATTGAAATGACTGAAACAGAGCTGTTGCTCTCCTTCTCGGTGCGGGATACCGGTATCGGTATCTCCGAAGAGAATCTGGGGAGACTCTTTACTCCCTTCAGCCAGGCCGACAGTTCCACCACCCGTCGCTTTGGTGGCACCGGGCTCGGTCTCTCCATCAGCAAACGGATAGTAGGACTGATGGGGGGCGAGATCAGCGCCGAAAGCGAGCCGGGTAAGGGAAGTACCTTTACCTTTACCGCGCGGTTTGGAAAGGGAACGGAGGTTTCTCACGGCAGTATCGACAGGCAGGACAGCGCTGTGCTGCTTTCCGTCAATCTGCAGGATCATTCAACGGCGTATTTGCTGGAACGGGCAAAGCCGGTACAGGGTGCCCGTATCCTGTTGGTGGAGGACAATGTCATCAATCAGCTGGTTGCCCAGGAGTTACTCAAGCGGTTTGGTCTTGTGGTGGATATTGCGTGTAATGGCCTGGAAGCGGTTACTTTTGTTGAGGATAACAGCTATGACCTCATCCTGATGGATCTGCAGATGCCGGTGATGGACGGACTGGAGGCGACCCGGAAGATCCGCTCGGGGCGGCAGGGGGACGGCGTGCCGATCATAGCCATGACCGCCGCCGTACTTACCCAGGATCGGGAGGCATGTCTGGCCGTTGGTATGAACGATCATATCCCGAAACCGCTGGATCTGGAACAGCTGTTGGCCGCACTGCTCCGGTGGATTGAGCCCAACGTCCCAAACAATCATCTCAATAAGGCAACCGGTGCGCTCCCTGCTGCCGGGACGGATGACTTCACGGTCCGGTATGACCGTGAAGTGGTTGCCGGTCATCTGCGGACGATCCGTGAGACCGTTGAAAAGAACAGGGTGGTACCGCACCAGATTATGGCAGAACTTGGTGATCTGCTTGGTGGCAGTGATGTTGTCAGCCAAATGGAGATGTTACGGAAACAGCTGGACCGGTTTTCCTATACTGAAGCGCTTGCAAGTGTGACGATGATTGACCGCATCTTGCAGATTGATAGCGGAGATTGAGCATGGACGAACAGGTACTGTACAAGGTTTTGATCGTGGACGATATCCCGGCCAATATCCATATCCTGGCTGAGGCTCTGGGAGAGGAGTATGATGTCCGGGTGGCAACGGATGGGCTCAAAGCCCTTGAGCTGGCGGCAGATCTTGATAAGCCGGATATTATCCTGCTGGATATCATGATGCCCGGTATGGACGGGCTTGAGGTCTGCCGACGTTTGCGTGACAATCCGGAGTGCAGGGAAATTCCGGTTGTTTTTGTCACTGCAATGACAGAGCGTGACGTTGAAATCCAAGGGTTGGAGCTGGGGGCTGTTGATTACATCTCAAAGCCGTTTGTGCCGACCATCGTCCGGTTACGGGTGGCCAATCAACTGGAGCTGAAAAAACAACGGGATCTGTTAGCCTTCCAAAAACAGCAGCTTGAGGCCACGCTTGCCAAGGTGAAACTGTTGGAAGGGATACTGCCGGTCTGCATGTATTGCAAAAAGATCAGAAGAGATGACGATGCCTGGCAACAGATGGAGGCGTATATTACGGAACATTCCGAAGCGTTGTTCAGCCACGGTCTTTGCCCGGAATGCGCTGCGGAGGCCTTGCGATCACTTGAAGAAGCCGGTTGAGATATAGGGTTTTGCCTATTGCCTGCATAGATATTTCCCCAGGTTGCACTTCCGATATTCGCAGCAGTCAATTTGTCTCTTTTGTAGTATTGACTAAAACCAACAAAAATTGGTCAAATGGTCGTTCTCCCCTGCAAAACGGATTGCAAATCCGTATTATTATTCCAATTTGCAATCAAGATGACCTGTAATCTGTAGGGGCGAACGGCTGTTCGCCCAATCGTGTCGGGCAGCATCCGACACCAAAACAGTTGTTTTAAGTCATCTTGATTGCAAAGGCGAATTACTACAAGTGAAGCCATGGATACATTAACAGAACTTTTAACCTTAAAAATCCGGCAGCTGGAAACCACCCTGGACCATGTGGGAGCCTATGTCTACACCAAGGATCTGGATGGACGCTATACCTATGCCAACAAGATGGTGTGCGACCTTTTTGGTTGTCCGCTGGAGCAGGTTATCGGCGCCAGGGATGAAGAGTTCTTTGATCTCTCGATCTCCAACGAGCTGCGGATCAATGACCGCCGTGTGCTTGACCATGGCGAACAGATTAAAAGCGAAGAGACCGATATTACTCTGACAGGAGACACCTATGTCTTCTGGACGGTCAAGCATCCCCTGCATGGTCCTGACGGCTCAATTATCGGTATGTGCGGTGTTTCAACAGATATTACCGAGCGCAAGAAAATCGAGCAGGCCGTGCATGAGAGCGAAGAGCGGCATCGTATCATGTTTATGGATTCACCTGACGCTTACCTGATTATCAGAGACGGTGTTTTTGTGGATTGCAACCGGGCAAGCGAGGCCATGCTGCGCGGTGATCGGACCCAGATTATCGGACGTGCGCCGGCTTCACTCTCACCGGAGTTTCAGCCCGATGGGAGAAGATCTGTGCAGGCCGAAAAGGACAAAATTCAGGAAGCGCTACGGAGCGGTTCCAATTCCTTTGAATGGGTACATCGTCGGCTGGATGGTACAGATTTTTTTGTTGAGGTGACCATTGCGTCGATGCTGTTGGAAGGAAAACAGACCTTGTTTATCTCCTGGCGGGATATTACCGGACGCAAACAGGCGGAAAAGGCGCTGGAGGAATCCAGGCGAGCACTTGAAGCCATCAGTATTACCGACGGTTTGACCGGCATAGCCAACCGACGGCGTTTTGACGAGGTATTGAACCAGGAATATGCCCGTCATGCCCGTTCGAGGGCGGAGCTGTCGCTTATTCTGCTGGATATCGACCATTTCAAGGCGTTTAATGATACATACGGACATGTTGCCGGAGATGACTGTCTGCGGCAGATTGGCCGGGTGCTGATCGACTGTACGACGCGGGCGGCAGACCTGGCAGCCCGCTACGGCGGAGAGGAGTTTGCCTGTATCCTGCCGGAGACGGACCGCATTGGTGCTGTGGTCATTGCCGAGCGTATCCGTTTGGCTATTCAGGCACTTGGTATTCCTCACAAAGCATCAGACTCAGCCGATTGTGTAACTGCCAGTCTGGGTGTTATAACAGTGCATTGTAAAATCGAAGGCTCAGTCATCGAGATCCTTTCCCAGGCCGATGAACTACTTTACCGTGCCAAATCCCGTGGCCGCAATCGGGTTGAATGTGTGAACCACCGGTTGACAACAACAGAAAGAATGGACGAGTGCTTTGTGCGGATGGAATGGAAGAGCTGTTTCTGTTGCGGTAACCAGCTGATTGATGCACAGCATGAATCTCTCTTTCACCTTTCCAATGAACTGATTGAAGCGGTCTTGTCAAATCGTCCATCCGTCGATAGTTTGCAGCTTGTCAGCCGACTGCTTAATGATGTGAAACAGCATTTTAACGATGAAGAAAATATCCTTAAAGCTGTCGGCTTTCCGGGCATACAGCAACATACAGCAGAACATGTACGACTGCTTGCAAAAGGAATGGAGCTGTCACGTCAGTTATCCCGTTCTACCCTCCCGGTCGGTGATCTGTTTCAGTATCTGGTGTATGATGTGGTTATGGCTCATATGCTTGAAGCAGACCGGGAGTATTACCCCTTTTTCCAAATCAGTTGTTTATGAAAGCAGTAAATTGTTATAACCGCAATTTTTTACAGGAGCCACCATGTCGTGCGATAACGTTACCTTCACAGGGTTAACCAGTGTTGAATAAGAAAAGCATGCTGCAAGCTCAGATAGCTGCCACCGACCCGGCAGAAGCGGTACGTATGTTTTACGACGCTGTGTATCAGCCTGAAACGGCGCTGGTGCTTTTCTTCTGCTCCAGCAGATACTGCCTTGAGACGATAGAGGCTGAAATGACACGGCTCTTCGGCGATGTTCCGGTCGTAGGT
>Ga0209373_10002027_pt1 | contig 21522 bp, 12 predicted proteins | sample Higcelweek5metaG_FD_187173 | JGI IMG/M metagenome (GOLD analysis project Ga0209373, IMG submission 187173) | Freshwater pond sediment microbial communities from the University of Edinburgh, under environmental carbon perturbations - High... | ecosystem: Environmental > Aquatic > Freshwater >... | reverse complement strand
TGCTGCTGTGCGGCGGCGCACCTCGAACGCCCCAACAAAGGCGAGCTCGAACATTTCGACCTCGACGACTGCATCGGGTTCTACCTCTGGGGGAACCGGCAGTTGGCGAAAAAAGGACATCATCTGCGGGTCACCCCGGCGGCGGAAGGGCCGTTCGCCGGTTCGGTGAGCGCGGCCATTCTCGAACGGTATCCGCGCGTTCCGCTGGAAGAACAGGAAACAGAATGAATCTCGAAGCGTTGCAATCCGAATTCGGCTCCGAAACGGTGAAATTCAAGACCGGCGCGGGCAATCTCACCTTCCTGGCCATCAGGAACAAAGCGGCCGAAGCGGAAATCTGCCTCCACGGCGCGCATATCACCAGGTACATCCCGGCGGGGCAGCTCCCGGTGCTGTGGATGAGCGAAAAAAGCTGGTTCGAGGCGAACAAGCCGATTCGCGGCGGGGTGCCGGTCTGCTGGCCGTACTTCGGCCCGGCGGCCGACCCGGCGCTTCCGGCGCACGGCTTCGCGCGGCTGTCGGAGTGGCGCGTCGCCAGGGTTGAGGCGAAAGAGGCGGCGACCCGGGTGGTGCTTGCGTTGGCGCCGGAAGACGTGAGCGCCGTCCCGGTGTCGTTCGCGTTCGAGCTCGAAATGGAGTTTGTGATCGGTGCGACGCTGGAGCTGACGCTGCGGATGAAGAACTGTTCGGCGAAGGAGCAGACGATCACCGCGGCGCTCCACACCTACTTCAACGTCAAGGCGGCCGAGGAGATTGCGATCAGCGGGCTGGACGGCGTTGTCTACGATGAACGGGTGGTCGGCGCGGAGAAATCCGGCTGTGTCCAGAAGGGCGACATCCGGATCGACCGCGAGATTGACCGGATTTACCTTGATACGGCGGGCGCGGTGGAGATCCGCGACCCCGGCTTTGGCCGGACGATCCGGGTGGAGAAATCGGGCAGCAACTCGACGGTGGTGTGGAATCCGTGGGTCCGCAAGTCGAAGGCGATGGCTGATTTCGGCGATGAGGAGTACCACACGATGGTCTGCGTGGAGACGGTCAATGCCGCCGCCGACCGCCGGACGCTGCCGCCGGGCGGAACGCACGCCCTGATCCAGAAGATTTCCGTCCGCTGACGGAAATTCTCGGCACCGGCACCCTGCCGGTCGGGGGTTTGGGGGCGAAGCGCCCCAACCGCCGGAGGCAACCGGCGCGAAGCGAAAGAGCTACATAAGCAAAATCGAAGATTTTGCCGCGTAGCGCCGAGGCGGAGTTGACCTCGCGGTCAACTCGCCGGTCCGCCCGAAAGGGCGGACATCGACCTCTTTAAAACAATGTGTCGCTTGTTTTCAATCGTTTCCCGGAATCCGAGAAGCCCCGCCTTCGGCGCGGGCGGGTGAGTTGACCTCGCGGTCAACTCCACCGCTGCCGCTCACTGCCGGACTCGTCCGGCATTTGAGCGGGTTAGTGAGCGGCAGCCCTTGCCTCCGGCGGGCAGGGCGCTTCGCCCCTGCACCCCGACCGGCAACGTGCCGGACCGGATCGGCGGCTTTGCCGCCTTTACCCCTCTCCGAAAAGAGTGAGGCATTTCCTCCCCCGTCATTATAACAAGCGGAACATATTTTCGATTGAACTTGAAATTTGTTCTCGTGATGATATATTATTGTTCTAACGGGGGATAGGAATATGATCAAGAGAAAAATTCAAGGTATTTTGGCTGATTGGGCGACGAAATTTCCGGTTGTCACAATTACCGGGCCGAGACAGTCGGGAAAAACCACGCTGGCCCGGATGCAATTTCCCGAGTACACTTATGTCAATCTTGAAGATCCCGAGATCCGCTTGCTTGCCGAGGGAGATGCCAGGGAATTTTTTCAACAGTATCCGGCTCCTGTTGTTATTGATGAAGTCCAGCGGGTTCCCAAACTTCTGAGCTACATTCAGGTGATTGTCGACCGGGAGAAGAAGAACGGGCAATTTATTCTGACCGGCAGTCAGCAGCCGAATCTTCGTGCCGAAATTTCGCAGTCGCTGGCCGGGAGAACGGCGATTCTGCAACTGCTTCCGCTTTCGATTCGGGAGCTTGCGGATGCCGGAATTAAAATGGATCGGGATGAGTACCTTTTCAAGGGCTTCATGCCGAAGCTGTACGATTCCAGCATTGAGCCGGAGTTACTGTATCGCAATTACTTTATGACCTACGTGGAACGTGATGCGCGGCAGTTAATCAATCTTCGGAACAGCACTCATTTTGAACAATTCGTCAAGCTGCTGGCCGGCAGGGTCGGGCAACTGGTTAATCTGAGCAGCCTCTCCAATGATGTGGGCGTTTCCGTATCCACGCTGTCCGAATGGCTTTCGGTGCTGGAGGCCAGCCATATCATATTCCGGTTGCCGTGCTATTTTCAGAACTTCGGGAAACGCCTGGTCAAAACGCCGAAACTCTATTTCAGCGAAGTCGGACTGGCAAGTTATCTGCTTGGGATTAAGGACGTGACGCAGGTGGCGCGGGATCCGCTCCTCGGCGGCTTGTTTGAAAACATGGTGGTTCTGGAAGCGCTGAAAGCCCGGTACAATGCCGGAAAAGAGGGCGAACTTTATTTTTTCCGGGACAGCAAGGGGATGGAAATCGATCTCCTGCTCAATGAGAACCGGGAACTGATGCCGATGGAGATCAAAGCCGCCCGAAGCTACAACCCCGATTTCACCGGAGCCATCGCCAAATTCCGTTCCCTGGTGCCGAATTCCAGGCCCGGAGCAGTCATCTATTCCGGCGACCTGACCCCGACCATTCAGGAAACCCGGTTCGTCAATTTTGCGACCACTGCCGACCTCATCACAAAATAATTGTGCGAATTCACATTGAGAGATTGTGGAGCATTACTCTCCTGCTGAGTTCATCGTCTTGAAGAAAGCGGTAAAGACGTTATTTGCATTTCTAAAAGGTCAGCAATTTGTTGCTTTTCTCTATAGTCAACGTAATTATAATATATGTACGCTTTAGCTCTCGCACGAAGAATCATCATAGCAACATCATTCCCTTTGAATTCTGTCACCAATTTTCGTAATGTAATAATTGATATTTTATTATAGTAAGAGTTTATGCTAAACGAAACTAACTTTGCTGCGGGAGTTCCAATCCGCAGAGCAACAGAGTCATATATTTTTTGGAAATCTTTTAACCCAACAGAATATATCAAACGCCCAAATACATTTAGGCAGGCTTGCAATGCCATAAACTGAAAAAAGAAATTAATCTTTTTTCTAATTTGCATATCATTATCATTATCTCCAATTTGTTCTTTCATGCTTTCAACGAGTTCAGCTTGAGTATTATCAAAAATATCTCCGAGGAACCCAATAGTCCGGAATGCAGTCCAATAGAGTTCTTCTATTAATTCCTCTATTTTTGCTTGCGGTAGAGAACCGCGTCGATTTTTTACAATTTGTCCAACGATATCAATTGCTCGATATGCTTGCAAAAACGGTATTGTGACTTCGTTAACTTCTTGGGGAATATTTTGGAATTCTGCATTGGCCCTATCTTCTATTTCTAATGATTTCTCCCTTTCTCGTATAGGATCATTTCCCGTAATTAGCTTAGTACTGACCTTATGCGCGAGATCCAACATTTGCTTATAATAACCAGCCCCTTTATTTAATGTAATAGGCTTTGAATTCTCAAAAGGAGCAAGTGATGCTAGTTGAGCTTCATCCAGAAAAGAAATATCATCGGAATGATGGGATATAAAAACGAGAATATTGGCACAATCTTCTAAATATACTTTGGAAAATAATTCCTGTACACGTTCTCGCCCATCGGTGGTGTGAATTTTATCCGCAATGTATTTAGCAACCAAAAAATAAAATACATATTTATACCCAAACTTATAACAATCTTCTTCTTGACGCAATAATAAGGACTGTAATATTTTTTCTTTAACACGGTCATAAGGGAAAATTACATATTGCGTTGAATAAAGCCGATAAAACTCACCCAGCTCTCCTTCTGAAATACAATCAATTTTATGTTTATAAAAATGGAATGACAATATTTTCAGGAAATTAATATAAGAATCGATTTCTTCGCTTTTAACTTTGGCTCGCACAACAAGAGCCCGATATATCAAATTTTGATAGCAATATCCGTATGATGTTTTACTCAAATCGAAAGAAGCATTTTCGAGTGAGCCAACAATTGAGAGAATAAAAATTGGGCAGGAAGGAATTATTTTGTTACCCAATACATGTCGTACCTGGTCAAAGGTGTTCCTTACAGTTTGTAAAAAATCTTGTTCATTAATCGAACCCGCTTTTTCTTTTACCGTATAATATCTCGTAATTAAGGCATTTGTCTTTTGATAGCCAAATGGTTTAATTGTATATATCCCGGAACCATTGAGCCCGAAAATACTATAGTTTATAGAAGCATTGCCACACAAAATAATTTTCGAAAACTTGCTCTCTAAGTTTTTGAAAATCTCATGCGTGCTTTTAGCATTCAATGGGTTACCCTGAAAATCGTCTATCAACAAAATCTTATTTTCAGCGTTAAGCTGCAAGAATAAATCATAAACGTTGTCATTTTTTTCGTACTGCTCGAAAAACTTACGTTTAATAAGGGAATCAATATTACTTGTTAATTCTTTCCCCGTCAGAAGAATAACCGTTTTCCCTGCTTGGTAAGTGTCCAGAAAAAGCATATGTAAAAGGCTTGTTTTTCCTATCTGATCTTCCCCCTCCCACAGAAACACCTTGCCATCAACTTCAGAAGAAATAAAGTCAAGAGGAGTGGTATTTCGGTTTATATGCTTTGAATCAATATCGTATTTTTCAAGGTCAGGGTAAACAAATATATCGCGTAAAGTAACATTATCATTTTCAAATGGCAACGGGATGCCTATTGAAAGAAGGCTGGATTTGAAGGACTCTTTTAAAATAAAATCATGAGTACAAGGATTGCCCAGAGGAATTTGAGTCTGTCCCTCCTTTTCCTCCTCGCAAAATAAATTGTTTTTCCAATTATAGCGTTGAATTGTTAATTGAGCACTTGAGGTGTCAATTATCAATGTGGAAAAACCAGAAATATCCATATCGTCTTTATTTGAAAAAATTTTCCCATACGAGTAGAATGAGGCATTTCCATTAAAATTGTCAAGTTTCATTGAATCACTTTCGTGTTCATGTCCGATAAGTTGAACTTGAGAAATTTTATTTAGGTAATCCTGGCATTCTCGCCTATTGTTAGGCGCCGTTTGTGGAGTTAACCATGCCAGTGGATGATGGTAAAAAATAATATTAATATCACCAAGCAATTTATCGCATTCATCCTGAATTCTATTTATTGGAAAAAAAATGGTTCCTGGTCTTTCCGATAAACTTGACATCCAAGCTGTGTTTAAGCCTAAAAAAACAATTTTTTTCCCTGCAATACTTAGCTCATAATGGCAAAACAATTTAGTTCGATAATACTTGACGTCAAATAGTGAAGCAAAATCAAAGAAGTTCTTTTGAATACTGGTACATTCATTGATTACACTATCATCAGTGCCGATTGTCGCATAGGAAATATTATTGACACAATTATTTCGCATTTGATTTGAAGCCGCAAACTCACAGTCATGATTTCCTGGCACAAATAATATGTCTACCGGTATTCCTGTCGTTGACGAAATTTTATCCTTAATTTCTTGAAAAAAGTCACAAGCGTGACCATATTCATCAGGAAGACCAGAAAATGCAATGTCACCAGTAACAACAATACAAACGCTGTCGCTCTGAGAAAAGGTGTTAATGCAAACACTGCATAGTGATGAAATTTTATCTTTACAATTATTTTTGCCAGAAAAATGGATGTCAGTCAGATGCAAAATACCAAGTGACATTATGACCTCACAGTATTACAGATATTTTGGTAATTTCGAATTACTTTAATATAAAAGTACTTAAACGTTTTTCAAGGCCATGATTCAAAAAATCACGGAGTCGCCATGTGCTTTCAATGGAAATATCGAATCTTTTTAAAAAGCAAGGAGATAACAATGATGACAGAAGTTAGCATCTCCATTTTCTAGAGTGGCTATTTATGGAATGCGACTTCAAAACAGGTCCGTCTTTTGTATGTTTTCACCGTGGTGTTTGAGGTGGCACGGCAGTGTCGGATGGTATTGTTCTGGAATTCGGGCGCGGTAAGCGGTGTAAGTAATTGTCTGATAAGGTTCTGAATGGAGCGGAATTTAACCGATGATCTATTCATTATGAGGCTAACGGTTTTGGGGTTGCTTGAGTGAGGGTTTGCCACACTGAAAACATTCCGGCAAAATACTGGTATCGTATGTCGTCCTTGGGGTGGAGGAATATGCGGAAAATCCGGAATCGGATTTGTCGGAAGTTGACCGAATGGCAGATCGCCGTTTGGCTGGGCCCTCTTGTGGATAGAGTAGAAGTTTCCTAAACTTTTGGTCGGCGGTTCAATTCCGCCCCCGGGTACCATTTTAAATCCTTCAAAATAAAACACTTGCAATAATATATTCTTATTGGGAATTACTTTTATTTTACAATTTTTGCCTTATTTTTTAAGAGCAAAACGGCTTGTTTATACAGTAATTATACAGCGCGCTCGTACCTTCTGGCGCGGCGATGGTAGTGATCGGAGCCGCCGCCAACGGCTGGACGACTTGGAAAAATGCGGCCGGCCTCACCTTGGACGAATGCATCCGACGAACTCAGGGGTAAACAGATTACTCCCAATCGTCACAAAGAACTTCCGCTTGTTTCAATATCAAATCGACCGCGTCTTCGCGTTTATCCGGCGGATACTTGTAACGGCGAAGTGCTGAACGCACCAATAGCCGTAGTTTGGCGCGGACCTCATCACGCTTCTGCCAGTCAACTGTGGTGCTTTTTCGAAGTTTCTCGGTAATTTCAACCGCGATTTTTTTCAATACCTCATCGCCAAGTTCACGAACAGCACTTTCATTGTCGGCCAATGCATCGTAGAAAGCTTTTTCATCACGAGTCAAGCCGAGCTTGGCGTCATGCTCCTTGACGCGCCGGAAATCCTTGGCCATTTCGATCATCGCTTCAATGACCATAGCGGTTTCGATGGTGCGATTGTGGTATTTATTCATCGTCTCGACCAAACGGTCGCCGAACTTCTTCTCCATCACCAGATTGTTCCGGCAGTGATACTTGATTTCATCTTTCAACAGCTTTTCCAGAAGTTCCACCGCAAGGTTGCGGGTCTTCATATGCTTGAGTTCTTCGAGGAACTCATCCGAGAGCAAGCCGATGTCGGGCTTGTCAACGCCGGACAGCGCGAAAATATCCTCCACGCCGGTAGACGAAACCGCATTGTCCAAAAGTTGCCGCAAAAGCGAATTTTTATCCCCTTCGAGCTTTTTCCGATCCACTTCGGTATACTTCATCAAGACTGCTTTTACCGCTTCGAAAAAGGCGATTTCCATTTCATACGGCTTGGCTGCATCAAGTGTACTGCATAGCGCATAGGCGCGGCTCAATGCGCTGATTTCATCGAGAAAGCGTTTTTTACCGTCCTCCAGTCCGAGGATATGATCCAACGCCAAAGGCAGAAGACTCAATGTATCCGTTTTGAACGAACTGTAATCGAAATCATTGAAAAATCCGCGCACCAGCTCCAGTTTGGTCTGAAACACCCGGAACGCCTCCTGAATATTCAGTGTCGGCTGTCCTTTGCCGTGGGCTTGGGTATAGGTCTTGAGCGCTTCCTTGAGTTCATTGGCAATGCCGATGTAATCGACGACCAGTCCGCCCGGTTTATCCTTGAAAACACGGTTGACGCGGGCAATGGCCTGCATTAGGGTGTGCCCCTGCATAGGTTTATCGATATACATGGTGTGGCAGCACGGCGCATCAAATCCGGTAAGCCACATATCGCGGACGATCACCAGCTTCAACTCGTCATGCGGGGTTTTGAATCGTTTTTCGAGCCGCTTTTTGACATGCTTACTGTGAACATGTTTGGCGATATCCTCCGGGTCGGTGGCGGAGCCGGTCATGATAATTTTGATTGCGCCTTTTTCGGGGTCGTCGGAATGCCATGCGGGGCGAAGGGCAATGATTTCGTTGTACAAATCGACACAAATCTGGCGACTCATGCAAACGATCATGGCTTTCCCGGCAAGGGAGGCGGTGCGTTTCTCGTAATGCGCGACCAAATCCGCGGCAAGTTCCTTCAGGCGGGCCTTGGCGCCGACGAGTTTGGCAAGTTGCGCCCATTTGCTTTTGGTATTTTCGCGCTGTTCAATTTCGTCTTCTTCGAGAACCTCCTCGGCTTCGCGGTTCAGTTCATCGATTTTGGCGCGGTCGATATCGAGTTTGGCCAGGCGGCTTTCATAAAAAATGGGGACGGTGGCCTGATCATTGACCGCGTCCTGAATATCGTAGATGCTGATGTAATCGCCAAAAACGGCGCGCGTGTCGTGATCGGAGGATTCGATCGGAGTTCCGGTAAACCCGAGGAAAGTCGCATTGGGAAGCGCTTCGCGCATGTGGCGGGCGTAGCCGACGGTGTAGGTGTTGCGGGTCCGATCAAAGCGGGCCTTGAGCCCGTATTGACTGCGGTGCGCTTCATCGGAAATCACGATCACATTGGAGCGATTGCATAGAACCGGGTGTTTCTCTTCGCCCTCAAGGGTAGAGAATTTTTGAATAGTGGTAAAATAGATGCCGCCGGAGGTGCGGTTGGAGAGCTCTTCCCGCAGAGTGTCACGGCTATCGGCTTGTATAGGGGTTTGCCCGAGCAGTGAAACGCTGTCGCAAAAGGTCTGATAAAGCTGACCGTCAAGGTCGTTGCGGTCGGTGACGATGACAAAGGTGGGATTCTCCATTTCCGGCGCGCGGGAGAGCTTGGCGACGAAACAGCACATCGAGATCGATTTCCCGCTACCTTGGGTATGCCAGACAACACCGCCTTTGCGTCCGGAGGCGTGTATGGCGGAATCAACGGCAGCGCGGACGGCGTGGAACTGATGATAACCGGCGATTTTCTTGATGATTTTGTCGCCGTCCTGCTCAAAAATAATGAAATAACGCAGATAGTCAAGCAAAAGCTTTTTGTTGAAAAAGCCTTTGATGACGGTTTCCAGTTCGAGTTTAAAGGCCGGTTTATCCTTTTCATTTTCGACGGTGCGCCAAACCTGAAAACGTTCCTTGTCGGCGGTCAGCGAACCAATTCGGGCGGTGATCCCGTCGGAGATTACCAGAGCCTCGTTATAGTCGAAGAGGTCGGGGATATCGTTTTTATAATTTTGGAGCTGGTTGAAAGCGTCCCAGATATCGGCGTTGGCTTCGGTAGCCCCTTTTAGCTCGATCACGAATAACGGCAATCCGTTGATGAAGCAAATAAGATCCGGGCGGCGAGTTTTGTGTGGCCCTTTAATGGTAAACTGATTGACGGCAAGGAATCGATTTTTGTTTACATCCTGAAAATCGATCAACTTGACAAAATCGTGTTTCGGTTTTTCTTCGACTTTAAAATCGACCGGAACGCCCTTAAGCAGAAGCTTGTGAAATTCCCGGTTATTTTCAAACATGGAAGGCGACTGCGGCTTGCAGACACGATCGACGACATCATCAAGAGCTTCGTCAGGGATTGCCGGATTGAGTCGCCGCAAGGCCCCGAAAAGATCTTCACGCAGAATAACCGAACGCCCATCTTTTCGATCGAAGTTGGAACCTGTTTGGATGTTCCACCCATTTTGTTCAAACCATGCAAGTGCGGTAGATTCAAGAATCGCTTCTGTTATCATATCTTATCCTCACCCTTGCTTATCTGTAAAAAAATCATTAAAAGTATCTTTATACTTGTCTGGATTCAGATTCTCCAAGATCTCATGAGGAAGATAAATATCCCCAAATATTTCTGACCCATTAAATTCGTCGTCAAGGAAATCATTGAACATTTGTTTTTGTTCAGGATGCTCATCAGCTTCCGTCTGAGTGCTTTGATTCGGATTATTGTAATAAAGTTCCAAAATAAAAGCAACCATTGCATCTACATGACGGACAACCATTAACGCATGTGAAAAATCCAATGGAATATGAGACGAAGACTTGCCATGTGCCATGGGACAAAAATCATTGCGCAGTTCGGCATAGCAAGATGTTGCAGTTTCAAATTGAGTAACCACAGAGGAAAGTAATTTGCTAAATGCGGATTTAGCTTTTGTTGAATTTTCAACATTCTGAGCAATGCCTAATGTTGAAATAGCATTTTTCACTAAATTATTGACACTGACACTATCTCCATAAGATTGATTTTTCTCATCTAGAATTGATTTTGCGATTGATTCGATCAACGCCTTGGAATGTCCTATCAATATACCAGAATTGTTTTCATCTTCACAAGCTATATTGATGGCTCTTACCGTAGCGGATATTTTAAAATGATCGCCGTAAGCATCAAGTTTCTCTTTGATTGCGAACAATTGCCCACTCATTAATCATTTCCCTCTCAGATTGAGAAAAATCTTTCCAGAAGGGTTTCACGCTTTTTCATCAACGTCTGGTTTTGCAATGCCAACGCAAGAATATTTTCTTTAAAGATATTACTTTTCAAGTTAAATTCTCGAATAATATTAAGCGCAGGATAAGTTATTCCTATTTGTCCAAAGTCAGAGTAATTCAATGATTGTCGAACAGAGCCTGACGCTCTCAATGTAACTTCATCTCTAAAAAGATCGGAAGTAAAAAACTGATCGAAAAAGGCAATATATTCACAGTCAACTCGAAAGACAATATAAATTGGGCTGACACATCCATCAAAATCAAATTTATTACGCCCCAATGACCCAATATTAATTCGAGATGGATTGTATGCATAGCTATCCGGTTGGACAAGGATGTATTTATTGGTTTCCTTACTGAACACTTGTTTTGTAAAAAAATCTTGCGAAAGCACCAACTCTCCGGTATTGACCGCGGAAAGCACTTTGCATTCCGTATTCCCAATTCGACAAGTTATCTGTTTTGATACTTTCTTTAATTGCAAGGACTTCCACCCGGCTGGAATTTCACCTTGATCGGTTTCAATCATGGCGGCGGGGAAAAGGCTTGCTGTGTGAACCAATTCGGCATAGGGTTTGGGGTATTCGGCTTGCATTTCGGCAAGTTCGGACTCGGTTTTGCCGGAAATGGACATCATCGCGGCAAGTTCGGGATCGCCTCCGGCTTCAAGTGCGGCAATCTTCGCCTTGACCGGCTCAAAAGCCACAAACCAACTCTGAAACAATGCCTGCGCCATCACCTCCAAAGTCTTGCACATCTTCCGATTCAACTCAATTTTATCGTCAAACGCCGAAAGGATTCCCGCAATCCGCTTTTGCTCATCCAGAGGTGGCTTGGGCACATCCAATTTTTCGAGCATTCCTTTTGTAAGTGCGTTGCGTGTTCCGCCAGATGACGCCAATGAGAGTAATTTGGTTTGCATTTCATTGGTAATCAAAAAATATCGAATGAACCTCGCATCAAATTGAACTGGGTCGACCCGAATAATGGCAACATGTTGATTTACACGTGCTGGCAAAACCTCTTCAGGAGCCATACTCGCCCTTGCGACAGAATCTCCTGTTATATTGATAAGTATATCGTCCTTATAAACGGCTACGCTATCTAGTGTTGTTGAAGCTTCTTCACTTAAATACACAATATTATCAAATACAAATCTCTCATTATAAACGTGCTGACTTCTGATGAATGCAACGGGGCTCTTGTCTAAATAAACAGTTGCACCACCTCGTGGCGTCGCACCACTACCTATTTTCAAACAATAGCGTCCAAGTCTAACAGTTTTCCATTCAGCAGCCATTATTTCTATCCTCGTTCCCGCTTGATATGTCTCCCAAATGCATCGATCCACATTTTGCAGCTTCTTTTGAAAAATTTTTGCTCATTGGTTTATGGATTCAATTCAAATCCTAAGCTCAGCAAATTCGCTTTGATCTTTTCATTGAGCATGGCGGCCTCTTTGAGTTGTACGCTATATTCTTCGACCAAGGGCTTCATTTTTTCGGCAAAAGTTAGCCCATCGCCTTCTTCCTTGACTGAACCGACATAACGACCGGGAGTCAGAATGTAGTCGTTTTTCCGAATCTCTTCCAGAGTCGCGCTTTTGCAGTAGCCGGGAATGTCTTCGTAGTCAGAATTCTTCTGCCAGTTATGGACGGTCAAGGCGATTTCAGCAATCTCATCGTCTTTGAAATCCCGCAGAACCCGGTCTTTCATATAACCCATTTGACGAGCATCGATAAACAGCACCTCATTCGGGCGCGGCTTGTCGCCCTTGCGCAAAAACCAGATACACGCCGGAATCTGGGTATTGGTAAAAAGCTGTTCTGGCAGGGCGATAATGGCCTCCACCTTGTCGGCTTTCAGCAATTTCTTCCGGATCTCGCCCTCGTTGCTGGTATTCGAGCTCATCGAGCCATTCGCCAGAAGCAACCCCATCTTTCCCCCGACGGCAAGGTGATAAAGCATGTGTTGCATCCAGGCAAAGTTCGCATTGTTGGCCGGCGGCGGGCCATATTCCCAACGTGGATCATCCTGCAACCGCTCGCCGCCCCAGTCTTTCAGATTGAACGGCGGATTGGCCATCACAAAGTCCGCGCGCAAGTCCGGGTGCTGGTCATTCAGAAAACTGTCCGCATGGGATTTGCCGAAATCAAACCCCAGTCCGCGAATCACCATATTCATTGCCGCCAGTCGCCACGTCGTCGGATTCGACTCCTGTCCGTAAATCGAGATGGCATCAATACGTCCGGCGTGTTCCTTCAAAAATCGCTCACTCTGAACAAAGAATCCGCCCGATCCCATCGCCGGGTCAAATACCCGCCCTCTGAACGGCTGGAGAATTTCCACGATTAAGGAAACAATCGCCTTGGGCGTATAAAACTGTCCCCCCTTCTTCCCCTCGGCCAGCGCAAATTCGCCGAGGAAATATTCGTAAACGTGTCCGAGAATATCCTTTGACTTCATCGTTTCATGCTCAAACGGAATCGAGCCGATCAAGTCGATCAACCCGGCCAGTTTTTCCGAATCGATTTGAAACCGGGTGTAATTCTTGTTCAGCAAGCCTTTGAGCTTGGGATTCTCCTTTTCGATCGCTTCCAGCGCGTCGTCGATCAAGCGACCGGTGCTTTTGAATTCATAGAGATGCGTTTTGCCGTTTTTAACCTCTATGGTTTGGCCGATCGTAAGACGGCAATTGTCCTTGAGCATTTTCCAGCGGGCCAGCGCCGGAACCCAGAAAGTATTTGCAGCCGTATAATAGTCCCGAATTTCCAACTCTTCATCAATGTCCGCCGGAGCATCGGATTCAAGGTAGAATTCACTCTCGGAATCGGCAAACATAGCCTTCAACTCTTCTCGCCTGGCGTCAAAGGCATCGCTCACATATTTAAGAAAGATCAATCCGAGGACAACATCCTTGTATTCACTCGCGTTAACATTCGAACGTAATTTATCCGCCGACGCCCAGAGCTTGCTGTCCAAATCGTTCAAAAACTTTTGTGCTTTATCGTTCATATGGCCTCACCCCCCCTTAAAAAGCTATTGCTTCGGCAACTAAAAAAGTTGCATGCTTTGAGCTTGATGCCCCGTGTCAAACGCAATACTTCTAATTGCCGAAGCAATATTATATAAAAAACCGTTATATTGGTAAGATAATCCGCATTCTCAAAAACGCAACAAGGATTTTTGAGAATGGGCTCAGCTTTCGGCAAAAAACAGTCACTATTTTCTTATCGTTCCAATGGAATTAACCTTGATGATAAAGCAGAGAGATCCATAGTATCGTCGCTGTAGGCATCTCTTTCATGAAAATAATGCAAATCATGTACCATAAAGCATGACCTGCAATTGTTCTCACCACTTCAGAGGTAATTTCGCGCAGGGGGCGCAAGTAATAAGATGTATGGCAGTGGCAATACGGCAATTCAAGGCTGTTTCAACCTTGATTGCACCGGCTTTATGATTGCCGTGTCATTACGGTATTGGTCAGTTGTTTCAAGCCAACATATGGTTGATATAAATATAAGGGAAAGAGGCAAATTGAACGAATTCAGTTTCGCCCCAAACCACGTGCTACATCATCTGAGCAATTGTTCGGCCCCAAAAATCACTCCAATCGGAGCTGGCAGCAAAAATACATGATGTGCTTCCTTAAGGATTCATTCTTTTTTTCATCAAAGCCAAATTGATTTGATGCGTTCCAGTAATTTCTTTTGTCGTTTTTCCTCATAATGAGTCAATAAACGACACTGCTCATTCAATTTGTTCCGCAAGAAGCTTTCATAAGGAATATTATCCATATTCAAGCCAGGGGCTGAACGAGAAATTAATATTTACTCAAATCGGTATTTTTAGTAAGTGAGTTTCAATAGAGCCTTATAAACAGCATCATTAACTTCCGCCAAGCACTTTTTCCCATCAGAAAAAGTGATGGATACCAAGTAAATGTTGACGTTTTTCGCTGAAAGACCTGCCAATAAGCCAAGCGGGCCTAATAGGAGACCACCTACGGCAGCGCGCCCGACTGCACTTGTTGCGCTTTTACGCTTATCTTCCGTCATTACCTCAATGGATTTCACCATTCTTTTCGTTAATTCAAATTGATTTTTTCCAAGGCCCTTAGAAATAAAAACATGACCTAACATTTGGTCAACGGTGTAGCCTTTATATTCACCTTCTAAAATCTCATTCATATCAAGTTCCTTTCAAGCTGGCCTTCGACTGCTTTTCTGTGTTTTCTACAAAGATTGTTGTCTTGCTTCAATTATTCGGTGATAATCCGCCGCAACTCTTCCATTTTTTCTTGATTGACAGGAGTTCCGGGCGAGTTTTTCTGTAACTCTTCCAAAAAATCTAATTGCTTCGCCGCTTGTTTTTTTCTTTCAATTTTGCTTTGTGCTTCGGCTTTCTGGCGACGTTTTTTTGCTTCCTCTTCAGTATGTTTTTTTCTCAATTCCATTGTTTGCTTCGCCAGTGCTTCGGCTTCCGCTAATCGTTTTTGAAGCTGGGCCTCTTCTGCTTCTTTTGCTAAGCGTCCTCTTTCCTGAAGCTCTAACTCCCGTTTTTTTCTATTTTCCTCTGCTTCCTTTGCTAAGCGTTCCCTTTCCTGACGCTCTAACTCCTGTTTTTTTCTATTTTCCTCTGCTTCTTTTTCTTCCCTCGCTAAACGCTCCTTTTTGAGCTGCGGCTTCTTGGCTTCAGCTCGATCTTGTTTGATTCTTCGTTTTTTGTTATCGTCACGAATATAGCGCATTCCCGGGCTTAAAGATGTCAAAGCAACATTTCCATCATCTGTAAAATCGGCCACTGAATCATAGTAGCCAGTATCATGATATGCTCTATTTTCAACCTTAAGTTTAAAAACATAAGACTTTGCGTTTACTTGCTGCACATTCATAGCAGTATATATGCAATCATCACGAAGCATATATTCTTCGTCTAAAGCTCTTTGAATACGAGCAGTTGGCGATTCTCCACAACCGCCACAGAATAAAAGAATCACTATAGCCAACAACCCGGACAAAACAAGACTTTTACGAAAATTCATTTTTCCCCTTTCAAAAAATTTTGGTAAGTATTTTGCCGTTTCCTTTTCTGCCTTTGAAGCGAAAGACTTTGGTTAGAGCTCTTTTTCCTCCTAAAAAAAGCGTCCTCTGCGTCGCAGACACGTCAGAGGCACGCCAATGCCAAGAAGAGCCAATGCGGACAGAGAACGCTAAAAAACAAGCGTTTTCCATCAAGCATTCAGGCTCTTCACAGTTAATTTTGGCGTTTTCTGACGTGTGAACCTTGCTTAAAAACTATTCTACGATTTTGATAAATCAGATATTATATCAATATCACTCTCCCATAATTTCAATTTTGATTTCCATTTTTAGATGGCGAGCAAATAAAATCTTCTGTACTTGGATTGATTTGAAAATTCTTTCAGCTTCACAATTTCCGTCGTGTCTTTTTTTGATATAGTTCATCAAAAAACTTACCTTGCATCCAGTATGCAACTCTAATATATGGGTTGATCTTGAACTTTGCAAGTTAATTTTCTCTCTGAGCTTTTTTTTGCATACTGATTTTATTGATCGTTTGGACTGCTTGAGATATTTTATGGCATAGTGCGAGTCCTTTTCTCACCAAATTAAAAACATACATTTTGAGTTAAATATATATTTATATTTATATAAATATAATATTTAAAAAAATTCAAGTCCAATCAATATATGGGAAGCCATCAGCAATTTCAAGAAAACTACTTTGACGAAATGACTGAATATTTGAATTGTGTGCCCCAAAGAGTCAATCTATCCTCAATCGCGTTATAGTCCATGATAAAATTTAAGTAATGAAGCTCTGCTCTTTGATCAATATTTAAGTGCATGAAACCTCGCGATGCCAAATGAAATACGTAACGTGATGACTTTTTTCTATCGGCAAGACAATCCAAATTAAGATCAACTTTTTCAACCAATCCTCTGCCGAATTGTACCCTATGCCTATATCGTGTCGCCAATAAATATTCTTGGTAAGCAGCCTGTGCGGATAAATTACCGTTGCAGGCGTGCTTGGCCAATAAAGGCATTGTATAGTTCCCGTTTACGACAGATTCTTTTTTGAATCCCTTTAGTATGTAATCAAAATAATTACTTGCGCTTTGTATTGAAACTCCATGCTCGGACGAGCAATGAAGCGCATTTTGCCGCAGAGCCAGCTTCCAGTAATGTCTCAATGATTCTAAGCTTATTGGTGGTAGTTCTTTGTTATGCAGCAAAAAGAAATGCCAATGTAAATGCCATCCATTTAACATTGACCATGTAATATCAGTCACTTTAATTCTATGGGAAATATGAAATTTTGCATCATCTCTGAGCGCTTTGCAGAAAAGTGAAAGCGAACTCTCTGCCGCTCGAAAATGAGCTTCAAGTAGACCACTTTTTGTATGCGAAGTTGTAAGTGTCAGAAAAGACACTTCATTCGAATTTGATAATTTCTTCCAGCGGTTGATGATTCTGAGAATTTCAATATTTCTTAATAAAATTTTCACAAAAGCACAAAATGGACATCTCCAACTTGAATGGCAATAGCAGACATTGTCAAAAAATAGATTATCACTGTTGATTTTTACCTCTGCTTCATTGTAAGGAATAAAGCCACATTTGTTTAACGGATTTGTTGAAGCGATCATTCCATTTCTTAAAAGCATTGCTTTTGCTTTTTGTGCACAAATATAGCTGTCTTTGAATTCATCTCCATAACGTAGAACAAGACTAGGTTTTTTTATTCTACAGTTATTGTATACTAAAGGGGATGAGGTTGTATTATTAAGCATTTTTATTTACCTCGGATCCCATATAGGCAAATCGTTCTACTTCTTCCAGCGAGAAACGGGTTTTTCTCGTCGATAAGCGAATTTCCGATATTTTACCCATTCGAACATACTTTCGCAATGTAGGGCGGCTTACCAAAAGAATGCGCATGGCTTCTGCGGCATTTATTAGTTTGCAACGAACAAATGGTGTCTTGCAGGCAATCAATAAGGCTTTAATTTGTTCTGGAGAAGCTTCGGGGTCAGCCTTGGCAACCGACTCAATGGCAATAATTGTTTCTTGTTTCATTTTTTACCTCCGTTTTGATTATGGAAATTATTTTTTCGATGGAGGTAAAATAAGTTATGATCTCAGATTCACTCAGATTAAAAAAAGCAGATTGACTATAAAATATCAATCTGCTAGATAAATTGAACTTATTTTTTATTAAATTATTTTTTGTTTTTTTCTATACGTTTCCTAGATTTTTCCCAGAATTGCGTAATTTCTTCTTTTGTTTTTTGACATGCTGCGATAAAAGATTTAATTTCCCGGCGAGAATTAAAGAAACCACTATGGTCCTTATATTGCATAACAGCATTTAAAAAATCTCGCGCCAAATAATATTTCGTCGATTTTTCGACTCGCTGTAAGCTATCTTTTCCTGCAAGTCCAGCGGCAATTCCTTTTTTGATACTCCAATATTTTTTGTTTTCCGACGGGAAGATTTCTGCCATACGCAAGAAATCAGGGATAGAAACATATGCAATATCCTGCATATTAATTTCATCCGACAAGTCCACCAATAGCGTCTTCATTTTCCTTCCAATATCAGATTGAGGATTATTTTTTTTTATGTCTGTAAAGCCTTTTTGTTTTGATATTGCCAATATTTCGTGTCGCATTTGGTGTAATTTTCTTCTTATGCGATTTTCCTTTTGCAGTTTTTCAAAAAAAAGTCTTCGGTACAATAATGCTAATCCTTTGAAATAATCAATTTGTTTCTTTTGACTATCGATCCCGGAGAGCATTGGCAGCACTTTCGGATGATAAGCGTCATCCAACAATCGAAATTTCAACCAATGACAATCAATATGAGCAATATTGGCTCCTTTAGCAAAGGCGGATAATTCTTCAAAGTCTACCCGAGGCATATCATTTCCATCATCATCAATGAGCGTATTTAGTCTTTCAAGATAATCTTCGAATTCATTTCTTTTTTCGATGGATAGAAAAATTTTACCCGCATAACTTTTCTCTGGATAATTTATCCATTGCCCACGGAGTTTTCTTTTCAGCTTAAGCATAATTTCGTCATAGTTTTCCATTGCCACTTTTCACCTCATGGATATAATTGATTACTTGATTGATTTCGTCTTCGCCCAAATCGTCTATAAGGAGTTTTAATTTATCTTTTGAAAAAACCACTTTAGCGTCAATGGGCTCTGAAATCTCATTAATTGGCTGTATTTGTGGCAAGGCCGCAATGGCGCCTTGCTTAGATGCTGTCGTAATATGACTGTAGTGCCTTGTCATCGCTGGATTACCGTGTCCGACGATTTCTGCTACTACAGCCAATGGGACCCCGGCATTAGCGCAGAAGCTTACAAAACTGTGGCGAAATGAATGCAGGCTGTAATTATTTACTGCGAGTTTCCGACGGCAGTTTTTTTCTGCCGTTGTTGTCGGCAAGCCAGTAGTACATTGAATGATCTTCATTACATCGCGTTGGATTCCGCTAGGATTGTATTGATAGCGCTTGGCAGTCAATGGTAAAATATAATCTTCGCCCGAAGTGTTATTATTGCGCCATTCAAGAGCTATTGACAGCGCTTTTCGCAAGGCAGGATGCAACGGTAACGTAATTACCTTATGATTGGTTTTTCGTGCTGTTTTATGAGGAACATAGGAAATGCGATTCAAAGGTAAATCGACGTTCTCCCATTGCATTAAACACCCATCCTGCCCCCGGCAACCTGTCCAACAACACAAATGTAGAAGGACTTTCAATTCTGCTCGATTCATGGGACGAAATTGAAGAGTCTTTTCTTCGCGCATGCGTTCTTTGCCTGGCCCCAAAGATTCGCAAGTTGTCTTGTAAAAAAAACCAGTGTCAAATCCATCAAAAATAGCATTGATCTGTTCTGGAGTGAATTCTTTTCGGCTCTTTATTTCCTGTGTTTTTTTGATAATTCTATCAAATGGATTTTTTTCCATGGCTGCTGCATCGGCTAGATGCCGAAAGATAAGACGTAAGGATATGACCACATCGTTATAGCGCTTTGCGGATATTCCAGTATTCCATATATATGAAAAATATTCTTTGCCAATATCAACATCCACTTCAGCAACTCTAGTAATTTCGGGATAAGAAGCAGATAGCCACTTTAAGAATTGTTTGAAAGTATTGCTGTGATTTTTTAAAGTAGAGTCAGCACTATCTGGACGATTGGGTTGCTTAAGAAACGTATCCCACGCATTTGCCAAAAGTAAACCGGATCGTTTTTTTAGTTTTCTTGCTGCTTCGACATGCAATGCAACTTCCTCTTTAGATTTTGCTAACAACACCGGGCGCATGTCTTCTGCTGCGGCAAGAGCGTCTTCACGGCGCGTGCACGGGATGCCATCATTATTGCGAAGCATAAATGTTTTCAAAATACCATGCACCATTACGCGCAGATAAAATCTTTTGCCGTCCTTGACAATGGTGCCGCTACCGTGTTCTCGTTTCTTCAGCTTGGTCTTGCTTGCCATGCCAACTGTCTCCTTTACTGTATTTAGCGATATTTGCTTTTATTTGCAATAATATAAAACATAGTTGGATATTTGTAAAGTAATTATACAGCAAATAAATATATTTAAGCACAAAAGTATTAAGTTTCCTAAACTTTTGGTCGGAGGTTGGCGCTGATTGGGTTGTGGGGGCCCTCCCTTCCGGTCGGGCCGGCGAGCTGACCTGAGCGGTCAGCTCCGCCTCGGCGCTACGCGGCAAAATCTCGATTTTGCTGTGTAGCTCTTTCGCTTCGCGCCGGTTGCCTCCGGCGGGCAGGGCACTTCGTCCCTGCACCCCGACCGGGTGGCACCCGGTGGCGGGTAACGGTTGTCTGCGTTTCTCGCGCGCTTCGTTACTTTTGGCCGCCGCGTCCTATTGCGTTTCGCGGCGAACCGTGCTATATTAGCCCGAAACGAATCAACCGACACGACAGGATATCACGGGCGATGCCAACCGAACTCTTTCTGGCCGGGCGCTACCTCAAGCCGCGCCGCAGCGCCGTTTCCCTCATCACGGTGCTGAGCATCCTCGGCGTCACCCTCGGCGTGGCCGTGCTCATCGTCGTCCTCGCCGTCATGACCGGTTTCACCGACCTCATGAAGGAGAAGCTCATTGAGACGCAAGCGCATTTCCAGGTGCGCCCCGACTACGGCGGCGTCCTCTACAACCCCGATATGGCGGTCGCGGCGGTCAAGAAAGCAGGCGGCGAAGCGGCCCCGGTCATCGAAGCGCCGGTGCTCGTCCAGATCGACCGCTTCCTCGATCCCCGCGTCGTCATGTTCGGCACCTCCCCCGAAGAATTGCTGAAACACAAGATCTTCACCGCCGACACGCTCAAGGAGGGGAAACTTTCCCTCGGCCGCGGCGAAGTCGTCATCAGCCGCGACATGGCGCAGCGCTGGCGGGTCAAAGTCGGCGACAAAATCCTCCTCCACACCCAGCAGCGGCTGACCAAACTGGTCGATTTCAAATCCGGCGGCGGCGTCGAACTCAACAAACAGGCCTCCGCCTACCTCCCCGCCGAATTCACAGTGAGCGGCGTCTACAGCATGGGGAAGTATGATTTCGACCGCACCTTCCTCTTCACCGGCATCGACGACGCCGCCGAACTGCTCGGCCTGCCGTGGGGTTCGGCCACCGCGCTTTACTGCTGGGGGGCCGACCCCTTCGACCAGCAGAAACTCGTGGAGGACGTGCGCACGACGCTCAAGCATCTGCGCATCGTCACCTGGGAGGAGAGCAACCGCCAGCTCCTCGGCGTCCTCGCGGTCGAGAAGAACATGATGTTCTTTTTGCTCATCTTCATTGTGCTCGTGGCGGCGTTCAGCATCATGAATACATTGATCACCTCGGTCTACCAGAAAACCCGCGAAATCGGCATTTTGAAGGCGCTCGGCGCGAGCGACGGCTGCGTCACCC
>Ga0209373_10002026_pt1 | contig 21522 bp, 13 predicted proteins | sample Higcelweek5metaG_FD_187173 | JGI IMG/M metagenome (GOLD analysis project Ga0209373, IMG submission 187173) | Freshwater pond sediment microbial communities from the University of Edinburgh, under environmental carbon perturbations - High... | ecosystem: Environmental > Aquatic > Freshwater >... | reverse complement strand
AGTTACCGAGGAAGGTGTGAAACTGAACCTCGAGAATAAAAAAATACCCATGATCAAGCAGATAAAAGCAGTAGTATCCGATCGATACTGGTGGATTATCATGCTCTATTTTCTACTCTTTCAATTAGGTGGCTTGGTTAAAAACGGATCGATGACGTATTTTTGTGATTACGTTTTGGATGGACCGATTACCGGAGGTCAGGCCATGGGCTTGCTCGGTTTAGTCGGTGGCATACCAACAGCCATTGGAATGGTCGTAGCGTGGCCGATCGCCAACAAACTGACCAAGCAGAAGTCGATCATGCTCGGTATGATGATCTCGGTACTAGGCGGGCTACTGAGCTTTGTCGATGTACACAACTTCTATTGGGTATGCGCCGGTATTATTTTAAAAGGAATTGGGTCGATCCCGGCGATGTATGTGACTTTGGCGTTGTTATCTGATGTGCTCGACCATCTGGAAGCGAAAAACGGTTTCCGCAGCGATGGCTTTTCCATGTCAGTGTATGGCTCGGTGATGGTTGGCTTGTTCGGGGTATCGATGGCTTTTATCAATTTCATGCTATTAAACAGCAACTATGACCCTTCTGTTGGGGTCGATGCAGCGGTCAAAGACACCTTTGTCATTACTTTCTTAGTGATTGAACTGATCTGCTACGCCGCCATTGCGGTGTTGATGATGTTCATCAATGTCGAAAAACACTTGAAAAAAGATCACGAGATCATCCTTGCCAATCAAAAAGCCGAAGTGCTCGCATGTGGCGGCGTATGGTTGGATCCGGCAGAACGTTTGCGCCTAGAACAAGAAGAATCGGAAAAAGAAGAATCGGAAAAAACAGCGAAAACCAATAACAATCATAAAGAGTTATAGACCAATCTAATAACTATGGAAAAAATACCATTTAATGAGAACTGGAAATACTATCGCGTTAATGAGGAGGGCAATCGTGTTGAGATTACCCTTCCTCATGATGCTATGATCCATGAGAACAGAAGCCTTGATCGTGCGGGGGGTTTCAATAACAGCTGGTTTGAGACCTTTGATTATGTTTATGAAAAAGGATTTTTGATTCCGAAGGCATATTCCGATAAATCCATATTTCTTGAATTTGAAGGCGTATACCAAAACGCGGAAGTTTACATCAATGACAAAAAAGTATACTCTCACGCCTACGGTTATACCGGTTTCTATTTTGATATCACCTCCGATCTTGATTTTGATCACGAAAACAAACTAAAAGTCATCGTCAAAAATACGGATCAGCCGAACAGCCGCTGGTATAGCGGCGCTGGTATTTATCGACCGGTATCCCTGTTGGTGGCGGAAAAAGATCACATCGAGATTGATGGCGTCAAAATCAAAACGATCTCGTATGTCCCGGCAATTGTCGAAATATCGATTAAAACAACCTCTCGGGGCGATGTTTCCATATGCTTGGTTGATGATAATGACGAAACGGTAACCGCTTTTTCCGGAGTAAGCAATGGTGTGTTTTTGGCCCGGGCGGAGATTAAAAATGCTAAATTATGGAGTCCCGAATCTCCCCGTCTATATCGCTGTCGAGTCGGATTCAAGAACGATTTGACGGAGGAAACCTTTGGTATCCGAAAAATCCAATGCGACAGCCGCGTGGGCTTTTGCCTGAATGATGAGAGAATCATATTGCGCGGGGCTTGTATCCATCATGATAATGGACTGCTTGGCGCCTGTGCTTTCGCCGACGCAGAGGAAAGAAAGATCAGAAAACTAAAGGAAAGCGGATATAATGCAATCCGTTCAGCGCATAATCCCTGTTCCAAAGCATTGCTTGATGCATGCGATAGACTGGGCATGCTGGTGATGGATGAATACGTTGATATGTGGTACATTCATAAGACGAGATTCGATTATGCCGCACATGTCGAAAGCAATTATTACGAGGATTTAAAGGCAATGATCGACAAGGATTATAACCATCCCTGTGTGATCATGTATTCAATCGGCAACGAAGTGGCGGAAACATCGGAAAAGCGTGGCATTGAACTAACAAAAAAAATGACAAATGTTTGTCATCAATTAGATGAGACAAGACCAGTCACCTGCGGCATCAACATCTTTTTTAACTATCTATATTCTCTCGGTTTCGGCGTGTACAGTGATAAAAAAGCAGAAAAAAAACAGCATGTGGGCAGTGAGTTTTTTAATTATATTGCTGGAGTTTTTGGCGACAAGTTCATGAAGCTGGGCGCCACGCTGAAAGGCTGCGACCGCAAGACCAAAGACGCTTTTGAAATGGTGGACGTTGCAGGCTATAATTACGGCATTTTGCGTTACCAGAGGGACATTAAAAAATATCCAAATCGTGTGATTATTGGTACAGAGACTTTTTGCAAAGACGCTTATCGGTTTTATGAACTGGCCAAAAAAAATCCATCTTTGGTCGGCGATTTTGTTTGGGCGGGCATGGATTATCTTGGCGAGGTCGGCGTGGGCGCGTGGGAATACAAAGAATATGCCCCTGATTTCAATCATGGGGTCGGTTGGATGACCGCCGGATCGGGAAGAATCGATGTGACTGGTCAAAAGACGGCGGAGGTGGCATATACTCGCGTGGCTTTTGAACTGGACAAAATTAATATCGCCGTCAGACCGGTCGGCTTTTCCAGCAAGCGGCATTCTCCCTCAGCCTGGAAAATGACCAATGCAGTGGCAAGCTGGTCATGGAACGGATGCAAGGACAAGAAGGCAATCGTCGAAGTATACACTCGTGCATACAAGACGGCATTATATATCAATCATGAAATTGTTGGGACAAAGAAAATTCGAAAAGATTGCCGGGTCATTTTTTCCACCCGATATACGGATGGTGAAATCTTGGCCATCGCACTCGATAAAGATAACAACGAAATTGCAAGAACCTCACTACACACCGCTCAAGCGCAGACGATCCTCACAATGAAACCCGAAAAAAACCCGGTTTCGAAAAATGCTCTTTGCTATGTCGGAATCAGTTTGACCGATGAAAAAGGAGTAGTAAAACCGTTTGAAAGAGCAGAAATAAACATATCTGTCGATGGCGGCACGCTCTTGGGACTGGGAAACGGATGTTCATACCAGAAAAGAGGCTACATCACGGATGTGACTGATACGTATTATGGCCAAGCATTGGCAATCATCAGACCCGATGGCCAAAGTGAAAAAGTAACCGTGAGTGCAAATTGCATTTATGGAGCGAAATGTATCGAGATCAAATTGTCATAATCGGATGCGCTCATGCCGATGCGTCATTTTTATCTTTTCGATGATCGATTTTGTTACAATGAAAACCCTGTCATTTCGGCAGAGATTATAGAAGGTTATGCTTTGAAAATCCAAGTATAAGCATTACATCTGTCAATATATTTAATAATTTTCTATAATGTTTCGTGAGTAGATTGCCTTTATTGTTTTTGTGTTCCTATTAATAAGAGCGGTTGGGGTCCATACCGAATGGGTCTCAGATTTTTCTTGAATCAGGGGCGCCCTAACCGATCAACCAATTGCATTTTGTTCATTTAATGTCCGGACAAATGAATCCCCTTTTCTTATCTCTTTTGTCTGAAATGTTTGATTTTTCGTTGTTGTACCAAAAAGCGCAAACAGTGCGTGAATCTGACCAAAATAACGGATGTTAGCTCTCGATAGGTTTTTGAAAATGACAGCTGTCGGGATTTAATATAAAAAGATATAGGAGGAATAAAATGAAAGTAAGAACTAAAAAGAACAGATTCATTTTTGGAAAAGGCATGCTGGTTTTAACATTAACCCTTTTCACTGCAATATCAGCATACTTTATGAATTGTTCAATCGTTTTTGCTGCTAATGGCGGGATTGCAATTCCCACCTATGACACGCTTGCAGAAGCACAAGCAGCAGCAGCAGAGTTGAACATTCAACTGAGCGGAGAAGGTTCTGTATTGCTGAAAAACAACAGCAACGCCTTACCGCTAAGCAAAACAGCTGACCACATCACCGTATTCGGCGCAGGGGCAGATGCTTTGCAGGGCAGTACTGACAAAGTCATTCCGGTACTGGTTGCCGGCGGATTTGTTGTCAATCCAACTCTGATTACAGAGTCAACTGCAGCAGCAGCGACTGCAACCTCGGTTGAGGGTTTCTCAGAAGTGGCTGTTGTCGTTCTCAAACGCGGCGGCGGTGAAGGCTCTGACCTTGCCGTAGCAACCAACGAGGAAGCCAATGACGCAGTTGAAAACGATGGTTGGATTCATGAGCGCTTAGCGAGAAACGCAGCAGGCGAAGATGTAAAACACTTCTTGATGCTAACAACCGCTGAAATTGCGATGATCGAAAAAGCGAAAGCTCTTTGCGGCACCGTTGTCGTTCTTCTCAACACTTCGACGCCGATGGAGATGTTCAATCTGCAGAATGACGCTGACATTGATGCCATTATGTTTATTGGACGCCCCGGTGCAAACGGACTCAAAGCCCTTCCCAAACTGTTGAGCGGCGAATGGAACCCCTCCGGCAAAGTTGTAGATGAGTGGGTAAAAGATTTTACGCTTGATCCAACTTGGTATAACTCGATTGCCAACGTTCAAAATGATGCAGGAAGTAACAAATATTTGTTACCTGACGGCACCCAACCAAGTGTCATTTCCTTACATGGTATTGACTATTCCGAAGATATTTACATGGGATATAAGTATTATGAGACAGTCTATGCAGAAATACTTGAAGGCAATCTAAATTATGTCGGCGGAGTCTTGAGTGAAGCCTTAGTTCCTGGCGGCCAAGAACAAGCAGACAATTGGTATGCTGACGCAGTGGTTTATCCATTCGGCTATGGATTGTCATATTCAACCTTTGGTATGGAGATCTTGTCAATTTCGGAAGATCAACTTGATGCCGAAGATGTCAGTTCTTCATTATTCAATCCGGCCAAGATCAAGACAGTATCGCTGATCGTTAAGGTAACCAATACCGGCGATGTGGCTGGCAAGGAAGTTGTAGAAATCTATTCGCAAGCTCCTTACACACGGGGAGAAATTGAAAAGGCTACCGTAAACCTGGTTGCCTATGCAAAAACAGAGACTCTCCAACCAGACGAATCACAAACTTTACAACTCGTCGTTAATTTGCAGGATATGGCTTCCTATGATTACACTGATGCAAATGTCAACGGGTTCAAGGGTTATGAGCTGGAAGACGGAGTATACACCCTGTTTGCATCTAACACATCACATTGCACAGCTGCTACCGAACAGACGACGTTGACAATCAACGGCGATGCGACGCTGGCACTGGATGACTTTTCTGATAACGAACTCGAGAACCTGTTCTCTGTAGAGAACGGCAGAAACTATTCTCTCCGCATGAACAACAATGACTGGAACGGAGACGGAGTAATCAATGCAGAAGACGAATTATTTGACGTAGAACAGGTGTTGCTTTCCAGAGCAAGCATGGTAACGACATTCCCGCAAGCTCCGGTTACCACAGTTGACAGTATTCCTGTTTCATCATTTGCTGAATTCAGCATTGCAGCATCTTATGCAATTGACGATGTGGTCAAAGTCACCGAAGTGACACAAGGTGTCACCGGCACATCAAATGTCCACTACTATAAGTTTATTTCGGCTCACGTACCGGGTGCTTTCAATCCTGCGGAAGTTACTACATTATCGGGTGTCTTCAGCGGCGGTTTGATCGTTACACAAGCATTCGCGGATTTAATGAATTACTATCACAAATTCTCGCTCAATCTTTGGGAAACGGAGTATCCGTACTTCAACCCAGCAAAATCTTATGCCGATGATGACATGTTTGGACTGACGGATACGAAACAAGTCTATCAGGCGACCAAGGCAAGTTTAGCGATTCCGGAAATAACCGTAAGCAGCGACAATGCTGTCGATTCTTATCTGCTTTCCGGTGGTAAGATTTACAAAGTAATTCTGCCAATCGCAACAATCTCTTTTATCGATAATGGTCCTGTTGCAGATGGCAAAGCTTCCCGAGCTTATGCAATCGGCGATTATGTGACATACAGATCGACGAGTTGGGGCGGCGAAACGACTACCAACTGCCGTGTCACTGCGGCAATCGCTCAGGGAGCATCATTCGGCAACAGCAACCGCGTAACCTTTAACGCGTCGATGAGACTCGTCACAACTGGCGATACGCCAAACGTTCAAGAAGTAAGTCAGGTAACTTATATCACGACTGTCATGGAAGCGGAACTGACTGCAACGCTGAATACCGGTGAATATGTGTACTCTGACGATCTGTTTATCGGCAACGAAGGCTTAAACGGCTATAACGGCACGACTGACGGACTCTATGATGTTTCGGAAGACATGCTGAACGAATGGGTTCAATTAGCAGATACCGATGCTCAAACCGCCGCAAGAATTGCTGCCGGCGACGACTGGATTTATTTCAACGAACTCAGTGGCATCCTTTTCAATGATGACAGCATGATTACGGAAGGCAGATTTGCCGGCAGTACAGGAAGAGAAGTTTGGACGAAGTTCATGAACCAATGGACTTGGAACGACTTCTTCATTGCTTGCTGGAATGGCGGTAACAATGGAAACCCTGTTCCCAACCTCGGCATCCCCGTTGGCGGTGTCGCCGACTCCCCGACCAATTTCAACAGCACCTATACCTGGTGCGACAACGCAACGATCGGTGCGACTTGGAATGTTAAACTGGGCGAAGAACAAGGCTCCGTCACAGCATCAATGGGTCTGTTAAAGAATAAAGATTTAGCGACAAACAAGAGAGAACAATGGCTCAACCCGGCTATCAACTTCCATCGTACGCCTTTCTCAGGCCGTAACAACGAATATTATTCACAAGATGGATTCCAAGCTGGTTGGATGGCTCAAGCGGTTTCTAGAGGAATTCAGGCTCGCGGTGTCAGCAGCCATTTAAAACATATGTTCTTAAATGACCAAGAAACCAATCGGAACTCTGGCGACCTCTTTGCATGGCTGTCAGAACAAGCGATTCGTGAAATCTACGCAAAGGCTTTCCAAATGGCAATTCAAGAAGGTGGAGCTGATGGCGCGATGTCTGCGTTCGCACGTATTGGTGCAATTCCAACCCCGGTAAGTTATAATATGTGTCAAGAACTTGTTCGCGGACAATGGGGATCAACCAATTTCTTCTTCCATCCCGACATGTATTCACCACAATCAAATGTCGCTTCAGAAGACTTGATGCTTCGTACGGGACATAACCATGCCCCCGGAAACGGAACCAAAGCCGCTGATGTTGGCTTACCATCAAATAGTCTCTATGCAGGTCTTTGGGATGCCACCTATGTCAACGAATTGACAGGATCACTTGGCGGCGTTTATATTGGTAGAGACTTTGCAGGCACCGGCCAAGAAAAATATTACTCCAATAACCAATGGTACATCGTTCGCCAAAGCGCGATGATCATGTACAGCGAATATGCAAACGGTGGTCACTCTCAAAACGGCATTATCATCAACGATTGGCAGGATGGCAATTTCGCCATCAACGCAAAGGATACCATCAGTCTAAATGTGAGCTTTGACGATGCGGAAGAAAATGCAACGATTTTCAAGTATGAAGTCGTCATTCCATTTGATCCTGCAACCGTTGCCGAATTTAGCGCTACCAAATCTTACTCGATTGGCAACATGGTAAAAATTACCAATGCGGAAGCCGGAACCGTAAGTTACTATAAGTATATTCTCGCCCACGCTGCTGGTGCGTTTATTCCCGCAGAAGCTCGGTTCATGCCCGTGACCGGTTTACTACCGGAAGGGTTGGAGCTAAATGAAACGACTGGCGTAATCACCGGAAGCGTTGCGGAAGCAGGAGTCTACAAGGTGACCGTTCAAGGAACATTTGACCGCTGGATCACAGGCACGGCAGCTATCACGATCGTTGTGGGACACGGCAGCATCGTCTCCTCGACCATAAACGAACTCGGCGAATTGGTCGTCACCTTCTCAGACGGTGCGATTGTTAATCACGGCGTTGTCGTAGGAGCTGACGGAGTTGACGGTGTTGACGGAGTTGACGGTGTTGACGGCGTTGACGGTGTCGACGGCGTTGACGGCGAAGACGGAGCAACCGGAGCAACCGGAGCTACTGGACCGAAGGGTGATACCGGAGAGACTGGAGCAACAGGAGCAACCGGAGCAACCGGTCCTCAGGGCGAATCTGGACTCGATGCTGTCAGCGGATGCGGCAGCTTCATCGGTGGAACCGGAATTCTTCTGACAGGATTGTGCTCACTCGGCGTATTGTTCATTCGTCGCAGAAAATCGAATCAATAAAAGATTTAAGCAGTTTTGTAGTATAATGTTTTTAGCAGAATCAATAAATATCAATTAATTAAACGGGTATGTTCGGAATATTCTTTAGTATGCGGTAGATGATATCGTCGTGCTAAAGAATATTCCAACATAATCTCGTTATCGGCAAAAAAAGGAGTTAGCAATGAAAAAGAGACTTTATTTATTTATACCGCTACTTTCACTAATGTTATTATGCATCGGTGTTCTCGGCGCATGTAATGGTGGTCCTACCGAAGCCGACAGGCAAAAAGTATACACCGTTTTTTTTTATGATAATTATCAGGGCATTTATGAAAAAGTAGTCGTAGAGGCAGGAAAGGCCATCGTTCTTCCCGCAGAACCTTCCCGAACAGGCTACGTATTTGAGGGATGGATGTTGAGTGGAGAAGAAAACGCCACTGACGCTTTTGATCACTTGCTACCGATCAATGACAATATGACCGTTTACGCCAAGTGGAATCGGGATAATACCGTGAGCCTCGTTACTTTCAAATTTTTGAATTACCGGACGACTGATGAGATTGTGGCAATCGAGAAGGGTTCGGTGTTAACTGCACCCGCAACTCCCGTTTTCGACGACAATGAAATGTATGCATTCGTGAACTGGTACACAGACAAAGAATGTACACAAGTATATAATTTCACTTTGGATGTCGACAACGACCTTATTCTATATGCCGGATGGATTCAGCAAAAAGCATACCTAAAATTAGACTATAACTTTACGGCGTCTCCCGCCTCCGTCGTCAATGCGGTGAGTTTGGGAGAACCCGTAAGTCAAATAGAAACGCCGACCAGAAGTCAATATGAATTTGTCGGCTGGTACACAGAAAGAGTGGGCGGATTGCCTTTTAACTTTGACACTCCGATCGATTCTGATGTGACTGTTTTTGCACATTGGAGTCGCAATGCGTATATGGTGACGTTCGATACGAACGAAGCTTTACTTGAAACCGGTGTCAATTTAAGCTATGAGGTACTGAGAAATGCCTCGATTGAAACACAGGCTGCGACGATCGAGAATGCCATGTCATTGGTGGGTCATGATTTCGCCGGTTGGTATTTGATTAAAACCGATCCCGATTCAGAAGAACCACTTCCTCAAGAATACATCGTTGATCTCACGATCATCAACGATGATATGATTCTTTATGCGGCGTGGACGTTGCACGAATATCAGATCGACTTTGATTATAACTATGTGGGTGCCCCTTCTCAACCCGAAAGTCAAAGTATCAAATACACAAAATTTATCCAAAATCCCTCCGTATTGGATCGCGAGGGGTATATATTCGGCGGTTGGTTTACTGAGCCCGAATGCATCAATCAGTATACCTTCAATGATACGCCCGTTACCGCGGTTATGACGCTATACGCCAAGTGGATTGAGGAGAATGTTCAACAAGAAGATATCACGGTTCGATACGTATATGATTTAGGCGCGGGTGAAGTGCTATACGCTACGCTCAAAGTCCCCTATAACGGAACAGTAGGAAACAACTCCCCGGAAGATCCGGAAATTGAGGATTATTACTTTGCTGGCTGGTTCCGAAGTACTGCCTATGCCACAAAGTTCAGTACGAGTTTGAACTTAACCCAAGATATCACTGTCTACGGCAAGATGCTTAAAAAGTACACGTTTGAAGCTGAAGCGGTCGATTTGACCGATAAACACGGTCAAGGGACTTCGACGAACTCTTTCGAAGAAGAATTGATCATGGATGACAGCTTTGTTGACGGTGGCGATGTCAGCAACGGGTATTTCCTCAGAGAGCTTTACTATTATGGTGCTTTCATCGATTTCGTCATTGAATCTGATGCGGATGTAACCGATGCCGTCCTTTATCTACGTGCTTCCAGCGAATCGTACCAGTTTTTTGGGGCAAAACCCAAAGAGGAAGGTGGGCCGATTTACAACTACATGTCGGACACCGATCTCAAAATCATCGTGAATGGCCAATGGAATGGAACAGAGCCCTTAACGTGGTTGGAATATGGCGGAATCTACTTGCCAATGGCCAATTTGGATGAACCCGAGGACTTGGCTCAGAACAAGACAGCATTTGAGAATATCTTAATCATCGACGGCCTGACTCTTCACCAAGGGACGAACATCGTCTCAATCTATGTCAGCAACAACAGCAATCATGGCGGAACATTCCATGCCGAAGCGCCGATCATCGACTGCATCTACATTTACTCGTCTAGCAACCTGACGATGTTTGATTATCAATTTTATTTGCTAGACGGCGTCAAGCGGGGATAAACCGATTATCAATCAAGACTCTTGATGAGAAGAGCTTATGTAAGGGAGAAAAGTATGAATAAAGTCAAACCATTTTATAAACAAACTAATTTTTATCTATCAGTTCTGGCATTGGCACTGGCGATTACGGCACTTGTTTTATACGCGCTGAACTGCCCTTCCGAATTTAACGGAGGCGTGGTTTCCAGCGTGGTCGTGACGGCGGATGTCATCGCTATTGTCTTTATGGTAATTGCCATCGCAGCAAGCGTTGTAGAAAGCTTTCTCACGAATAAACCGATAATAAGGGAGATCTGCAGTTACAGACGCTTTCTTATGTATGTTGCTTTTGTCGCGCTCCTATACAGTTTCAGTATGAGCATTCTGGCCGAGTATTCCCTGATCGGCACCATTCTCTATCCAATCGTGTCAGGGACGGTGGGAGATCCTGTGGATCCAGTTCTTTCGAACAGCTATTTCGCGAAACTGATCGGGACTCTTGTGGCGGCCATCTTGACATTAACGGCTGCTTTGATCCAGAAATCGGGATTCTATAAGACAAAAAAAGCCAAAAACCATCCAATAACGGAAACCAAAGCAACGGGAGACTCATATGAAAACATTTAAGAAACTGTTAAAACAGAAAATTTGGGAAACGTGGTTGCTCAGATTTGCGTCGCTTATGGTAGTCCTGTTTGTGATCCAAGGGGCAGTCGTGGTGTTTAACAACGAAATCCATTCGTTTTTGGGAACGGTTGATTATGTTGAAGTCAAAGCGGAGCTAGAAGAAGGAGAAACAGAAAAGGTTATCAACTGGCCACTATTTAAGACCGCTGAAGAGATTGAAGAGTACTATCGTGCCATTAATGAAGAGGTCCAGGGCGAGGGATTGGTCCTGTTAAAAAACGACAATAATGCTCTGCCACTCGCTCCCAATTCAAATGTATCTTTCGCACTCAGTGGTTCTGGCACCATTTTCTATGCGTCGCACGGACCGGGAGTTCGCCGTCAAGGGGAACTGGTTGACCTTTATCAGGCGATAAAGGAAGAGACCAGCTTAAATGTAAATGATGAAATATACAATTTTCTGAAAATCGGCGGAGAGGGTCAAACTAACCGCGGCATTAAGAGCGGCGTCTTCATGACCGATGAACCTTCTTGGAATACATACCGAACCGCAGGAATCAGCGATGAATACAGCAGTTTTGGTGGAACAGTGATCGCTGTCATCACGCGCGAAAGCGGCGAAGGCGTGGATATTTCCTGGAAAAACAGTGACGGCATTGACGGCAGCTACTTGACGCTGACTTATAACGAACTGCAAATTTTAGAGCAACTCGCCCTTAAAAAGAGAATGGGCGAGATTGACAAAATCGTCGTATTGATTAACTCGGCAGTGACGCTTCAATGTGATTTTCTGTATAACGACAACTATGGCGTTGATGCGGCAATATGGATCGGTCTTCCTGGAGCAACGGGGATGGTCTCGGTTGCCAAAGCACTGACTGGAGAAGTGAACCCTTCCGGTCGGCTGTCGGATAGCTTTCTAAATGATAATTTTTCTTCTCCCGCGGCAATGTATTGGCTTGAAAACGACGGCTTTTCGTCGAAATATGTCAATTCAAGCGAATTACAGCTGAACAATTCGCAATCGTATTATGGTGTTTATGTCGAAGGCGTCTATGTCGGATATCGTTACTTTGAGACCCGCTACGAAGATTATGTGTTGAAGAGCGCCGGCGCTGGCGAGTATGAATATTCGAATGATGTGGCTTACCCCTTTGGGTATGGTCTCTCCTATACTGATTTTGAGTATAGCGATCTGACGATCACCGAGGTGAAGAATACTAATAATCAAACAACGGCGTTTAATGTCAGTGTGACGGTCACAAATACGGGTGACAGAGCCGGCAAGGAAGTCGCTCAAATCTATCTACAGAAACCATACTCCGATTATACACGGATGTTTGGAATCGAGGTTCCTTCTGTGGAACTGGTCGGTTTTGGCAAGACAAGCCTTCTCGAACCGGGTGAGAGCGAAACATTGAGCGCTACCCTCACTGACGAGGTGAATATGGAATGCATGCAGGTGGCATTCGAACAATTCAGAATGTATGATTCGTCAAATGCGGAAACCTACATTCTCAACAAAGGCGATTATTATTTGACTGTTGCCAAGAACTCGCACGATGCCATCAATAATATATTGGCCGCAAAAGGTTATACCATGGGAAACAGTGATATGGATGCCGACGGAAATGCGGCGTTAGCGAGAAAAGTGCTGACGCAATTGAGTGTTGATGATGAAATTTTCTCCGTGTCTTCCGCAAGACCCTTTGAATCTCCGAGTGTTTTAAGCGATACGGAAGAGGGAGCAAGTATCATCAATCAGCTTGATTTTATGGATCCCAACCGTTTCACCGGGGTGACGAACGTATCAACGGATAACGGCGACGTTGTCTATGTTTCCCGCAATAATTGGTTGGACACACTGCCTGCTGGAATCACGAGTCTTTCATTGACCAACCAGGTAGAAGAAAAATACGATATTACCAGCCACAAAACGATCAGTGAGATTGACGGAGCCGACATGCCCATTTTCAATGACTTAAGATCCAACCTGACTCTGGCGATGATGGAGGGATTACCCTTTTCCGACCCGCAATGGGATGTGCTCTTAAACAAAATTTCACAAGAAGATATGTTTCTGGTCTTAACAAACTGCTACGGATTCACCCCGGCACTCGCCACTGTAGCTAAACCGATGACAGACGAAGATGACGGTCCTTACGGGGTTAGTAATACCACCGAAGGGTTCTCCTCGATGAGCTGCCAAGGAATTATTGCCTCAACCTTTAGTTTGGAGATTTACGCAAAAGTCGGCGAAGCGATTGCGGCCGATAGCAGAAGCGGACATGACGAGGCACAGAAAAATCTGCACGGTTTATATGCTCCCGGATTGAACATGCACCGTGTTGCCTTCGGCGGAAGAGCTGCAGAGTATTTTTCCGAAGATCCGATTTTGTCCGGTATTGCGGCAATCTACGAAATACAAGCCATGCAACAACAGGGCGTTGTGGCACACCCCAAGCACTTTATCTTTAATGATGAAGAATCTAATCGCAATGGAATCTCCATCTGGATGAACGAACAGGCCGCAAGGGAAATCTATTTATTGCCTTGGGAATACGCCCTTCGTTCTGATATGGGCAATTCTCATGCGCTTATGACGTCATTCAATCGGGCGGGAGCCTTGTGGACAAGTGCCAATGACAATCTGATGATGAACATCCTTCGCGATGAGTGGTGCTTTGATGGATATACGCTGACGGATATGGCAGGATCCAACGGAAAGTTGTTTATGGTCTATGATGACGGCTTTATGAATGGAACGGATCTTTTCCTGGACAAAGGGACCTTGAGCGGGTTCACAAGCGAAATGAGAAACAGCCCCACCTTCAATGTCAAACTGCGGGAATCGATGCATCGATTGCTTTACATTGATGCAAATTACAGCGCCGCTATGGATGGCTATTCCAACCTGACGCGGTTACAACCGGTTGCGGTATGGTGGAAAGTTCTGATCAAAAGTGTGAGCGGAGTAGCCATTGCATTCACCATCATCAGTGGAGCCATGTTTGTGTTGAGCGATATTGACAAACGGAAAAACATTTTCAAAGTCAAAGCTCAATAACATTCGACATTTTTCAATTTGATACGAAGGATAAAAGATAGAAAAAAAATACCGCTCTGGTAAAACCGGGGCGGTTTTTTTAATCTATCAAGGTTCATGGATCACCAAAATATTTCGATTTAAGCAATCACGACTTTTACATTGTTTTTAGATAATAACGCCATGAATTCTGTTTCTGGCAACTGATCTGTGATAAGGTAATCAATGCGTTCAAATCCACAGGTTCGACATAAGAATATTTTGCTAAATTTCGTGTGATCGGCCAAAAGAATGTGGAGTTTTGACTGATTCATCATCGCGCGTTTGACCAAGGATTGTTCATAGCTGGCTTCTGTGATCCCCTCGTTCAAAGAAATACCGCCGCAGGAGAAGAAAAAAGCTGAACAGAAGAAGTTTTTAAGAAACTCAACGGCTTCAGTTCCCAAAATTGAATTTGTCTTCGTAAAGACAATCCCACTTGGAAGATAGACTTTCGCTTCGGAGGAATTGGCTAATATTTGCGCATTATTTAACCCGTTCGTAATAAAGGTTAAATCCTTATAATTTCTCAAGTAGTACAGCATTTGTGTAACCGTACTGGATGAGTCGACGAAATAGGATTCTCCCTCATGAATAAAATCCAGACATTTCATGGCAATTTTACGTTTTTCCTTGATTTGTTTTTGTTCCCGGACAAGCAGAGAAGCTTCTTCTGCGGCGGATTCAACAATCGAAGCACCGCCATAATTTCTTTGTAACAGTCCTTTTTGTTCCATCACCGTCAAGTCCCGTCGAAGTGTCGCTTCACTGACAAAAAGCAGACTGGTAAGTCGTTTGATGCTGATAGATTTTTCTTTTTGAAGCAAAGCTGCAATTTGATTGTGCCTTTCATTAATTAACATAGTTAGAGTTCCTCCGTTTTGAAAAAGCATTCAAGAAAGTGATTGACTTTGCGCGTATTGTACTAAAAAAATGATTATTTGTCAATGAATCGCTCAAACATTGAAATAAACAGTCGAATAAACTATAATAAAGTTACTAAAACGAAGGGGGTCAGTTTATGCCATCAAGCTTCTTATCATTTGATTTGGGCGCCTCGAGTGGAAGAGCGATCGTTACACAAGTTCATGATCAAGCAGTTCTGACGGACGAAATCTTCCGCTTTGAAAATCACCCCATCACGGAAGATGGTCGTCTTGTCTGGAACTTTTCCGCACTGTGCAGGAATATCGAAACCGGACTCAAACTGGCATATGCGAAATACCCCGATATCCTATCGATCGGAATTGATACCTGGGGTGTGGATTATGGGCTATTGGATGCAGGAGGAAATCTGTTGCAAAATCCGCTTTGCTACCGCGATGGAAAGATGCCATCTAATGCGTCTGAGATTCTAAGAATTCTCCCCCAAAGTGAGCTCTATCAAAAGACAGGGATTCAGCATATGGTCTTCAACACCATTTTCCAGTTGGGGACGGACTTTCGGAAAAATCCCGATTCGAGGCGTGCAGAAACATTTTTGATGATGCCCGACTTAATCGCATACTACCTAACCGGGGGCAAACGACTGGAACTGACCAACTTATCCACGACAAACTTTTATGATCCCGTACAAAAAAGGATTATTGATGAAATTGAAAAGGTCGGCATCCCCAAAAGCATTTTACCAGAACTGATTTTGCCGGGAGAAACCTACGGATTCATTCGACCGGAGCTGGCAAAAAAACTGGAAATCCCAGAGGGAAGAGTCGTCGCTGTTTGTTCCCATGACACCGCCAGTGCCGTTCTTGCGATTAAGATGTCTCGCGGTTCCGCCTTCATAAGTTCTGGCACCTGGAGTTTGTGCGGGACCGTTCTTTCTAAACCGGTAGTTACAGCAGAGGCATTTGAAAGCAACTTCACCAACGAAGTCGGATATCTTCATTCAATCCGGTTCTTAAAAAACGTGATGGGACTATGGATTCTCAATCAATGTCACGATACGTGGAGAGAAGAAGGCAGTGCGCTTTCATTTGCCGAAATTGAAAAGTTCGCCTTGAACACTCGTCCGTTTGTTTCCTTCATCGATCCAGACGACCCACTCTTCGTCGCTCCCGGAAACATGCCAAAACGTATCTGCGAGTATTGCCGGAAAACCGGGCAGGCGGTTCCTGCCTCTCCCGGAGAAATCGTCCGTTGCGTTTATCAAAGTCTGGCTTTAAAATACCGCATGGTCATCCAAATGATGGAGTCGGTGACCGGACATCTTATTCGTAAGATTGTTCTGGTCGGCGGGGGAACTCAAATTGACTTGTTAAGTCAGATGACCGCATCCGCAACAAATAAAACGGTGGAAATCGGACTGAAAGAAGCAACCGTAGCCGGAAATGCGTTGATTCTGATGCATCAGGCTGGCGTAATCCAGTCCATAGATGAAGGCCGGAATCTGTTTTTGAACCAAAAAACAAAAAAGATTTTCTACCCGCTTCAAGCGGAAGACTATGATCAAGCATATGTTCGGTTTACCGAACTATTGGAGGGATTTAGACAATGAAATTAGAACGAACCGCATATGATATTGCGAAGGAAACCTACCAGAAATACGGTGTCGATACCGATCGCGCAATTTCCGAACTAAAAAAAATATCCATTTCTCTTCAATGCTGGCAAGGCGATGACATCACTGGATTTCTGAATCAGAATGCCGCCGGTGGCGGGATTCAGGTAACGGGAAACTATCCCGGAAAAGCGCGTAATGCCACGGAATTACGAAACGATCTTACGTTTGCCCTTTCTCTCATCCCGGGAAAACATAAAGTTAATTTGCACGCAATTTACGCAGAGACAGACGGATCAGTTGCTCTCGATCAACTGGGAGTAAACCATTTCACCAACTGGGTCGACTGGGCGAAAAAACGCGGAGTCGGACTGGATTTCAATCCCACATGCTTTGGTCACCCGATGGTCAAAGACGGATTGACGCTTTCCTCACCCGATGAAACCACACGCAAATTTTGGATTCACCATTGCCAAAACGCCCGCCGAATCGGTGAAGCGTTTGGAAAAGCATTGAACCAAAAATCCGTGGTCAATCTGTGGATCCCGGATGGATCCAAAGATTTTCCCGTTGATGTGCTCGCACCGAGACAAAGATTAAAGGATTCTCTTGATCAAATTTTTGCAGAACCACTAGATGCTCGCTATCTGCTGGATACCGTGGAGCCGAAACTCTTCGGAATCGGCTTGGAAGGATATACCGCGGGGTCTTCGGAGTTTTATCTCGGATATGCCGTTAAGAATCAAATCGGATTCTGCCTGGATTCGGGTCATTTCCATCCGACTGAGGATATTTCCGATAAAATCTCATCGGTGCTTTTATATGTACCGGAACTCTTGCTGCATGTGTCACGTCCGATGCGCTGGGACTCCGATCACGTCGTGATGCTCGATGATGAGCTGTTCCGCATCGCCGAAAAGTTGGTCCGCAATCAACTGCTTGAACGCACCCATCTCGGACTCGATTATTTTGATGCTTCCATCAACCGGGTATCTGCCTGGGTCGTTGGTGCGCGAAATCTACAGAAGGCGCTGTTAAAAGCACTTTTGGAACCGCACGATTTCCTGAAAAAAATGGAAAATGAGGGAAACCTCACCGCACGCTTGGCGATAACTGAAGAACTGAAATCTTTGCCATTTGGGCTGGTATATGACCATTTCTGCCAAACCGAAGGAGTACCCGCTCAGGCAAGCTGGCTTGAAAACCTTACGGAGTATGAAACAAAATGTTTATTGGAGAGGAAGTAACAAAACATGAAAAATATTCTTGAATCCCGTTTTATCACCGATTTTGTCGAAACGATCGACAATCTGTATCATCATGGCTGGGATGAACGCAACGCAGGCAATGTATCCTTCATTCTTTCTACGGATGAAGTCAAAAAGTATCTAAATATTGACCAGAATCTTCGCGTATTTCCGCTAAACGTTGATGCCACCGCTTTGGCTGGAAAAATCTTCCTTGTCACGGCCTCTGGACGATATTTCAAAAACATTAAAACAAGAACCGCAGCCGACTGCGGAATCGTACGCATTCAAGCGGACGGACGTGGGGCTTCCCTGCTTTGGGGATTTGCGGATGGCGGAAGACCCACTTCGGAATTTGGCGCTCATCTATTGTCACATATCGAACGGCTGCGTGTGGATCCGAATCATCGGGTAATCCTCCATACCCATGCCACCAATTTGATTGCAATGTCGTTTACTCATTCGCTGGACGAAAGAGAATTTACGAGAACTCTGTGGAAAATGAATACCGAATGTATCGTGGTATTTCCAGAAGGTGTCGGCGTATTACCGTGGATGGTTTGCGGGAACGAAGATATCGGCAAAAAAACCGCAGAAAAATTCCATGAATATCGGATTGTGGTCTGGTCCATGCACGGAACCGTCGTGAGCGGAACTTCGCTTGATGAAGCGTACGGATTGATCGAAACCGTGGAGAAGGCGGCAGAAATCTTTATGAAGATTCGTCAGCTTCCGATGATTCAAACGATTGAAGATCAGGATTTGATGAATTTATGCAAAGCATTCCAAGTTCATCCCAACAACAAGTTTATTCGGTAATGAGTTTGGGATCGGTATGATTTTATGGCGGTAAGTTGACAAAAAAGCATAGTTAGAACGCCATTGTGACCAAATTGCCCCTGCAAAATGGAAAAACAGCGAAAAATTTAAATGACCTGATTCCGAAATTTCATCGGAGTCAGGTCATTTTTTTGGCTTTGATGGTGGATATATCGATCTCAAGAGATAAATCGTTTTTCGTTCACAACGGATGAGCCCGTCTTTTTGCATTATCGACAGTTCACGGGACAGAGAGGGGCGGGCAACGTGAAGTTTGAGCGCAAGCCTTTCGCGACTCAAAGGGAGAAGTACGGCGGAAGTGTTTTGGCGTTTGGACTCAGAATCGAGAAAGAAAAGAATGCGATCTTTGAGTGTGGGCTGGGCAAGCAGTTTCAAATCCTGTTTTAGTTCATACGCCTTTTCCGAAATCTCCTGTAAATAGGCAATCAGTCCCTCTTTGGATCCCTGTAATAATTTCAAAAAAGCATCCGGACTGTAAAAGACAATTCGTGATTCAGTGAGAGAGATGACGTTACCGAGATAACGGCGATCTTCCTTGGCAAACAACAAAACGTCGCCAAAGAATTGCCCCGGTTTTAACGCCTGAATGACGAATTCGCCGCCATCGCGATGAACGGAACGGATCACGAGTTCGCCGGATACAACGTATCCGACATGGGTACATTCATCCCCTTCCAAAAAGAGAATTTGGCCGGGATGACCGCATTTTTCAGAATCAGCCGGAGTTAAGGGGTAAGGAATCGTTTTGTCAGGCATGGAATCACTTCCCTTGTAACATTTGTTACATTTTTTCTGATACTTTTATTATATACTAGAAATCGTTGGAAGGAATGATCATAATGAAAAAAATTGTAACTCTTCTCTTGATGGTCATAATATCGGTTTTGTTTGTGGGATGCAGTGCATCACCGGAATTCTCCCTGATGGTCCCGGCCGGATCGCCTGCGCTCGCCCAGCTCTATGTTCAGGCAGACGATGTACACTATACGGTGGACGTGATCAACGGGTCTGACCCCTTGATCGCCGCTTTCGCTTCCGAAAGCCATGATGTAATTTTCGCCCCCACGAATTTGGGCGCGAAACTCTATAATGCCGGCAGTTCAGATTATTTGTTCGCCGGAACCATTGTTTGGGGTAACTACTATCTGGTGGGAAAAGGGCAACCTTCATTTACTCTGGAATCGCTGGCGGGAAAAACCATTGTGGTGTTTGGACAAAACTCCACGTCTGATTTAATCTTAAAATACATTTTGGCCGAAAATGACCTTTCGGTGACGATTGAATATGTCGATGCGGTGGCGACCGCCAGCGCAGCTTTCCTGGCGGATCAAAGTCTCATTATTCTTTCCGCCGAACCATCGCTTTCGGTGCTTTTTTCCAAAGTGGCCGATCTGCAAATCATTGACCTGCAGGCGGAATACAGTCAAATCACCGGATCGGATTCCTATCCGCAGGCCGGTGTGTTTGTCCGTCCTGATTTGGAAAAAGCAGACGTAACAAACTTTCTAAAGGATCTGGCGGATTCGATTGAACAAGTGAATGCCGATCCGGAAGAAGCCGCGGCTTTAGCAACCGGTTTTAATTACGGGTTCGATGAAGATGTTTTGGTTTCCGCGATCGGAAACAGCCATTTGCAATTTGTTTCGGCGGCCGATTCACAGGTGGCGCTAGAAGCCTACTTTACCATGATATTAGAAGGCAATGCCGCTCAGGTTGGCGGAAAATTGCCGGATCAAACTTTTTATTTCTTGCCATAAAAGAGGATAACAATGAAAAAAACGCTGATTTCGCTTTCGTCCGTCTTCACATTTTTTTTGATCTGGGTACTAACATCCGCCTTGCTGGATGATCAGTTTCTCATGCCGGGACCGCTTTCTGTAATTCGTGCGCTCGGATCCATTTTGACGGACAACGCGAGCCTATTGGCCATCGGATCGACGTTGCTAAGGCTAATGCTCTCGATGGGCATCGCTTTGCTTATGGGCATATTGCTGGGTGTGATTGCCGGGCTTAAACCGCATTTCGGCGATTTTTTACGGCCGATCGTCACGATTCTCAGAACCGTGCCGGTGCTCTCCATAATCGTCATTGCACTGTTACTATTGGGTTTTCGCAAAACACCATACTTCATTACATTTCTGATGATCTTCCCGATCATCTATCAGGCGGTATCCGAGGGAATCAAAAACATTGATTCCGAGCTGATCGATGTCTATGCTTTGGAAGACAATCACTTTTTTACCGGGCTGACGCATTGTTATCTGCCTTTGATTCAGGACCAGATCAAGACCGCCCTGCTGCAATCGGCGGGGCTGGGAATCAAAGTGCTTGTGATGGCGGAATATCTGGCGCAGACTCAGTCCTCGATTGGAAACATGCTTTATCTGAATAAAGTCAATCTCGAATTCGATCAGGTGTTCGCATGGACGATGATTCTGGTTTTCCTCGCGGTCATCCTAGAGGCCTTCATTGAAAAATATGCGAAACGACGCTGGCAAAACGAAGTCGGTTTTACACGAAAACCACAGAAACTCGATTGACTTTTACGCCTCGTTTTAGTATCATATTCACGACATAGGGGAGTAGCTGACGCCTACGCGGGATTAATTCAACAAACATGGCCGTAAGGTCTGGATTAATTTCAAACAGCAAGACTTATGCA